>Ga0075419_10000009_pt1 | contig 87079 bp, 81 predicted proteins | sample SoiMetdeltSBSDD3_FD_76900 | JGI IMG/M metagenome (GOLD analysis project Ga0075419, IMG submission 76900) | Bulk soil microbial communities from a Populus tree surrounding site in Tennessee, USA - Soil MetaG P. deltoides SBSDD3 | ecosystem: Environmental > Terrestrial > Soil > Tree plantation... | reverse complement strand
GTGCACAGTCTGCGTGCCGGCGGAATCGCCAACGCGCAGAGCTCACGAGTGCGGCCCCGAACGTGGCTGAGCTCGGGCTGGCCGGGGTGCACTTTCACGACCTGCGGCACACCGGGAAGACGCTGGCGGCCATCAGCGGTAGTGGAGACGATGGGATTCGAACCCACGACCCCCTGCTTGCAAAGCAGGTGCTCTAGCCAGCTGAGCTACGTCCCCGGGGCCGGCTCGACAGCGTACCGTCGATGGCGGCCACCTAGGGGCGCTTTGTGCGCGCTCCCGCGGACGAGACGGCGAACAATCTGTGCTGTTGACCGTACGCATTGCGTTCGCACCGCGTAAATTGCCCGTCCGATGAAGGGCTGGGCTGTCGCCGTCGCGATCGCTGCCGTCGTGGTCGCTTCGGGGGTCGGGTTGTGGGTCACGTGGGACAGCACCCGCACGTCGGCCACCCAGACCGAGCTGGTGCCGGAGGATCTCGTCCCGACGACCACGTTCCCGCTTGCCGCCGGGGCCACCACGACGACGGCGCTCCAGGCGTGCGCGCTCGCCGAGGGCGACGAGGCGGGCGGGGTTCTGGGCGACCCGCGGGTGAACTGGGACCGGGTCGTGATCGATCCCGCCCACAGGCTGCCCCCCGACTTCGAGCCCGACGACCTCGTCAGCGTCAGCCAGGCCGGCTTCGCCAGCCCGGATCAGGTGCGCAGCATCGTCATCGCCGACCTTGCCGCCCTCCGCTCGGCCGCCGAGGCCAACGGGACGCCGCTGGTGGTCGTGTCGGGGTACCGCAGCTACTCGTACCAGGAGGACCTGTTCGACAACCGGGTCGAGCAGGTCGGCGAAGCCGAGGCCACCCGGCGCACCGCCCGGCCGGGCCACAGCGAGCACCAGCTCGGCACCGCGGTCGACGTGCTCGAACCCGGCGCCGCTGACCTCACGACCGCCTTCGCCGCCACCCCCCAGGGACAGTGGCTGGACGCCAACGCCTACACCTACGGCTTCGTCATCAGCTACCCGGACGGCGCATCCGACCGCACCTGCTTCGAGTACGAGCCCTGGCACCTCCGCTACGTCGGTCCGTCGACCGCGGCGGCGATCCGCAACGCCGCTCTGACCCCGCGGGAGTGGATGCTGGCCAACCCTGCCGAGACACCGTAGGGACCCGCCCGGTAGCGTCGCACGAGTGCCCAAACGCCCCGACGCGGCACTGACCGGGTTGCTCGCCGCCGCCTTCGCCGCCTGCTCGATCCTCGCCTGCGCGGCCGAGGGCGACAGCCTCCCGGCCGGGGCCGACCGCGATCAGGAGCAGAGCGGCACCGACGACCGGGGCGACGAGCCAGGCCGCGAGACGGCGCCGGGCGTCGGCGAACTCGCCTGGTTCGACTGCGGCATGGCGGAGTGCGCCGACATCGACGTCCCGCTCGACTACGACGACCCCGGCGCCGGCAGCATCGCCCTCAGCGTGTCCCGCGTCCCGGCGAGCGGCGACCGCATCGGCGCCTTGTTCGTCAACCCCGGCGGCCCGGGCGGCACCGCCACCGACTTCGCGGTGTCGCTGGCCTCTGCCCTCCCCGAGGAGGTCACCGACCGGTTCGATCTGGTCGGCGTCGACCCCCGCGGGCTCGGCGCGAGCGACATCGACTGCGAGGGCGACATCGTCGGCATGTACGGGGCCGACCCCACCATCGACTCGCCCCAGGACACCACCGATCTGCTGGCCGTCAGCCAGGAGTACGTCGCCGGCTGCCAGGCCAACGCCGGCGACCTGCTCCCCCACCTCGGCACCGAGAACGTGGCCCGCGACGTCGCCGAGGTCAGCGAGGCGATGGGAGACGACCAGTTCAGCTACCTCGGCTACAGCTACGGCACCTCGATCGGACAGGAGCTGGCCGAGCTGTTCCCCGACCGGGTCCGGGCCATGGTCCTCGACGGCGTGGTCGAGCTGGGCCCGACCGGCGTCGAGGCCGCCACCCAGCAGGCCGCCGGCTTCGAGACCGCGCTCGCCGCCTACGCCGAGGACTGCGACGGCGACGACGGCTGCCCACTCGCCCCCGACGCGGTCGGGGCCATCGAGGAGCTCACCGCCCAGGTCGAGCAGGCGCCCATCCCCGCCGAGCCCCGCGACCTCGGGCCCGGCGAGCTGGCCACCGGCCTCGGCTACCCGCTCTACGACCAAGGGCTGTGGTCGACGCTGTCGGACGCCGTCGACGAGGCGCTCGACGGCGACGGGACCGCCATGGTGCAGCTGGCCAACCAGTACCTCGACCTGTCCGACTCGGACATCTACTACGCGGTGAGCTGCCTCGATTCGGAGTGGCCGGAGACCCCCGAAGAGCTGCTGGCCGGGGGCAAGGCCGCCGCCGGTGCATCGCCCCACTTCGGCGAAGCGATCGTCAACGAGTACGTGCAGTGCACCATGTGGCCGGCCGAGGAGCAGCCACTGCCGGCCGGCACCGCTCCGGGGACTCCGCCGATCCTGGTGGTGTCGACCACCAACGACCCGGCCACGCCGTACGAGGCGGGCGTGCGCACGGCGGAGCGGCTGGAGTCTGGCGTGCTGCTCACCCATGAGGGCGACGGTCACGGGGTCGTGGGGTTCGGCAATGACTGCGTCGACGACGCGTTCGCCGCCTACCTCGTCGACCTCGAGCCCCCCGACGACGGCACCACCTGCGACTGACGTCCGGCGGTGCCGGGTCAGCCCGCCGTGCCCTCGGCCACCAGCCGGTCGAGGGTGAGCTCGGGGTGGTCGGACTCGACGCGGGCCAGCCAGTAGGGCGACTCGAACAGTGCGTACAGCATGCCGTCGGCCCGGGCCAGGACCCGCACGCCCGGCATGCCCCGCAGCGCGGGGGCCGAGGCCTCGTCGGTGCGGCGGGCGATCGTGTAGGCGGTGGGCGACAGCTCGGTGCCCGCGCCGAACTCGTGCTCGAGCCGCCACGACGCAACCTCGAGCTGCATGGGGCCGACCGCGGCCAGCACCGGCGCCTGGTCGCCGAGGTCGGGGTCGCGCAGCACCTGGACCACGCCCTCCTCGTCGAGCTGGGCGATGCCCTTGCGGAACTGCTTGAACCGGCCGGTGTCCCGGGCGCGGGCGGTCACGAAGTGCTCGGGGGCGAACTCGGGCAGCCGGGGGAACTCGACCGGCGCGTCGACGTACAACGTGTCGCCCACCCGCACGTCGGTGGCGTTGACCAGGGCCACGATGTCGCCCGGGAACGCCTCGTCGAGCGTGTCGCGCTCCTGCCCGAACAACGAGTGGGCGTACTTGGTGGCGAACGGGCGGCCGGTGGGCTCGTGGGTGACGACCATGCCCCGCTCGAACCGGCCAGAGCACACCCGCACGAACGCCACGCGGTCGCGGTGCGCTGGGTCCATGTTGGCCTGGACCTTGAAGACGAACGCCGAGAACGGGTCGTCGAGCTTGCGGGCCGCACCGTCGACGTCGAGCCGGGCCGAGGGCGCCGGGGCCAGGTCGACGATGCCGTCGAGCAGCAGCCGCACCCCGAAGTTGGTGAGCGCCGAGCCGACGAACACCGGCGACTGCTCGCCGGCCAGGAACAGGTCGACGTCGACCGTGCCGGACACCTCGTCGAGCAGCGCCACCTCGTCGACCGCCGTGCGCCACGCGTCGCCCTCGCGGGCCTCGGCCTCGTCGGGCGGCAGCACCTCCTCGGTGGCCTCCGCCGCGCCGTGAGCCGTGCGCCCGTAGCGGACGAACGTGTCGGTGCGCCGGTCGATCAACCCCCGGAAGTCGCCCGCGTAGCCGACGGGCCAGGTGACCGGCACCGGCTGGAGGTCGAGCCGCGACTCGATCTCGTCGAGCAGCTCCAGCCCGTCGCGGCCCGGCCGGTCCCACTTGTTGAGGAACGTCAGCAACGGCACGCCGCGGGCCCGGCACACCTCGAACAGCTTGAGCGTCTGGGCTTCGATGCCCTTGGCGGCGTCCAGCACCATGACCGCGGCGTCGACCGCGGCCAGTACCCGGTAGGTGTCCTCGGAGAAGTCGCGGTGGCCGGGCGTGTCGAGCAGGTTGAGCACGTCGTCGCCGTAGGGGAACTGCAGCACGGCCGAGGTGATGGAGATGCCGCGCTTCTGCTCCAGCTCCATCCAGTCGGACCGGGCGCGGCGCCGCTCGCCCCGGGCCTTGACCTGACCGGCCTCCTGCACCGCCCCGCCGTAGAGCAGGAACTTCTCGGTGAGTGTGGTCTTGCCCGCGTCGGGGTGGCTGATGATCGCGAACGTGCGCCGGTGCGCCGCGAGGTCGGAGGGGTGGCCGGACATGCGACCCACCAGCCTAGGGACATCCCACCGGATCTCGGTGGCTTTGGGGCTCCGGGAAGGCGATGCGTGCCGTTCGCCGTGCTCCGCCGCGAGCAGGGTCGAGGATCCGCCATCCCACAGCGCCGCCGGTTCCCGCCTTCGCACTGTGCGACTCTCGTCGTCGACCCGTTCGGTTCGGCCGCACCGCCTTCCCGGACTGACAGGGGACACGGTACGACGGCCCAGCGTGCGGGCCATCGGGGTCACCCCCGGGCGCGACCCGGGGGCCGGGGGGAATGCCCCCGGGCCAGGGAGCGCACGTGCGGCAGCACCAGCGCCCGGGTGTCGTCGCACAGGTCGCGCCCCACCAGCCACGCGTCCAGCCCGGCCAGCGGCACGAGGACCAGCTCGGCGACCTCGCCGTCGGCCGGCGTGAACGGACCGTCGTGGGTGACGGCGTAGATCCGGTAGACGGCAGACACGGCCGCGTCGGCGTAGGCGCCGGACCCCAGCGGGCGCAGGTCGGCGGCGCCGATGGCGACGCCCGCCTCCTCGGCCAACTCCCGCCGGGCGGCGTCCGCCCACGCCTCGCCGACCGCGGCCACGCCGCCGAAGCACAGGTCCCAGCGCCCGGGCCACACGTCCTTCCAGCCCGCGCGCCGGTGGGCGACCAGCGCGCCGGCGCTGGTCACGACGACGACCGCCACCGATCGGTGGCGCAGGTTGCCGGATCGCATGGCGGCCCGGCTGGTGAGGCCGACGACCTCGCCGGCCTCGTCGACGACCTCGACCGGCTCGTCGTCAGGCAAACGCGGGGGTGACCCCGATGGCGTCGTACACCGCGGACACCAGGCCGCGGGTGCGGGGATCGCCCGACAGGTTGGTCATCATGCGGTTCATGACGTAGCCGAAGGCGAGCCCGTTCTCCGGGTCGGCGAAGCCCACCGACCCGCCCGCGCCGGCGTGGCCGAACGAGCGTGGACCGCCGTAGGGCGAGAACTCCGAGGACGTCATGAACCCCAGGCCGAACGTCGTGTCCATCATGAGGACCTCGTCGGCGCCGCTGGTCTGCGTGGTCGTGGCCGCCGCGATCTGCTCGGGCGTGAGCAGCGGGCCGACGCCGTCGATCTCGCCGATCACCGCGGCGTACATCCGCGCCAGCGAGCGCGCGTTGGTCACGCCGTTGGCGGCGGGCAGCTCGGCCGCGCGGACCTCCGCCTTGTTGAACACGCCGTTGCCCGCCAGGGCCAGCGACGACGTGCCGCCCAGCGCCTTGATCAGCAGCGAGCCCGGCCCGAGCAGGGCCTCCAGCTGCTCGATCATCCCCTGGGCCTCGCCGCCGGGCGACTCGGCCGCCATGCCGGGCGCGTCCCGGTTCAGGCCGGTGTTGGTGAGGGGCGCCACCCGGTCCTGGTGCTCGGAGGGCAGCCCGATCCAGAAGTCGATGCCCAGAGGCCCGGCCACCTCGTCGGCGAAGAACTGGCCGACGCTGCGCCCGGTGATGCGGCGGATGACCTCCCCGACCAGCCAGCCGTACGTGACGGCGTGGTAGCCGTGCTTGGTGCCGGGCTCCCAGAGCGGCTCCATGGCGGCGAGGGCCTTGACCGGTGCCTCCCAGACGAGGCATTCGTCCAGGTCGAGCTCACAGTCGACGTAGGGCAGGCCGGCCTTGTGGCACAGCAGCCAGCGCACCGGGATCTCGTCCTTGCCGGCCTGGCCGAACTCGGGCCAGTACTCGGTGACGGGGGCGTCGACGTCGAGGTCGCCGCGCTGGGCCAGGAGGCTGGCCAGGATGGCGGTGGCGCCCTTGGTGGTCGAGAACACGAGCTGCAGCGTGTCGTCGGTGTACGGGGACAGCGTGGACACGTCGGCCACCCCGCCCCGCAGGTCGACGACCGTGGTGCCGTCGTGGACCAGCGAGAACCCGGCCCCGACCTCGCCGTGCTCGGTGAAGTTACGGGCGAACGCGTCCCGTACCCCCTCGAACCCCGGTGCGACCGTGCCCTCGATGTTCACCGACTCTGGCATGACACCCCTCCCCTCACGACGTGGGCGCCAGGCTGCCGCAGTTGCACCCGGGGTGCAACAAGCTCGGCGGACACCTCAGGTTGGGATCGGGCCACGTTTGCGCCGCTGGCGCAACCTCAGCGGAGATCGTCGAACAGGTCGGTGGAGAAGTAGCGCTCCATCCGGTCGCTCAGGACGGTGGCGACGTGGTGCCCCGGCCCCAGCTCGCGGGCCAGCAGCCGGGCTCCGGCCAGGTTGAGGCCGCTGGAGGGACCGACCGGGAACCCGCGCCGGGCCAGCTCCCGGGTCGCGTCCATGGCCGCGCCGCGGGGGACCGCAAGCGGCGGGTGGCCGCCCAGCTCGGCCTCGTCCAGCAGCCCCGACATGCAGTCGACCACGCCGGGGATGCCCAGGCAGGCAGGTCCGCCCTGCTCGGCGTCGAGCGCCTCGTCCGCCACCAGCACCCGGGCCACGACCGCCCCGGGTGCCGCGGCGCGGACCACCCGGCCGACGCCCATGAGCGTGCCGGCGGTACCGACCGCCGCCACGAACCCGTCGAGCCTGGCGCCGGCGGCGGTCACGGCCTCGACCAGTTCGGGACCGGTGCGCAGCTCGTGGGCCTCGGCGTTGTCGGGGTTGGTGAACTGGCGGGGCAGGAACACCGCGGGGTCGGCGGCGGCCATCCGCTCGGTCTCGGCGACGGCGCCCGCCATCCCACCCTCGGCGGGCACCAGCGCCCACTCACCCCCGTAACGGCGGATGATGAGCAGCCGCTCGTTGGACACACCCTCGGGCAGAACGGCCAAGAACCGCACGCCGAGCGCGGCGCAGGCCATGGCGAACGCGATCGAGGTGGATCCGCTCGACGCCTCCACCACGACCGTCCCGGTGTCGACCCGCCCGGCGGCCACCGCCTTGGCCAGCACGTGCGACGCGAGGCGATCCTTGGTCGAGCCGCTGGGCAGCTGGTACTCCTGCTTGAGCCACAGCGTGCAGCCGCTGGACGCGTCCTCCCAGGCCACGGTCGGGGTGCGGGTGGCCAGCAGGGCGTCGAGGCGGCCGGGGGCGAGGGTCGTGGCGGCGGTCATCCCTCCCGAGTATGGGGGACGCCGGACCCGAGCGAGCGGGCCAGCGCCGCCCCCTCGGCCGGAGTGCCGGCGGCCTCGATCTCGTCGCGGGCGGCGTCGAGCACGGCCCGCTCGACCCGGTAGCCGACCAGCTGGCCGACGATGGCGGCCAGCGCCCGGATCGACGCCGCCACCCGGGCGGGGTGGTCGTCGGCCTCCCGGCCGGGCCGGGGCGGCCGCCGCAGCCGGGTCCCCACCAGCTGCGACCAGGCAGCCATCACGTCCTGGCCGAGGGCGTCGGACACCTCCAGCTGGCGGCGGGCGATGCGCATGAGGTCCTCGAGCGACAGGCCCACGTCGAGCAGGGCCAGCACGTTGCGGACGAAACGCACGTCGGCGTCGCTGTAGCGGTCGCCGTCGGCGAGGTGGTGGGGCCGGAGCAGGCCGGACGCCTCCAGCGCCCGCAGGACCGCGACCGGGACCCCGCTGCGCTCGGCGACGTCGGCCAGCCGGAGGACCTCGTGCTCCTCGACCGACCACCCGTGCGCATCGGAGGCGTCGGCGACGGCCTCGGCGATCATCCGCAGCGAGTAGCCGCGCGTCTTGAGGTGGCGGATGTAGAGGAGGCGCTCCCGATGGTGGGGCCCGTACCAGGCCACCCGCCCCTCGTGGCGGGGCGGCGGGAGCAGGCCCTTCGACTGGTAGGACCGGAGCAGCGGCACACTGACCCCGACCTCGGCGGCGAGGTCCTCGGCCCGGTAGCGCTCGGACGGAGAACGGGGTCGGTCACCCTGCTCGGGCATCGCCATCTCGTGATTCTCCCGTTTCCCCCGTGCTACGGCACCGAGATAGCCGCGTTAACTTCGACACAGAGGTAGAAGCTTTCCACGGATCCGTGTAACCATCGGGGACTGGTCGGGTCAGAACCCTTCGCTCGCACCGGTTCGACTCTCCCCGCTGGAAGGACACCCCCCGTGTCGTATGCAGTGATCTTCCCTGGTCAAGGCGCCGCCACGCCAGGCGCCGGCCACCCGTGGACCGATCACCCCGCCTGGGCTGTCGTGACGGAGGCCGAGGACGTCCTCGGTCGCCCGCTGGCCCGGCTGCTGCTGGCGGCCGATGCCGAGGAGCTGGCCACGACCCGGGCGAGCCAGATGGCCGTGCTGCTGGGATCGCTCGTGGCCTGGGACGCCCTGCGGGACGAGCTCGACGAGGCCCCCGTGGCGTTCGCCGGCCACTCGCTGGGCCAGGTCAGCGCCCTGATCGCCGCCGGCGCGTTGGATCGGGCCGACGGCTTCCGCCTCGCCGCCCGGCGGGCCGACCTCTCGCAGGAGTCGGCCGATGCCAATCCTGGCCGCATGGCCGCCCTGGTCGGGACCGACCTCGACGTGGCGGCCCGGGTCGTCGAGGGCGTCGACGGCGCCTGGGTCGCCAACGACAACGCCCCCGGCCAGGTCGTCATCGCCGGCACGCCCGCCGGGCTCGACGCCGCGGCCGATCGGGCCCGGGACCTGGGCGTCCGCCGGGTCATGCCGCTCGACGTGGGTCATGCGTTCCACACGCCGCTGCTGGCGGACGCCGCCGAGGGCCTCCGCCCCCTCCTCGACGCCACGCCGTTCCGTGAGCCCATCGCACCCATCGTGTCGAACACGGACGCCCTCGGCCACACCGACCCCGCCTGTTGGCCCGACCAGCTCGCCCGACACCTCGTGCAGCCCGTCCGCTGGCGCGAGTCGCAGCGGACCCTCGAGGCCTCCGGCGCCGCCACGTTCGTCGAGGCCGGCCCCGGCAAGGTCCTCGCCGGCCTGGCCAAGCGCACCGTCCCCGGCGTCACCGTCCTCGACCTGACCGCCCCCGCCGACCTGTCCCCCGCCGTCGGCGCCCTCGTCCCCACAGGAGCCCCCCGATGACCGCGCTCGAGAGCCACCTGCTCGACTTCGCCGTCTCCGCCGAGGAGGTGCACGTGCCCGAACGGCTCATCGCGGCGCCCGCCGCCGGCGTGTTCCACGCCGCGGCGCCGGATGTCGTGACGACCGAGGGCGAGATCGTGCACGCCGGCCAGGTCGTCGGCGCCATCGAGGTCACGGGCGGCCGGGTCGACGTGACCAGCGCCCACACCGGGTTCCTCATGGGCCTGCTCGCCCTGCCCGGCGAGCGGGTCCGCGCTGAGCAGCCGCTCGCGTGGGTACGCGTGGTCGCGTGAGTGTGCTCCCCGCCTCGACGCCCGGGCTCCTCGGCGGCGTCAGCGTCGCCGGTTGGGGCACCGCTCTCCCCGCCCGGCGGGTCACCAACGACGACCTCGCCCGCACCCTCGACACCTCCGACCAGTGGATCGTCGAGCGGTCGGGCATCCGGGAGCGCCGCTGGGCCGGTCCCGGTGAGACGACCGGGCCCCTGGCCATCGCGGCCGCCCGCCGCGCCCTGGCCCGCGCCCGCATCGCCCCCGCCGACGTCGACGTCGTGGTCGTCGCCACCTGCACGCCCGAGACCCCCATGCCCTCGACCGCGGCGCTGGTGGCATCCGAGCTGGGCGTCGGCGCCGGCGCGTTCGACGTCAACGCCGCGTGCGCCGGCTTCGTGTACACCCTGACGACCGCGTCGTCGCTGCTCCAGGCGGGCGTGGCCCACACGGCGCTCGTGATCGGGGCCGACACGATCACGAGCATCCTCGACAAGTCCGACCGGTCGACGGCGGTGCTGTTCGGCGACGGCGCCGCGGCCCTCGTGCTGACGGGTGGGCCCGCGTTGGAGCCGGGCGCACCCGGCCTGGTCGCCAGCGACCTCGTCAACGACCCCGCCGGGTTCGACCTGCTGGGCGTGCCCGCGGGCGGCGCGCTGTTGCCGGCCACCGCCGAGACCGTGGCCGCCGGCCAGCACTTCCTGCGCATGGACGGCCGCGAGGTCTTCCGGCGCGCCGTGCGGGCCGTCGAGGCCTCGATCACCCGGACGCTGGCGCGGGCCGGCGTGACCGCGGACGACGTCGCCCTGTTCGTGCCCCACCAGGCCAACGCCCGGATCGTCGAGGCCGTCCTGTCCCGCACCGGCATCCCCGCGGCCCGCACCTCCTCCACCGTCGACCGCTACGGCAACACGTCCGCGGCCTCCATCCCGCTGGCTCTGGCCGAGGCGGCCGAGGCAGCTACGGTTGCTTCCGGCGAGCTCGTGCTCCTGTGCGGGTTCGGTGCCGGTCTCACCGTGGGCACGGCCCTGTGGCGCTGGGGCACGCCGACACCATCAGGGAGGGAAGCTGCATGACACGGGTGGCGCTCGTGACCGGCGCATCGGGCGGCATCGGATCGGCCTGCGCGCGGGCGCTGGCGGCCGCGGGGGACCGCGTGGCCGTCGGCTACGGCGCGTCCGCCGGAGCCGCCGACAAGGTCGTCGAGGCCATCGCCGAGGCCGGGGGCACCGCCACCGCCGTCCACCTCGACGTGACGGACAAGGCCGCGGTCGACGCGGCCTTCGGCACCGTCGAGGAGCTGTGGGGCCCGGTCGAGATCCTGGTCAACGCCGCCGGCGCCAACCGCGACAAGCTCACCGTGCAGCTCTCCGACGACGACTGGGCCCACACCCTCGACACCGACCTGACCGGCCCGTTCCTGACCTGCCGGCGGGCATTGCGCCCGATGATCAAGGCCCGCTGGGGCCGCATCGTCAACGTGTCGTCGATCGTGGGCGCCATGGGCGGCCCCGGCCAGGCCAACTACGCCGCCGCCAAGGCCGGCCTGGTCGGCCTGACCCGGTCGATCGCCCGCGAGGTCGCCACCCGCAACGTCACGGCCAACGTGGTCGAGCCCGGGCCCGTCGCCACGGCCATGACCGACGCGCTGCCCCAGGCCCGCAAGGACCTGCTGGCCGCCGCGGTGCCCATGGGCCGCTTCGGCACCGCCGAGGAGGTGGGTGCCGTCGTGGCCTTCCTGTGCGACGACGCCGCCTCGTTCGTGACCGGGACCGTGATCCCGGTCGACGGCGGCATCGGCATGGGCCGCTGACCACGTCTCCGTCCTGATCCCCGTCCCCCACGACAAGAAGGAAGTTCATCCATGGATCGTGCAACCGCCCTCGATGCCCTGACCAAGGCCGCCGTCGACGTGCTGTCCGTGTCGGCCGACCAGGTCACGGAGCAGGCGTCGTTCGCGGACGACCTCGACGCCGACAGCCTGGACCTGGTCGAGCTCGTCATGCAGCTCGAGGACACGCTCGACGTGAGCATCGACGAGGACGACCTCGGCGAGGTCCGCACCGTCGGCGACGCCGTCGACCTGATCGTGGCGGCCAGCGCCGCCAACGCGTGAGCGAGCGTACCGACCACCGAGGGCGTCCGCGGGTCGTCGTCACCGGCATGGGGGTGAAGGCCCCCACCGGGCTGACCGTCGAGGACCTGTGGGACGGGCTGCTGGCCGGGGTGTCGAAGGCTGCGCCGGTGACGTCGTTCGACGCGTCGCGCCACAGCGTCGGCTGCGCCTGCGAGGTGCCCGGGTTCGACCCGGTGCCCTACGTCGGGCCCAAGGAGCCGCGCCGCACCGACCGGGCCGCGCTGCTCGGCGTGGCCGCGGCCGCCGACGCGATCGCCCAGGCCACCGCGGATGCCCCGCTCGGGGCCGACCCGCTGCGCTGCGGCGTCGTGGCCGGCTCGGGCGTCGGCGGCATCCGCACGCTGGAGGACCAGGTCATCACGTACGCAGAGAAGGGCCCGTCGAAGGTCGGACCGTTCCTCGTGCCGATGATGATGGCCAACGCCACGGCGGCACTGGTCGGAATCCACAACGGCTTCACCGGACCCAACCTGGCGGTGGCCACCGCCTGCTCCACCGGCGCGCACGCCATCGGCGAGGGCGCCCGCTACATCCGCGACGGCATGGCCGACGTGGTCGTGGCCGGCGGCACCGAGGCCTGCGTCACCCCGGTGACGATGGCGGCGTTCGCCCGCATGGGCGCGCTCAGCAGGAACCCCGATCCGGCCAAGGCCTCCCGCCCGTTCGACGACGACCGCGACGGCTTCGTCATGGGCGAGGGCGCGGCGTTCCTGGTGCTGGAGCCGTACGAGCGGGCCGTCGCCCGCGGCGCGCGCATCCTCGGCGAGGTCGCCGGCTACGGGCTGACCTGCGACGCCCACCACATCACCGCGCCGGCCGAGGACGGCGCCGGCGCCGCCGCGGCCATGGAGATGGCCCTGGCCGACGCCGGGCTCGAGCCGGCCGCCATCGGCCACGTGAACGCCCATGGCACGTCCACCCCCCACAACGACAGCGCGGAGGCGGCCGCCATCGCCAAGGTGTTCGGCCCCGGTTCCGTGCCCGTGACCTCGGCAAAGGGTGTGACCGGCCACCTCATCGGCGCCGCCGGCGCGGTGGAGGCCGTGAGCGCGCTGCTGTCGGTCGATCGGGAGACGGTCCCGCCGACCGCCAACCACCAGCACACCGACCTGCCGGTCGACGTGGTGGCGGGTGAGCCCCGCCGGATCGGCCGGGCGCCGGCCATCTCGACATCGTTCGCCTTCGGCGGCCACAACGTGGCCCTGGTGCTGAGCCCGGCCTGATGGTCGCGGTGGCCCCCACGGGCACGCCGACGCCCCGCCTGCCCATCGGCCGGGGCCGGCCGGGCTCGGTGGAGGCCGGTGTCGGCCCGGCGCCGGGCCTGCCCTCGGCGCCGGCGCTGGCGTGGTTCCGGGGCAGCACTGCGGCCATGCCCGTGGCGGACACGGACGTGATCGCCCGCACCGTCCGGGCCGGCGTCGAGGCCGGGGTCCCGGTGGTGGGCGTGCTCCACAGCGTCGGGATGGGCACGCACGGCGGCGTGGCGGCGCTCCACGGCTGGGGCGAGGTGGCCCGGGCCCTGGCCGGCGCGTCCGGGCTGGTCCCCACCGTGCTGGTGGTGGACGGCCCGTGCCTCGGCGGGCCGGCTCTCCTGCTCGGCCTGGCCGACATCGTGGTGATGACATCCGCCGCCCACGCCTACGTCAACGCCCCCGAGACCTCGGCCCGCATCACCGGGTCCACGGTGCTCGACGCCGACCTGCTGGGCGGCTCGTGGGTCCACGGCAGCCGCACCGGCGTGGCCGACCTGGTCGCCGACGATCTCGACGCCGCGCTCGACGCGGTCGACGAGCTCCTCGCCCACCTGCCGCCCAACAACCACGAGCCCCCGCCCCAGCTGCAGACGTCCGACCCGGTCGAGCGGTCGACCCGGCTGGCGGCCGAGGCGGTGCCGGAGGACCGGCGGGCCAGCTACGACGTCCGCCACGTCATCGCCGACATGGTCGACGACGGCGCGTTCCTGGAGCTGCGGGCCCGGTTCGGCGCCAGTGTGGTGACGGGGCTCGCCAGCATCGGGGGCATGCCGGTGGGCGTGCTGGCCAACCAGCCGAGCCAGCTCGCCGGTGCCATCGACATCGAGGGCTCGCAGAAGGGCGGGCGGTTCGTCCGCTTCTGCGATGGCTTCGGCGTCCCGCTGGTCACCCTGGTCGACACCCCCGGCTTCCGGCCCGGCCGCGACCAGGAGTGGCGGGGCATGATCCGCCACGGGGCCAAGCTGGCGTTCGCCTACGCCGAGGCCACCGTCCCCCGGGTGTCTGTCGTGCTGCGCAAGGCCTACGGCGGCGCCTACATCGTCATGGATTGCAAGTCGATGGGGAACGACTGCGCGCTCGCCTGGCCCAGCGCCGAGATCGCGGTCATGGGCGCCAAGGGCGCGGTCGAGATCCTCAACCGCCGGGACCTGGCGTCGGTGTCCGAGCACGAGCGGGAGGCGGTGCGCCTCGGCCTCGAGGCGGACTACGAGTCCGTCCACCTGTCGCCCTCGGTGGCGCTGACCCGCGGCTTCGTCGACGACGTGATCGACCCGGCCGACACCCGGCTGGCGGTGGCCGGCGCCCTGGCCGCCCTCGCCGCCAAGCGGGAGCGGCTCCGGTCCCGCCGCCACGACAACATCCCCCTGTAGCGAAGGAAGGGCGCCATGCTGCTCGACGGCAAGAAGCTGCTGGTCACCGGCGTGCTCACCAAGGACTCGATCGCGAGCGCGGTGGCCCGCCAGGCCCAGGAGCAGGGTGCGGAGCTGGTGCTGACGTCGTTCGGCCGGGGCATGCGGCTCACCGAGCGGGTGGCCCGGACGCTCCCCCAGCCCGCTGACGTGGTCGAGCTCGACGTGACCGACCCCGCCCACCACGCGGCCTTGGCGGAGGAGTTGGGGCGGCGCTGGGGCAAGGTCGACGGCGCGCTCCACGCCATCGGCTTCGCCCCCGAGGCCTGCCTCGGGCAGGAGGCGGGCGTGCTGGCGGCCGGCTGGGACGACGTCGCCACCGCGCTGCACGTGTCGGCCTACTCGCTGAAGTCGCTGGCGGAGACGCTGGTGCCGCTCATGCCCAACGGCGGGTCGGTGGTCGGCCTCGACTTCGACGCCGCCCAGGCCTGGCCCGCGTACGACTGGATGGGTGTGGCCAAGGCCGCACTGGAGGCGACCTGTCGCTACCTGGCCCGCGACCTCGGGCCCAGGCAGGTGCGGGTCAACCTGGTGGCCGCGGGTCCGCTGCGGACCCTGGCGGCCCGGTCGATCCCGGACTTCGCGGCGATGGAGGACACCTGGCACAAGCGCGCACCGCTCGGCTGGGACGTGCGCGACGCCGAGCCGGTGGCCAAGGCATGCGTGGCGTTGCTGTCGGACTGGTTCCCGGCCACCACCGGGGAGATCCTCCACGTCGACGGGGGCGCTCACGCCGTCGCCCTGTCGCGGGCCGAGGCCCGGGACGCGCTGGCGTCATCCGAGGGCGGGGCGGGCGGGTGACCGTCGGCGACGACCCCGTCCTGCTGCTCCCCCACCGGCCCCCGTTCCGCTTCGTCGACGCGGTCGACGAGCTCGTGCCGGGCGAGCGGGTCGAGGCCCGCTACCGGGTGACGGGCGAGGAGGCGTTCCTGGCCGGGCACTTCCCGGGCAACCCCGTGTTCCCGGGCGTCCTGCAGTTGGAGGCGCTGGCCCAGGCCGGCGCGATCGGCATCCTGTCGCTGGAGCGGTACGCGGGGACGCTGCCGCTCTTCGGCGGGGTCGAGGGTGTGCGCTGGCGCCGCCAGGTCACGCCCGGCGACGAGATGGCGCTGGCGGTGGAGCTGGAGAAGCTGTCGGCCCGCGGCGGGTGGGGCTCGGCCACGGCCACCGTCGGGGGCAAGCCCACCTGCCAGGCACGGCTGTTCTTCGTCCTGGCCAAGCCGTAGCCGTGGACACCGCACCGCCGGTCGACCGGGCGCTCCTCGACCTCGCCGTCGCCGTCGCTCGGGAGGCGGGCGCCGCCACCCTCGACTGGTTCGGCTCCCGCGACCTGGCGATCGACGCCAAGGCCGACGGCACGCCGGTGACCGCGGCGGACCGGCGGGCCGAGCGCCTGGTCCGGGAGGCGCTGGCCCGCCACGCCCCCGGCGACGGGGTGCTCGGCGAGGAGGAGGCCGAGACCCCCGGGACCACCGGCCGCCGCTGGATCGTGGACCCGATCGACGGCACCAAGGCCTTCACCCGGGGTGTCCCGCTGTTCTCGACGCTGCTGGCCATGGACGACGAGCACGGACCGGCGCTCGGCGTCATCGCCCTCCCCGCGCTCGACCAGGTCGTGTACGCCGGCCGCGGGCTCGGCTGCTGGACCGCGCCCGGGGTCCCCGCCCGGGTCAGCGCCACACCCGCGGTCGACGGCGCCTACCTGATGTCGAGCGGCTTCAGCCACTGGCCCGACGCCGACCTGCTGGCGGTCAAGCACGCCGGTGCCACGCTGCGGACCTGGGGCGACGGCTACGGCTACGCGCTCGTGGCCACCGGGCGGGCCGACGCCATGGTCGACCACGTGGTGGAGCGCTACGACGTGGCCGCCATGCCGGTGATCCTGGCCGAGGCGGGCGGGCGGTTCAGCTCGCTGGCCGGTGAGCCGGGCGCCGGACACGGCAGCGGCGTCGCCACCAACGGCGCGATCCACGAGGAGCTGCTGGGGCTGCTGGCCTCCGGTTCAGATCCAGTGGCGTGACCGCAGCCAGCGGAACAGGAGCATCGACGCCGAGCCCATGAGCAGCAACGCGGCCGGGTAGCCCCACGCCTCGTCGAGCTCGGGCATGAACTCGAAGTTCATCCCCCAGACGCCGGCCAGCATCGTGGGCACCGCGGCGATGGCGACCCAGCCGGATATGCGGCGCATGTCCTCGTTCTGCTGCACCGAGACGTGGGTGAGGTTCACCGCCAGCACCTCGGACAGCAGCTCCCGCTGGATCTCGATGCGGGCCACCTCCCGCTGGAGGTGGTCGTACACGTCCCGGAAGTAGGGCCCGAGGTCGGTGGCGCCGATGACGTGGCCGCTGACCTGGAGGCGGGCCAGCGGCTCGATGAGCGGCTCGACGTTGCGGTAGAGGTCGAGGACCTGGCGCTTGAGCTTGTAGATGCGCTCGGCCGGGTTGGTCCGCTCGGGCGAGAACACCTGCGCCTCGATCTCGACGATGTCGTGGTCGAGGCCGTCGAGCACCGGCAGGTAGTCGTCGACGACGCGATCGAGGATGGCGTGGACGACCGCGGCCGGGCCGAGCGCCATCCGGTCGGGCTCGTCCTCCAGCTGGCGGCGCACCGGCGACAGCGCGCTGGCCTGGCCGTGGCGGACGGTGATGACGAAGCCCTCGCCGGCGAACAGCTGGATCTCGGAGAACTCGATGATCTCCTCGTCGTCGTCGTAACGGGCGGTCTTGAACACCAGGAAGAGGCAATCCCCGTAGCGCTCCATCTTCGAGCGCTGGTGGGCCATGACCGCGTCCTCGACGGCGAGGGGGTGGAGGCGGAACTCGTTGGCCACGGCGTCGAACTCGGTGGTGGTGGGCTCGTGCAGCCCGATCCACACGAACGAGTCGTCGTCCTTGCGAGCGGCCTCCAGGGCGTCCTCGACGTGCAGCTCCCCCGGGCGCCGGATGCCCTTGGTGTACACGGCGCAGTCGACGATCACGCGGCCAGTGTGGCCGATCGGCGGTGGTCCGTCAGGCGCTGGGGGACGGCACCTCGGGGTCGCCGACGCCCTGGCAGGCGGCCCCGGGCTCCGGGGCCTCGGGCCCGTTGCGGTAGGTGTCGATGAACTGGCGGAGCCGCGGGTCACCGACGTCGTCGAGTGGCAGCTGGCGGGCCCAGGCCGTGACCGTGATCGGCGAGTCCATCTCGTCGAACGGCGTGGCGATGAACTTCGTCTCCTGGGCGGCCAGCTCGCGCAGGGTGTCGAGCTGGTCCTCGGGGACGTCGGACCTGTACGCGACCCAGATCGCGCCGTGCTCGAGGTCGTGGACGATCATCTCCGTCGGCGGCGGGTTCGTGCTGTAGAAGCCGCACGTGCTGGGGACCGGGAAGTGGTCGCCGCCGGCCGGCGGGAGGTGGTCGTACTCCAGCGCGGCCTCGGTGTGGTTGCGGCTGGGGATGGTGAACGCGATGACGCCCTCGATGCCCTCGGGCGCGGGCCCCTCGGGGATGCCGCCGCTCGTCGGGATGCGCTCGGCGCCGGACGGCGAGGGCGAGCTGCCGGACGCCTCACCGCCGCCGTCGCCCGCGCACGCGCCGAGGGACGCGACCAGGAGCAGGGCCGCGGCCGGCGGCAGCAGTCGTCGAGGCACGGCGGAGGACCCTACCGGCTGGGGTCGACCACCCACACGACGGCCCCGGCGCCCGCGCCCGGGGCCACCAGGTCCGCGCCCGTGAGCGTCACCGGCTCGTCTGCCCGGTAATGATCGAGGGCGAACTGGTCGAGCTCGTCCCGCCCGGCGGGCGTGAAGGCCGACCGCACGGTGTCGGACACGTCGGCCCCGAGGAACACCATCCCGCAGGCCCGGCCGACCAGCATGTTGCAGGGCTCGTCCGCCGGAATGCCGACGAGGACGTCCACCCGGTCGGCAGCCACCGCGTCGTCGGGACCGAGCGGCACCGCGCCGGGGAGGTAGCGCTCGAGCGGGCTGCTCTGGCCCCCGTTCACGTCCACCACCACGACCGTGGCGCCCTCGTCGACCGCGCCGGCCACCTGCTGCCAGTCGGGCCGCTGCAGCCCGGGGTCCCGGGCCACGGCGACGATCGCCACGACCGAGGCGGCGGTGAGCACACCGGCCGCGGCCAGGCCGACGCCCGCCGGGCGGGAGGCGCCCAGACCGATCGCCACCGCCAGCACCAGGGGGACCAGCGCGCCGATGACGTAGCGGCCCAGGAACACGTCGGTGCCGGCCAGCGACACGGCCAGCGGCACGGCGATCCCGGCGGCGGCGATGCCGGCGGCGACGGCCCCGGCCCGCCGGTCGCGGGCGTCGGTGCGGGTCGCCAAAAGGACCGCGGCGACCGCCACCACCAGCGCCGGCACGACCCAGTGGTCCCGCCACGGCGGGCTGGGGCCGACCAGCGCGCTGCGGCCCGCGTCCCGGACCCGGGCGGACAGGGCGAACGCGCTGATCCACTCGCGGTTGGGGGCGTTGGAGTGCTGCTCGATCGCGAACGGGACCAGCAGCAGGCCCACGGCCGCGGCGGGCAGTGCGGCGAGGACCACGGGCTGCCAGCGGGGCCGGTAGGCCAGCAGCAGGAGCAGCGCCTCGGCGACGACCAGGAAGGCGCCGAAGTAATGGAGGGCGACGGTGGCCGCGCCGGCCAGCGCCCACCACGCCAGCCACCGGGTGTTCGGCGGGCGGGCCCGGGCGAAGGTCAGCAGCGACAGGCCCGCGGCCAGGGCGAGGAGGCTGTAGGGGCGGGCCTCCTGCGAGTACCACACCAGCAGCGGGTTCACCGCCACCAGCAGCGCGGCCAGCCGGGCCACGCGGCGCGACAGGTCGAACGCCAGCGCTGCGTAGTAGGCGACCGGAACCGTGGCGATGCCGGCCAGCGCCGGCAGCAGCCGGAGCGCAAGGTCGCCGTCGCCGACGACCCGGACCCAACCCCATGTCAGCAGGAAGTAGGTGGGGGTGATGCCCTCGCGGTCGGCGACGTGGCGGACGAGATCGCCGAGGCTGCCCTCGACCGCCACGGTCGTGAGCCACTCGTCGTACCAGAGGCTCTGCGACCCGAGGCCGTAGAGCCGGAGACCGGCCGCCACCACGGTGAGGGCGACGAGCACGGCGTCGACGCGGGCGAGGGCCGGCGCCCGCCGGTCCACTACAGCCCCTCGAACACCGCCGCCCGCACGCCCGCACGGGCCAGCTCGTGGAGGAACGGGAGCGGCTCGACCAGCGCGGCCAGGCCGGCGGCGCCGGTGGCCAGGGTCTGGCCCGAGGCGATCCACCGGGCGGTCACCGCGGCCGCGGTCCCGGCGGCGACGGCCGGCCGGTCGACGGCCCCGTACACCACGGTGTCCCGCATGTGGCCGCGGCGACCCCGGACCTCGACCCGCAGGCCACCGATCCGGCCCTCGGCGTGGGGGCGGCGCAGCATGGGCAGGCCGGCGGTCAGGCGGTCGCGGCGGGTAGCGGCGAGGCGGGCGGTCACGCGGGACACGCCCGGGAACGCGGGCACGAGCAGCAGCGCGTCGGGCAGCGCGGCCCGGTAACAGTCCGAACCGCCGATCGGGTCGGGGAAGAAGCACAGCTCGCGGCCGGAGCCCGGCGGGCGGCGGCGCCACGAGTGGTCCCGCCAGTCGAAGCCGACGCCCCGCAGCGCGGCGTGGTGCTGGCGGGCGCAGGCCGGGCCGCCGGTGCCGTGGTGGGCGACGTGGATCTCGTCCACGCTGTCGAACTGGCCGGCCGCGTGCTTGGCGAGCACGCACGACAGGCCCGGGCCGAACCCGGCCCCGACGGCCACGACCACGTTGCGCTCGCGGGCCTCGGCGTGGAGGTCAAGCAGGTCCTCGACCGCCCCGACGCTGTCGGCCGTGGATACGACGTGGCGGCCGGCGGCGACGGCCCGCTTGGCGATGGCGACCTGGCGGGAGGGCGGCGAGGTCAGCACGACGATGTCGGCGGCGCCCAGGTCGGCGTCGTCGGCGGCATCGGCCTTGCCGCCCAGCGAGGCGACCACGGCGGCCCGCCGCCGGCGGTCCGGGTCGTCGACGAGGACGGCCTCCGTCCCGGCGTCGGCCACGAGGTGGCGAGCCGCCCGCGCCCCGACGGCGCCCGCGCCGCACACGAGGACCCGCACGCCGGCTACCGCAGCCCGGGCCCGCTGAGCTCGCGCCAACCCCCCGACTGCGGCGGCGTGCCGCCCGACCCCCGGAGCCGGAGCACGGCGGCGATGATCCCGGCGATGCCCACAGCCGCGAGCGCCCGTCGGAGGAAAGCCATGGGCGGCACCTTAGAGGCTGGGCCGCCGGCGTCTGTCAGCCGTCGGCCCCCACCCGGTGCGGCGGACCCATCGGGACCGGCGCGGCGATCGCCTGGGGGCGGAGGGGGCGATGAGCGGAGCTGTGCGGATCCTGGTGGCGGACGACGATTCGGCGGCTCGCTCGGCGCTCGTGCAGACCCTGCACGAGCATGGCTACCAGACGGCACCCGCCACGCTGGCCGACGCACCACAGGTGGCCCGGGCATTCCACCCCGACCTCGTCCTGCTGGAGATGGCCGGCGCCGGCGGGGTCACCGGCGACCGGGTCGCCCGTGGGCTGCAGACGCACAGCGATCCCCTGCTGGTGTTCGTGACCGGCGACGTCCAGACGTCGACCCGCCTGGTCGCCTTCGAGGCGGGCGCGGACGACTACGTGACCAAGCCCTACGAGGTCGACGAGCTGCTGGCCCGCATCCGGGCCATCCTGCGCCGGGGCGGGCGGCTCGGGCACGCGGTCAGCCACGTCGGCCGGTTGCTCGTCGACGAGCGGGCCCACCAGGTCGAGTTCGCGGGGCGGCCGATCGAGCTGAGCCCGACCGACTTCGCCCTGCTGGCGGTGCTGGCCCGCCACGCCGGGCAGGTCCTCACGAAGGCTCGGCTGCTCGAGCTGGTGTGGGGCTACGACCCCTACGACGAGAACCTCGTGGTCGTGCGCGTGAGCCTGCTGCGCCGGCACCTGGGGTCGCAGGCCGCCCGCCTGATCCACACGGTGCGCGGGGTCGGGTATGTGCTGCGGGACGACGACGGGCCCGCGGGTGCCGGTGACCGCTAGTGGCGCCCATGCCACACCACGTCGCCGCTCCTCGTTAGGATCCCCAAGGTCAGGGAGGGGAGCGGGCTGCGCGGTGCGCCACCAACCGGACGGGGCCGAACACGACTTCGACGCGGTGATCGGGGCCGCACGCGCCCGCGAGTCGTGGGCGCTCGAGCACCTGTACACGGCGCTGGCGCCGGCGGTGGCGGGGTTCTTCCGCCTGCAGCGGGCGGCCGAGCCCGAGGACCTCACCAGCGAGGTGTTCGCCGGGGTGCTCCGGAACATCCCGACGTTCCGGGGCGACGAGAGCCACTTCCGGTCCTGGGTCTTCACGATCGCCTACCGGCGACTGGCCGACGAGCGCCGTGCGGCCAGCCGCCGCCCGCACGTGCGGCCCCTGGACGGCGTCCTGGAGCCGGTCGACGCCGCCGACGTCGAGGCCGAGGTCGCCCGGCTCCTCGCCACCCGCCGAGTGCGGGAGCTGTGCGCCACCCTGCCGCCCGCGCAGCGGGACGTGCTGCTGCTGCGCCTGGTGGGGCGCATGACCGTGGACGAGGTCGCCGCCCTGATGGAACGTTCCCGGGGCGCGATCAAGGCCCTCCAGCGGAGGGGCCTGGCCACCGTGACGGCCGTCGTCGACGCAAGGGGCGTGCCCTTGTGACCTCCCACGACGATCGCCCCTCCGAGATGCAACCGGACCGCGACCGGGAGGCGGCGTTCGAGGCGCTGCTCCAGGGCCGGGACCCGGGCGACGCCTTCGGCCCGCTCACGTCCTTTGCCGAGGACGTGAGGACGGCGACCGGGGGCGCTGTGCCCGAGCCCTCCCCCGCCCTGGCGGTGCTGCTCCGCGGCGCGCCCGGTACCGGCGGCGGCGCGGCGCGGCCGGCGCCGACCGCCGGCCGCCTCGCCGGCGCCAGCGTCCGCGTCAAGGTGGCGCTCGCGGCGGCCGTGGCCGCGACGGGCGTGGCGACGGCCGGTGCGACCGGCCGGCTGCCGGAGCCCGTGGCCGACGCGGTGCGACCGATCGTCGAGCTCGTGACCCCGTTCGAGGTGCCGGCACGCTCCGACCCCGTCCGCCGCCGGCATTCGGGCGACCGCGCCCACAGGGCCGAGACGGCGGACGACGAGGGCGGGCCCGCCATCGCCGGCCCCTCGGCGCCGCCACCCGGCCAGGCGAGCACGGGGCCATCGAGCCCGACGATCCCCGCGGTGGCGGCGCCCGGGCACGCCGCGACTCCGCCCGCCACCGCCGCGGCCGAGCCCGCGCCGGATGGCGACGCCGAGGGCGCCGGCGCCGGATCGGCGGCTCCCGAGGCGAGCTCGCGGCCGAGCGGCAGGCCAGCAGCCCCGGGCACCGCTCCGGGACGGGCGAGCCAGCCGCCGGCCACCCCCGAGTCCCCACCGCGCGGGCACCACGGGAGCGGCCAGGGTCACGCGCCGGGCGGGCCAGCAGGACAGGCGTCGGGTGGGCCCCCTGGCCAGGCTCCGGGTGGGCCGGACGCCAGGACGTCCCGCCCGCCCGACGATCCCGGCCCACCCGACGTCGCCGGTGGGGGGAAGCCGCCGGCGACCGAGGCGCCGGCCACACCGGTGGACACTGCCGGCTCCGTCCCGGACTCGATGTCTCCGGCCGACCCGACTGCGGCCCGGATTGCGACGCCCCCTGAAGCGGGACCGTCCGGCGGAGGCGGTCGCGCCGGCCGGTCCCGCCTCAGCGGCTGGGATCGAACACGATGATGCCGCAGACCCGATCTCAGCTGATGAACGTTCTACGCCCGGATCCTTAAGGAGGGATCAAGCGCGGTCCGGCCGCGCCCTATCCCTCCCCGATCGGTGGCGCACCTGGATGATCTCGTTGCGCACGCCGTAGCGAGGCCTCACCATTGGATGCATGGACCCGCGCCGCATCGCCGGTGCCTGACGACCCGGCCCGCCACTGGGACGGCCGCTACCGCGGCGCCGGCCCCACCGCGGTGTCGTGGTACCAGGAGCACGCGTCGGTGTCCGTCGAGCTGATCGGCGCGCTCGGCCTGGGCCCGGACGCGGCCGTCCTCGACGTCGGCGGGGGCGCGTCTCCCCTGGTCGACGACCTCTTGGGCCAGGGGTACCGGGACGTCACCGTGCTGGACGTGTCCGCCGTCGCGCTCGACGCCGCCCGCGCCCGGCTCGGCGAGCCGGACGGAGTCACGTGGGTCGTCCACGACCTGCTGACCTGGTCGCCAGCCCGCCGGTGGGACCTGTGGCACGACCGGGCCGTGCTGCACTTCCTGGTCGACGACACCGACCGCGCCGGCTACGCCACGCAGCTCCGCCGTGCGTTGAATCCGGGTGGCGGCTTCGTGATCGGCACGTTCGCCCCGGACGGCCCCGCCCACTGCTCGGGCCTGCCGGTCCGCCGCTACGCCCCCGCCGACCTGGGCGCACTGCTCGGCGACGTCGACGTGGTCGCCGAGCGCCGCGAGGTCCACCGCACGCCCGGCGGCGCCGAGCAGCCGTTCACCTGGGTCGCCGGCCGCCTGCGCCCGGCTCACTCGGCATGACCGACGTCCCCTTCGAGGACGGGCGCGGGAGCCGGTTGCGGTAGGTGGCCGGGCGAGCGGACCGCAGCCACTCCCAGGCGGCGCGGTTGAACGTGCGCATCACCTCACCGGCGGCGGCACCGCGCCGGACGGTGACCGCGACGTAGTCCATGATCGACAGGATCGGCGCGTCGCAGGCGCCGGCCCGCACCGCGTCGGTCACGGCGGACGCCGACACGAGCCCCACCGGCCGCCCGCCGCGGAGCACGGGCGCCACCCGGGCGCCGGTGGCGTAGAAGTACGCGCCGGCTTCGCCGACCGTGCTCACCGGGGTCAGGGCCCGCGGCAGGCCTTCGGGGGACATGGGGTCACCGTCCATCCGGGGCAGGGGCATCGCCCTCCTCCTCTCGCTGGACGGGCACGCGGGACCAGATCCTGCGGCCGGTGACCTCGCTCGGCATGATGCGGATCCAGTGGGCCTTGTCGCCGAGCGACCAGGGCCGCAGCGGCAGCCGGTCGACCGCCCGGAGCTCGCCCGGGTCCCGGATCTGCTCGGCCCGCCCCTTGACGAGGACGCTCCAGCCCGTGGCCTCGTCGGGATCGACGCCGTCGACCTCGAAGCACACGGCCGGGCTGCGCAGCAGGCCCCGCAGCTTGGTCCCGGGATCGGTGCGGAACACGATCGTCTGCCGGTCGACGGCGTGGTTGATCGGATAGATCTCGGGGGCGCTGTCGTTGAGGACGCCGATCCGGCCCACGGGGGCCGACTCGACGAGCTCCCAGCAGCGGCGGGCGTCGATGTGCTCGAGCCAGGTCCTTCCGTCAATGACTGCCATGGGGACCTCCCAACGGTGTCTGCATGTGCCCGCCTCCTCGTCACCGCGTCCGACCCTGGTGGGCGACCTCCGGTGCGACGCGCGCCGCGCCCCCCGCGGCCGGCACGACCAGGGTGGCCCGGCGGGCGCGTGCGGCGACCGTGCGGGCGACGCTGCCGAGGAGCGGGTCGGCGGGGTCTCCTCTCCCCCGCGACCCCAGCACGAGGAGATCGGCATCGATGTCGCCCGCGACGTTCAGCAGGGTGGCGACCGGCTCGCCGGAGCGGACGATCACCTGCACGGCTGTTCCCCGCCCCCGGATGCCCCGGACGAGGTCTTCGAGCAGGGCGGCGGTCGTCTCCAGCGCGTGCTCATCACCCCGGCTCGTGTCCACCGCGGAACGGCCGAGCGGGAAGGGCGGGTCGAACCCGAACGCCTCGAGCACGCTCAGCGAGCCGCCGAGCGTGCCCGCGATCTCGGACGCCACGGTCAGGGCGGCGAGCGAAGCCGGCGAGCGATCGACGCCGACCAGGATGTGGCGCAGCGCCCCGCCCGCCGGGCCCGGTGGCGGGGATGCGGGGACGACCAGCGTCAGACACTGCTCCGCCTGCAGGACGCGCAGGCTCGTCGACCCGAGGGCCAGCTCGGGGCGGTCGGAGATGCCGCGGGCGCCGACGACGACCATCGCGGCCTGCTCGTGACCGGCCGCCCGCAGAAGTGCGTCGACCGCGTCACCGTCGACGACCTCGATGCGGTGCTCGACGGATGACCCGGCCAGCGGCGCGCACCACTGGTGCTCGACCACGTCACGAACCCCCACCCGCCAGGCGTCGAACGACACGTCCGGCTCGTGGGAGCCCTCGAGGAGTCCGACCGCGTGCACGGCGACGACCTCGGCGTCGAGGGCCCCGCCCAGCCGGATCGCCCATTCGAGCGCGACGCGAGCCGCCGGGGAGCCGTCCACACCGACCACGATCCGGGCCTTCATGCCTCCAGCGTCGTCCCGGGGGCCGCCCCCGACCAGGGCCGAAGGTCCCGATCCGGGACTCCTGCTCGCCGTTGAGCGCAGATCCGGGGTGCGGCGGGCGAGGCCGAACACGATGGCGGCCCTGTCGCCGCTCCTGACATTCCACACGCCGGGGCCCCGGCCCGGTCCTCGAGGGCAGCCCGTAACGGTCAGCCGGTCAGCGCGCTCACGGTCACGAAGTCGTAGCCGCGGGCGCGGATCTCGTCGATGATCTGCGGCAGTGCGGCGGCGTCGAGCATCGATCGGTCGGTCGGGTGCGAGCCGACGTGCATGAGCACGATCTCGCCCGGCTGCAGGCCCGCGAGCACCCGATCGACGACCCGCTGCACGGTCATCCCGCCCGAGGTTCCCTGCCACCCCAGCGTGTCGACTGTCCAGCGGACGCCCACGTAGCCGAGGCCGTTCACGATCCCGAGGACGCGGCCGTCCACGTCTCCGAACGGGAAGCGGAAGAACGGGCGCGTCTCGGCCCCGAGGGTCACCAGGTTGTACCAGTGGGCGTTCTGCACCTCGGCCCGGACCTGGGCGTCGCTGAGCGTGGTCAGTTCCGGGTGGGTGTCGCTGTGGTTGCCGACGACGTAGCCGCCCACGGCGATCGCGTTCGCCTGGGCGGGGAACGACCGCACCCACTGCCCAGTCAGGAAGAACGTGGCGGGCACGTTCCTGGACTGCAGCGTCCGCAGGATCGACGGCACCGCGTCGCCGTTGGCACCGGCGTCGAAGGTGAGCGCCACCACGGGCGCGCTGGTGGGGATGCGAGGCCAGTCGACGCCGAGCAACGACGGTGACGGGGCGGGCGGCGGAGCGGGCGCCCAGGCCTGCGACCACCCCGACCACGCACCGCTGCGGTGGAGGAGCGACCACAGCGCGTTGTCCGTCCCCCGCACCGCCACGTCGACACGGCCGCTGGCGCCCGTCGCCCCCGGCGCATCGATCAGCACGCCACCGAGGGGCTGTCATCCGCCGCCGCCGGCGCTGAGGAAGAGCCCGTTGTCGAGACCCCGCACGAACACCCACGCGTCGGTGCCCTGCGGGCTCGGCGCCGCGGACGGTGCGGAGTAGGTCAACCCGCCGAGCGGTTCCCACCCGGACCATCCGCCCGCGGATCGCGTCCGCCGCCAGACGCTGTGATCGCTCCCCGCCACGTAGACGTCGAGTCGACTCGCGCCGACGGCCACAGCCGCCGGCCCCGTGGCCAGCACGCCATTCAGGGTGGACCACACCGACAGGCTGCCGTCAGGCGCCATCGTCCGGGTCCAGAGCTGATCGTCAGCCCCGCGGGCGAAGGCGTCGACCCCGCCGTCTGCGCGCGCGACCACGGCAGGTGCCGACGACAGGATGCCGCCGAGGTCCTGCCAACCACCCCACGTGCCGTTGCGGTTCAGGCGCACCCACAGGCCGGAGTCCATGCCCCGCCCGGCGACCACCAGCGTCGACCCGGCCATCGCCGCCGACGGCGCCCCCCGGATCCGCCCACCGAGGCTGGTCTGACCCGACCAGACACCGTCCTGCACCGTCCGCTCGAACACGGCCGTGTCCTGGCCACGGTAGAAGGCATGGGAGAACCCGCCCGGGTCGGCGGCGAGGGCGACCGCGGAGGTCGCGGCCTGGTTGGCCGGGACGGCCTGCGCGGCCGCCGGTTCGACGCGGGGCCATCCGACCGGTGCCGCCGACACCTGGATGGTGAGGAGCAAGACCGACACGACGGCACCGAGCCCGACCGCCCTGCGGCAGGGTCGGTGGCGCCGGAGTGGGGAATCCGACATGGCCACCTCGCTGCTACTGCCCATGTCACTATCTACCCGCGCCGTCCGGATGACCAGGGTCGGAAGTCCGGGACTCTCTACCGCCCGGGGGACCGGTGGGGTCGTCCGGCGCGTCGGGGTCGGGGTCGTCGTCGAACAGGTGGGCCCAGCAGGCCGGGTCGCCGCCCTCGTCGGGTGCCGGCGGCCGGGGTGAGCTGCCGGTGCGCTGGTCGGGGTAGGGGCCGTCGGTGCTCATGGCGTCGGTCGTAGCTTCGACTACCTCATCGTGTGACGTTCGCGTTGCTGTCAGCGCTGCTTACTCGTTTCGTACGCGCTTGTTCCCTAGGATTTCACCCTCGTGGACAGGCGAACACATGCGCGCGGGCAGAAGGCGATCTCTCGTCGCCGCGGGCGGCGTCTACTGGCGGTGCTGGTCGCTCTCGTCTCGGTCGTGTCCGGGACCGCGGTCCGCGGCTCCGTGGCCCCGGCCCGCGCCGCCGGGGTCGTGCCGGGCGGCTTCTCGGACAACGTGGCCATCGGAGGACTGAGCTTCCCGACCGACGTGGCGTTCGCCGCCGACGGGCGGGTCTTCGTCAGCGAGAAGAGCGGCCTCGTCAAGGTCTTCGATTCGCTCTCCGATCCCACGGCGACGGTCTTCGCCGACCTGCGCACGCGTGTGCACAACTTCCTCGACCGGGGCCTGCTCGGTCTGACGCTCGACCCCCAGTTCCCGACCCGGCCCTTCGTCTACGTGATCTACACCTACGACGCCCTGCCCGGCGGCACCGAGCCGGCCTGGGGGACCCCCGGCGCCAGCAGCGACGGCTGCCCGGATCCTCCCGGTGCCACCACCGACGGGTGCGTCGTCCAGGCCCGCCTGTCGAGGCTCACCGCTGACGGCGACCGCATGTCCGGCGAGGAGCACGTGCTGGTGAGCGACTGGTGCCAGCAGTTCCCGAGCCATTCCATCGGCACCGTCGCATTCGGCCCGGACGGCGCGCTCTACGTCAGCGCCGGGGACGGCTCCAACTACCACTACGTCGACTACGGGCAGACGAAGAACCCGTGCGGCGATCCGCCGGGGCCCGCCGGCACCGGCCTCGTGCCACCCAACGCCGAGGGCGGCTCGCTGCGCTCGCAGTCGGTGCGGCGGCCCGCCGGGCAGCCGGTGAGCCTCGACGGAACGATCATCCGGATCGACCCGCTGACCGGCGCCGGCCTGCCCGACAACCCGTTCGCCTCGAGCCCCGACGAGAACGCCCGCCGGATCGTCGCCTACGGTCTGCGCAATCCCTTCCGCTTCGGGTTCCGGCCGGGCACCGAGGAGCTGTGGACCGCTGACGTCGGCTGGAACACCTGGGAAGAGATCAACCGGGTCAGGGACGTCAACGACGGTGTCGTCGAGAACTTCGGCTGGCCCTGCTACGAGGGGCACGGGCGGCAGCCGGGCTATGACGCCGCCGACCTGAGCCGGTGCGAGTCGCTCTACCCCAACGCCGCCGCGCACACGAGGCCGTTCCACGTCTACGCCCACGCGGACAAGGTGGTACCCGGCGACCAGTGCTCGGTCGGAAGCTCGTCGATCACGGGGATCGCCTTCGAGGACGGGTCGAACTATCCCGCCGACTACGACGGCGCGCTGTTCTTCGCCGATGCCGTGCGCGGATGCATCTGGGTGATGACGCGCGGCGGCGGCGCCGACCCGTCCCCCGGCCGGATCTCGCAGTTCGTCGGCGGCGGAGGGGCGATCGTCAAGATCCTGTCGGGTCCCGGTGGCGACATCTTCTACGTCGACCTCGGAGCCGGTCAGATCCGCCGGGTCACGTACAACGGCGCGAACCACCCGCCCACTGCGTTCATCGCCGCCGACCCGACGACGGGCGCGGCACCGCTGACGGTCGCGTTCGACGGCAGCGGGTCGGTCGATCTCGATCCCGGTGACCAGCTCTCCTACGCCTGGGACCTCGACGGCGACGGCCAGTTCGACGACTCGAGCGCCGTCGCCCCGACGTTCACCTACCCGTCGAACGGCTCGGTCACGGTCGGCCTCCGCGTCACCGACCCGGCCGGTGCGTCGAACACCGAGACCACCACGATCGTGGTCGGCCCCCCGAACAGCCCACCCGTCCCCGTCATCGACGCGCCCACGAGCGCACTGCGATGGAAGGTGGGCGATCCGATCTCCTTCTCCGGTCGTGCGACGGACGCCCAGGAGGGGGCGTTGCCCGCAAGCCGGCTGACCTGGTCGGTCGTGCTCAACCACTGCCCGAGCAACTGCCATGCGCACCCGCTCCAGGACTTCGCGGGCGTGGCGGGCGGGTCCGTTCCGGCGCCTGACCACGATTACCCGGCGTCGCTCTCGTTGGTGCTGACCGCCGTCGACGCCGCGGGCGCCACGGCGAGCACGAGCGTCGTGCTGAACCCGCGGACCGTCAACCTGACGTTCGCCACGGTCCCCAGCGGTCTCGAGCTCGGCGTCGGTGCGGACACGGTCACCGCGCCCGCGACGCGCACCGTCATCGTCGGGTCGTCGAACAGCGTGAGCGCATCCGGCCTGCGGACGTCGGGCGGCACCACATACGGGTTCGACACATGGTCCGACGGCGGCGCCGCGACCCACAACATCGTCGCGCCCGCGACGCCGGCGACGTACACCGCGACGTTCCGCCCCGTCACGGTCGGCTGCCCCGCCACGCAGAACTTCTTCTACACGATCCCCTCACCGACGGGCCCGCCCGCGGCCACCAGGATGCCCGACGGCAGGATCGCGTTCGCGACCGTGGGCTCCGACGGCCGGTCCTACCTGGCTTCCGCCGACATCGCGGGCGACCCGATCGCGTCGACCGCCCTCCAGTGCCACGGCGGCCTCGCCACCGACAACCCGGCGGTCGCCGTGGGGACGGGCTTCGCTGACCTGTTCGTGCACGCCGGGGACAACAGCATCTGGACGCGCAGGCTGACGAGCGGTGGCGGTGGCGCGTGGCAGGCGCTCCCCATCGGCGGCGCGACGTTCAACGGGCCGAGCGCGGTCGTCACCTCCGGGGACGTCGTGCACCTGGTCGTGCGGGGCACGAACGGCGGCCTCTTCCATGCGAGGCGCAGCGGATCGACGTGGACCGGGTGGGAGAACCTGGGCGGCTTCATCCACGGGACCCCGGCTGTCGCGGCACGCCCGGGGGGTGGCATCACGATCGTCGCACGCGGTGGGGACGACGCCGTCTGGGAGAGGCACGGCGACACGGGGGCGTGGTCGGGCTGGGCGTCCCTCGGCGGGGTGACGTTCTCGAGCCCGACCGTCGCGTCGGGCTACACGCCCGACCACCTGCAGCTCTTCGTCGCGGGCGCCGCGGGTGGCCTGTGGCAGGGCAACCTGACGAACTCGGCGTGGGGTGGCTGGTTCGGGGTCGAAGGCTCGCTGTCGGCGTCGGCGCGGCTGGCGGCCGCGGCCACGCCGGGGCGCGTGATCGTCTACGCCTCCGAGGGCGGCGTCACCAGCTACCTGCAGTACACCGACCGGTGGATCGGCTACAACCCGGCGCCGTACACGTGTGCCAGCTGCCTCCCGGCGGTACGACGCCCCGGTGCCGTTCCGTGACGCTCGCCGGAACGCAGGATCTGGGCGCGGCGGGCCGCAGGTCGCCCGGGCCTGGTCAGACCGGCCGCGGCTCGCGGGGCAGGCCCAGGACGCGCTCCGCGATGATGTTGCGCTGGATCTCGCTGGTGCCGCCGGCGATGCGCATCCCGGGGGCGTAGAGGAACCGGTCGGTCGCGGCGCCGGCCAGCAGCGCGTCGGGCCCTCGCAGGGAGGCGAGCAGGATCTCGATGTCGAACTCCAGCTCGGTGCGCAGCAGCTTGGCGGACGAGGCCGCTGCAGGCCCGCCCTGACCGCCGCGCATCAGCAGCGTGCGCAACGCCTGGCCGCGGACGTACAGCCGCAGCAGCGTGTCCCGCCGGGTGGGGTCGTCGTCGACCAACGACTGCAGATGGTCGAGCCGGCGTTCAAGGCTCACCAGCCCTGCGGCACCCGAGCCCCGCTCGTCGAGCAGAACCTCGGTGGCGACGCGCCAGCCGTCGTTCTCGGGGCCGAGCCGGGCGTCGGCCGGCACCACGACGCCGTCGAGGAAGACCTCGCAGAACTCGTGGTCGCCGGTCATCTGCCGGATGGGCCGGACCTCGACGCCCGGAGTGGACATGTCGAGCAGGAAGAACGAGATGCCCCGGTGCCCTGGTCTGTCGGCGTCCGTGCGAGCCAGAAGGATGCCGTACTCGGCGTGCTGTGCGTTCGACGACCACACCTTGGCGCCGTGGACCACGTAGCGGTCGCCGTCGGCCAGCGCCGAGGTGGTGAGACTCGTGAGGTCAGAGCCGGCGGCGGGCTCGGAGAACAGCTGGCACCACAGCAGCTCGCCCGTGAGCGTCGGAGGGAGGTGCCGCCGGCGTTGCTCGTCCGTGCCCGAGCGGAGGATCGCCTCGCCGGCGAGCACCAGGCCCTGCAAGTTGAGGTAAGGGGAGACCTGTGCCCGGGCGCACTCTTCGGTCCAGATCGCCGTGTGGGCGCGGCTGAGCCCGCGCCCACCAAAGGTGACCGGCCAGTGCAGCCCGGCGAAGCCGCCCGCGGCGATGTGCCGCTGCCACGCCCTGGCCCGACCGTGCAGGCCGGGAGGCAGGATGGCCCCGTAGGCGGGGCAGGCGAGCCCGTCGGCCACCGCGCTCGACAGGAACGAGACCACCGAACCGCGGAAGTCCTCGAGGTCGGGCTGCGTGGGTCCGGCGGGAGTGGCGGTCACAGACTGTCCCTCCCTCAGCTGGTCGCCATCCGCACGCAGCAGTATCCCTGCTGGGGCGCGAGGCGGGTCTCGAGCAGGTCGTCGCCACCGGCGCCGTCGATCACGCCGCGGAGCAGGTCGAGGTTCATCCCGCACACCAGTTCGCGGTGCTGCTCGGCGAGCGCGTGGAAGGGGCAGTTGGTGAGCACGATCTGGTCGCCGCGCCACCGGGGCTCGTAGCCGTACCGCTCGAGCAGGGCGACGACAGCGTCCTGCCGCGCGGCCCGATCGGCCGCGGGGTCCGCCGCGCCGTCGGCGGCTGTGCCGATGCGCCGTCCCGCCTCGGTGGCGGACCGGCGCAGCGCCCGGTCCACCGGCACGCCGTCGGCGGACGAGCGTTCGACGGCCTCGGCGAGGAGCTCTCCGGCGAGGTCGTAGCGTCGTTCGGGGAGGGAGACGCCGATCTCGGTGGCGGAACGGCGGTAGAGCTTGGCCGTGCGGCCGGCGCCCGGACCCGACCGGCCGGTGAGCCGCTCGAAGCGCACGTCGGCGAGCCCGGCGTCCGCCAGCTTGTCGAGATGGAACGCCGCGACCGATCGGGCCACGTCGAGTGCCTCGGCCGCGGTGTCCCGGCTCACCTCGCCGCGCTCCGCCAGCAGGCGGTACGCGGCCCGGGTGACCGGGTGGTCGAGGGTGGCCACCCCGTGGACCCGGTCCGCGAACGAGGCGTCACGCATGCCGCCATTCTAAGACAAACTGGTCTTGACTAAACAAGGCCAGGATTTCTATCGTCATACGTGTACTGACTTAGAAAGGACGCCCGGATGGCAACGCTCGTCATCATCGGCGCCGGCCTGGCCGGCGCCAAGGCAGCCGAAGCCGCCCGAGAGGCCGGCTACCCGGGTCGCGTCGTGCTCGTCGGCGACGAGGCGCACCGACCGTACGAGCGGCCGCCCTTGTCGAAGGCGGTCCTGCGCGGCGAGGCCGAGCCTGACTCGACCCGGGTCCACCCCGACGGCTTCTACGACGACCACGACATCGAGCTCGTGACCGGTCACATCGCCGCGATCGACCCGGATGCCCGCCGGGTCGAGCTCGCCGACGGCGAGGCGCTCGCGTTCGACCGCGCCGTGTTGGCCCCCGGCGCGGCGCCGCGCCGACTCGCCGTGCCCGGCGCGGACCTCGACGGCGTCCGCTACCTGCGCAGCGTCGACGACGCCGTCGGTCTGCGCGACGCCATCCGGGCGTCGAGCCGGGTGGCGGTGGTCGGCGCCGGCTGGATCGGGTCCGAGGTCGCGGCGTCGGCCCGCGAGGTCGGCGCCGACGTCGTGCTCGTCGCCCCGGTGACCGTCCCGTTGCAGCGCGTCCTGGGCGACCGCGTCGGCGAGGTGTTCCGTCAGCTCCACGCCGACCATGGCGTGCGGCTCCGGCTCGGCGTCGGCGTGCTGGAGCTTCGTGGCGCCGGTGCGGTCGAGGCGGTCGGCCTCACCGACGGGACGGTCGAGGAGGCGGACCTGGTCGTCGTCGGCATCGGTGTGACGCCCCGGACCGAGGTCGCCGTGGCGGCCGGCGCCGTGGTCGAGGACGGCATCGTCGTCGACCAGTACCTCGAATCGAGCGTCCCGGGCGTGTACGCCGCGGGCGACGTCGCCAGCGCCTGGCATCCCCACTACCGGCGGAACGTCCGGGTCGAGCACTGGGCCAACGCGCTCAACCAGGGCGCGGCGGCGGGGCGGAACGCCGCCGGCCGCCGCGAGCCGTACGACCGGCTGCCGTACTTCTTCTCCGACCAGTACGACCTGGGGATGGAGTACGTCGGGCTCGGCGCTCCGACCGACGACGTCGTGGTGCGCGGTGACGTCGACGCGCGCGAGTTCATCGCCTTCTGGCATCGCGACGGCGTGGTCACCGCCGCGATGAACGTGAACGTGTGGGACGTCGTCGACGACCTCCGGGAGATCGTCGCCACCGGCCGGCCGGTGGACGTCCGCCGTCTCGCCGACGAGGACGTTCCGTTGGCGGACCTTTCGGGACATCGTTGACATCCGCCGGCTGGCGTGCTCCGCCGTGATCCCGCGGTCGGTGCCGACTGTGGAGGTGTCCGGGGGTGAACGTGAGCGTCTGGCGGCGACGTTCGACCGGGGCTGCGGAGCTGTATCAGCGTGCTCGAGCTGCTACCCGAGCGAGCTCGAAGGCACCAGCGCACCCGGGCCAGGGGTATCGGAGGGCGGCCCAGGCGCACCGGCGCCTCACGCCGGCGGATCAGGAGGTGATGTTCCTCACTCGCCGGCGGACTCGTCGTCGTTGCCAAGCTCGGGAACCGTGCTCGGCACGATGTCCGGGCGGCCGGCCCCGCTCGCGCTGCCCTGCACGCCGTCGCCATCGGGATCGCCGGGCTCGCCGGCGGTGCCCGCGTCGCCTGCCGGCGCGGAGGCGGCGGCCGGCGCATCGGGCGCGTGCGGGGCCGCGGGCGTCTGGTTGGCCCGGGTCAGCCCGGTCTCGCCGGACTGACCCGGGGGCTCATCCGCGGGCCCCGAAGCCGGGCGGTTAGCGGCACCCGGGGCGTCCTCGGAGATCTGCTGGCCGTCCACGCCCGTCTCACCGTCGCTCTCGCCGGTGGCGTCGGGGGCCACGCGGTCGCCGACGTTCGTCGTGCCGTGGTCGTCGCCGTCGAAATCGACGGGCGAGACCACCTCGACGGCGCCTCGCACCACATCGTTGGCGGCAGCGGGCAGCACCCCGGCCACGCCCGCGGCAGTGATGCCCGCGACGGCGACCGAGGTCCCCAGACCCAGCTTGGCCACCAGCCCCAGACCGGCGACCTTTCCCGTGAGGCCGGCGACGCGGACCCGGCTCGCCAACAGGTCCGCAAGCTCGGGCGACGGCGACGGAGCGGGCGCGTCCTCCAGCAGGCGCACCTCCTGCGCGAACACCACCAACGGCGCGAACAGCTCGGGGACCGGCTCGCCCTGGACGATCGCGTCGATCACCTCGTCGTGGATGTGAAGCGTTGCGCTCATTCCAGCGTCGTCATCGCCGCGAGGTGATAAAGGGGTACCAGTGCGTCCCCTCGCCCGACACCTGATCCGCCGGTCGCTACCTCTCGAAGGCCGACGGGCACTCGTCGACGCGGCTGACGTAGTCGGAGTCGCCGGGGCCCTCGTCCCGCGCCCAGCGGTAGGACGACGACAGGAGCAGGCGGCCGGAGCGCTCGACATGGTGGGTGCCGGTGCTGGCGAAGCTGGTCGCGCCGGGCTTGAAGCTGACGTGGACGCTGAATTGGCGGTACGAGATGGAGAACGGCGCAAAGGTGACCCCATAGACGTCCACGTAGTCCGTGGCCCCGGTGTCGTCCGCGGGGTCGCCCCGGAAGCCGAGCAGGTACCACTCGCCGGTGGCGTCGCGGACCAGCTTGGTCTGGGTCGTGCCCCCCGGGACCGGGAACGGGAACATGTGCTGCTGGGGTGATGGGCGCAGCGCGGACACGTCCAGCGCCCCCTGCTCGCACGTCGGGAACAGCTCCGTGTCCCGGGCGGTCAGCAGAGCGCCCCATCCCCAGTGGTAGCTCGCGATCCCGAGGTAGTACTGCCGGCCGACGCGGTCGAGGAACAGCAGGTTCGGTCCCGGGTCCGGGAGGCCCTGCCAGACGCGGCCATGCGGCTCGAGGCCCCGTGAAGGCTCCCAGCGATACACGCTGACAGAGCGCCGGTCGAACTCCTCGGTCACGAAGAGGTAGCCGGCGTCGCGGTCGTCGACCTCGGGCAGGAAGCAGATGTCCGCAGGATGAGGCTCGTCGAGCGGCTCCAGCTTCTGCATCGGCGCCACCGACAGCGGGTCGGTGTCGAGGATGTGATCGCCGTCGGTGGGGCCGGCGTACCGGTACGAGGACACGCTGCCCTGGCCGCCCAGCTCCGAGTGGGCGAGGAAGAAGGTGATCGAGCCGTCCGAGAGTCGGTGCGTGCGGGCGAGGCCCTGGTGATGGTTGCCGCTCTCGAACCCGAACACGCCCGCGCTCATGCTCTCGACGGTGTCGAGATAGCAGCTGGTGCACTCGCCCGCGTTGGCCGCCACGCTCACCAGCTCCGTGTGGATGTCCCGGGCGGTCGCGTGCGACTGCGGGTAGCGGCAGCGGGGGCCATCGTGCGCGGGGCCCTGGGACACGCCCTCAGCGTGCCACGCGGCGGTCTCGCGCCGCGCTCGGTCGGGCACGTCCGCCAGATAGTGACGGCCCACGACCTCTTCGGTGAGCGCGCACATAGGTATCAGGGACCGTCCACCGCGGCTCTGTACATGCAACCAGTTCCAGCGGATAGGAGACAAGACACGATGGCTAATCCGGAAGATGCAGTAATCAAGCTGCTCTACGCGGTCGACGACAACACGTTCTTCACTGCGGACACGGTGGGTCTCGGCGAGGCCTTCGACCTCATCGCCAATATCGAGATCGGCGAGGACCTCAATGAGGTCGTCGACCAGCTCGACCTCTTCGTGGGCGTCACGAACCTGACGCGATCCAACCTGATCACCACGAAGCAGTTCACCGAGCAACTGGCGCCGGCGGACGACCAGACGGTCAACCGCGAGGTCCGGGTCGACATCGACCCGGGGTGGGCCGATGCCCAGGAAGGCGACGTGCTGCACGCCGTGGCCACCCTGAAGATCACGGCGGGCGTCAAGACCGACTACTCGTACGCGACGAGCAACGCATTCACCGTCGTCGCCTGACAATGGCATGTGGACGGCTCCGCCGACTTGCCGGAGCCGTCCACGGCGGCGCCCACGACCCAGCTGGGATGCACTGAGGTGGACGACGCCGTCGATGTGATCGTCAACCGGCACCGGCACACCGTTGCTACAAGTGGTGGTGCAACGGCGACATGGGCGCGCTCTGCACTGCGGCTTACGGTGTAATCATCCCGCCGAGGCTTGCCGTGTCGCGCCTATGGCATGACGCGACCGGTTGCGCTCTGGGTTCTGACGCCCGGGCACATCTCTCGTATGGAAGGCGAACCGGCGAGCGGGAACCGGCGCCCGGGCGGCGGGCCGACTGCGTTCGATGTCCGCCCAACTGACCGGGAAGCCGGGAGACCGGTCCGTACACTTGGCTCATGACCTGCCCGGTCTGCGGCGCTGATGTGCCCGAAGGTGCTCGATTCTGCCCGAGTTGCGGCGCCGACCTGGGGCTGCGCGGCGATCAGCGCCGAGTGGTCACCGTCCTGTTCGCGGACATCGTCGGCTTCACCACCATGTCGGAGCACCGCGATCCCGAACAGGTGAAGGGCATCGTCGACGGGCTCTTCCAGCGCCTCGTGGCCGACATCGAGGCGTTCGGTGGCCGGGTCGACAAGATCGTCGGGGACGCGATCCTGGCGCTGTTCGGTGCGCCGATCGCCCACGAGGACGATGCCGAGCGGGCGGTGCGGACCGCGCTCCGGCTCCCCGTCACGTTGTGCGACGCGGCGTCCGAGCTGGGCCTCGACGTGCGGCTGCGGGTCGGCGTGAACACGGGGGAGGTCCTGGTCGGCGCCCTGCGGGCCGGGGGCGACTACACGGCGATGGGCGACGTGGTGAACACCGCCCAGCGACTCCAGTCCGCGGCCGAACCGGGACAGGTGCTGGTCGGGCAGGCCACCTACCTCGCCACCCGACGGGTGGTCACCTACCGGTCGGTGGGCGCCATCGCCGCCAAGGGCCGCGAGGCACCCGTGGCGGCGTGGGTGGCCGAAGCTGTCAGCCTCCCGCCCGGTCACCGGTCGGATCGCCGCCGCGCGCCGCTGGTCGGTCGCGACGACGAGGTCGCGATCCTGTCACGCACGCTCGACATGGCGATCGACCGCGGCCGGCCTGCGCTGCTGCTCGTGCTCGGGGACGCCGGGCTGGGCAAGTCGCGCCTGGCGGAGGACGTCGCCGAGAACGCGCGGGAGTGTCACGGCGCCGTCGTCCTGCCAGGCCGCTGCGTCCCCTACGGCGAGGCCAACGTGTGGTGGCCGGTCGCCAGCGCGGTCCAGGTCGCCTGCGGCGTCGAGCCCGGCGACGAGCTGGAGGTCGTCACCCGCAAGGTGCGGGGGGCGGTGGCCGACGCGCTGGACGGCACCGGCGGGGGCGACGGCGCGATCGACCGGGTCGTCGAGGGCCTGCTCCACCTGCTCGGGTTCGACGTACTCCGAGGCATCGACGCCACCCGCGCCCGCGAAGAGGTGACGCGCTCCCTGCTGGCGTTCACGGCTGCGCTCGCCCGCCGGCGTCCGGTCGTCATGGTGCTGTCCGACCTCCATTGGGCGGACGAGGCGGTGCTCGACGTCGTCGGCGGGATGCTCCAATCCGCGGCCCGGCTGCCGTTCGTCGTGCTCGGCACCGCACGCCCGGGGCTGACCGAGCGCTGGTCGCCGCCGGAGGGCGCGCACCACTCGGTCGTGGTCCACCTCGATCCACTCGGGCGGGACGCCGCCCTGCAGCTGCTCCGGTCTCTCGCCGGTGACCGCTTGGCCGCGCTGGACGAGGGTGTCGCCGACGAGCTGCTCGACCGGGCGAGCGGCAACCCGTTCTTCCTGGAGGAGCTGGTCTCGTGGCTGGACGGGTCGGGGTCGACGGAGCTGCCCGACACCCTCCGCGGCCTGGTGGCGGCCCGCCTCGACGCACTGACGCCGTCGGAGCGCCATGTTCTCGAGGACGCCGCGGTGCTGGGCTCACACGGCCGGGTCGAGTGGCTGGAGATCATGCAGCGCAAGATGCGCGGCGGCGACGCCGCCGTGCACACGAGCCTCCGCGCGCTCCAGGCCAAGGAGCTGCTCGCCGTCGAGGGCGAGTCGTGGGAGTTCCACTCGGAGCTCGTTCGGGAGGTCGCGTACGGCACGATGACCAAGCACGGCCGGGCCAAGGTGCATGCGGGCATCGCCTCCTGGCTCGAGCGCGAGGAGTACGAGCACCACGATTCGGTGATCGACGCCATCGCTCATCACTACGGTCGGGCCGCCGCGTTGAGCGTCGAGCTCGGGGCGACGTCGGAAACGCTCGACGACGTCGAGCGCGCCGTCGACTGGCTGCGGCGTGCCGGCACGCGGGCGGCGCGGGCCGACACGCCGCGCCGGGCGGCCCTGCTGTTCTCCGAGGCGTTGACCCTCCTGGACACTCCCGGGGTCGCGCCGGCCGGCGACGAGCCCGCCCTGCGCGATCGGGGGCAGCTCCTCCTGGCCCGGGCTGCGGCCTACCGCGAGCTGCACGAGCTCGTGCCGGCGCGGGCAGACGCGGAGGCGGCGTTGGCTCTCGCCGAGGCGGCCGGCGACGAGCCCGCGGCGGTGGGGGCCACGATCGAGATCGCCGAGGTCGCCCTGCGGAGCAGCACCCCCGACGAGGCCGAGGCTCTGCTCGACGCGGCACTCGCGCGGGCAAACGCCGCGGCGGACGACAACGGGCGGGCGGCGGCGCTGCGGGTGCGGGGGTTCGCCGCCCTGCTGCGCAACGACCCGGAGGCGGCGGTGGCCTCGCTCGAGCCGGCCCTCGAGATCTACACCGCGCAACGGGACCGCCTCGGGAGGGCCTGGGCGCTGCAGAACCTGTCCTGGGCCCACTTCATCGCCGGCCGCATCCATGACGCCGAGTCGCTCCTGCACGACTCGGCGTCGCTGTTCGCCGAGCTCGGCGACCGGGGAGGGCTGGGCTGGGCGATGGGCCTGCTGGCCTTCACCCGCTTCTACTCGGGGTATCCGGACGAGGCGGAGAAGATGGCGGAGGAGGTCTTCGGCGCGGCCGGCGAGGCCGGGGACCGCTGGGCCCTCGGCATGGGTCAGGTGCTGACGGCCAGCATCCGCCTCTGGACGGGGCGGGCCGAGTCGGCCGTCGAGCGGGCCCGGCAGGCCCTGGCGACGTTCGACGCCATCGAGGACGACTACGGCCGTGTCCAGGCCCGGCTCCCTCTCGGTCGCGCGCTGGTGACCGCGGGCCGCGTCGAGGAGGGATTCGCCGTGCTGGAGGAGGCCCGGGCGACCCTGCTCCCCAGCCACTCCCCGCGCTTCACCGCCTTCTCCGCGACCGGGCTGCTCAGCGCGGCCGTCCAGGTGGGCGATCTGCGGCGGGCTGCCGCCGCGCTCGACGTCCTCCCCACCCAGGAGCTGTCGTCGGACGACCTCACGACCGCGGGCGCGGGCGAGTACCTCGTGTCCCGGGCGCTGCTGGAGCTTCAGAACTCGTGTCCGGCCGTGGCGCTGGAGCTGCTGCGGGAGGTGAGCCGGGCGACCGGCGAGCGGGCCGCGGTCGGCTATTGCGGCGCCGTGACCGCCCTGGCCCTGGCGGCCACCGGCCGTCGGGACGATGCCCTGGCCGCGGCCCGTGTTGTCGAGAACGACGAGCGCTCGACCTACCTCGACCGGTTGTGGGCCGGGTTGGCCACCGCCGCCGTGGCCGCTCATGGTGGCGATCGGCGGGCCGTCGACCAGCACTTCACCGAGCTGTGCGCCCGGGTCGACGCCACCGACGACCGCGTCGCCCAGGCCCTCGCCCGCCTCGGATGGGCGATGGCCCTCGAGACCGTCGGCGACCCCGATGCCGGCCAGGCGGCCGAGGCGGCGGCGGACCTATTCTCCGCGCTCGGCATCGACGCGGACGGCTGGACCGCGGTGCTCCGCCAAGCGGCCGGCACCGCGCCCGCGGCCCCGGTCCCGGCCTGACGACCAGGTCAGGAACTCGACCCGACGGCGAACACGTCCCATTCCCCGGGGACGCCCTTGAGGACGTGACGGCCCCGGTCGTCGAACGCGATGCCGCTGCCGGCAACCAGATCGCGCACCGTTGACGACACGTAGACCTCGCCGGGGCCCGCAATCGCCGAGATCCGCGCGCCGATGTGCACCGTGATGCCCGCGACGTCGTCGCCGCGCAGCACGAACTCGCCGACGTGCAGCCCGGCCCGGACCCGGAGATCGAGCTGATCGGCTCCATCGACGATCGCCCGCGCGCACCGGATGCCCCGAGCGGGACCATCGAAGCGGGCGAGCACCCCGTCACCCGTGGCCCGCACCATGATCCCGCGATGACGTTCGATCTCGTCCGTCACCACCCGATCGTGCGCGTCGAGCAGCTCGCGCCATCGCCGGTCGCCGAGCGCTGCGGCGCGAGGCGTGGAGTCGACGATGTCCGTGAACAGCACCGTCGCGAGCACGCGGTCGATGTCGATGTTCGGCGCCGGTCTCGACCCCGTGATGAACTCCTCGATGAGGTCGAGCGCCTCGGCCTCCTCGTCGTCGACCAGGCTCAGGTGCCAGTCGCCGGGCAGCTCGACGCGACGGGCACCAGGAATCCGCGAGGCGAGCTCGACGGCGCGCTCCCGTCGAAGGATGGGATCGCCGCTGCGATGGATGACCAGCGTTGGTGCCGAGATAACGGGCAGAACGCCGCGTATGTCGTTGGTGAAGTCCATGTCCAGGAGCGCACCGGCCATCCGGGGTGTCATCGAGTACCGCTCGAGCTTGGCGAGTCGCTGCGTGTCTGCGCTGCTCGCTACTCGCACGAGCGCGGACATGACCTCGCCCGAACCCCAGGCGTCCTGGACCCACGGCACCAGCGCGGCGCGGAGCTCCTCGGCGGCGGGCGGCCCGGCGCCTCCCGCCCACAACACCAGCGACGTCACTCGCTCCGGGTACGTTGCGGCGAAGAGGGCGGACATGGACGCGCCGTCGGAGATGCCGACGATCGCCGCCCGTTCGATCCCTTCGGCGTCCATCACGGCGCGCAGATCGTCCATGCGCTGCTCGAGCGTCGCCGGCTCCGAGAGGCGATCGGAGAGCCCGACGCCCCGCTTGTCGATCTGCGTGACGCGCGCGAACCGCGCCAGCCGATCGAACAACCGGCCGCTGAAGGGGGGCTCCCACATCAGCTCGACGTGGGTTGCGAACCCCGGCATGACGACGACCTCGATCGGCCCGCTGGCGCCCCGGCAATACGCGATGCTCAGGTCGCCCGCATCCGCGTACGCGGTCTTCGGCCTGCCCACGGTCGCGACAGTAGGCAAGCGGCGCTCGTCGCGCTGTGCTGCACGACCCCGACGGTCGCCGCTTCGGTTCGCCGCCCACTGCGGCGGTGGCAGGCTGAGGAACCGGAGTCGAGGACGGGAGGCCAGCGTGAACGTGCAAGGAATCGCCTGGGTCGGTACTCGCACCGACCGATGGTCGGACATGGTCCGGATGTTCGAGGGCGTGCTCGGCCTCCGTCGACGGCACGACCAGCCGGGCATTGCCGTGTTCGTCCTCGACAACGGCGACACCGTCGAGGTCTTCACCACCGACGAGCCCGATCATCTCCACTTCACGACCGGACCCGTTGTCGGCTTCGCCGTCGAGGACATCGACGCGGCACAAGCAGAGCTCGAAGCCGCCGGCGTCGACGTCCTGGGCCCGATCCAGCGCGGCGGAGGCCTCGCGTGGCTCCACTTCCGGGGGGCTGACGGCAACGTCTGGGAGCTCACGGCCGAGGACGAGTGATCGACGAGCACGTGCGAGCGCGTTCGACCGGCCGGATGGTGGCCGACCCCGTGGCGCTCTACCGTCGCGTTCGTGACCGAGCCGTGCCGGTCCGACGGCCGCACCGGGGGTAGGCGCGCAGGAGCATGAGCGACCGTTGGACCTTGAGCGAGGAGAGCGAGCCGGTCTCGCCCGCCACGATCACCCTGGTGGAAGGGGCCAGCTTCACGATCTGCGACCTCGGCGGCGACATCGTCGGCCGAGGCGTCGAGGGCCTGCACGTGGCCGACACCCGCATCTGCTCCGGGCTGGTGCTCACGGTCGACGATCAGAAGCTGGAGCCGCTGACAGTCGCCTCCCGGTCCCCGTTCTCGGCCTCGTTCGTGGCCCGCACCGTCGACCGGGCGCTCCTGGTGTTCCGGGACGTGTGGATCGGCCAGGGCATGTGCGTCGACCTCCGGCTGCGCAACCTGGACCATGAGCCGCGCACCGCGGTGGTGCGGCTGGCCGTGGGCGCGGACCTCGCCGACCTGTTCGACGTCAAGCGGGGGCAGCCGGTCCTGTCGGCGGTGCACCGGACCGTGAACGGGGGCGTGGCCTCGTTCGCGGACCTCGACGGGAAGCGGGGCCTCGTCGTGCGGGCGTGCACGGCGACGGCCGCCGCCGACGGGTCGCTGGAGTGGGTCGCCGAGCTCGACCCGGGGACCGAGTGGTCCAGCTGCGTCGAGCTGGCTGCGTTGCGGGGCGGCGTCGAGGTCCCGCCCCGGCACCGCTGCGGCTCGCCGCCCGCAGTGGCCCCGCCGTCGACCCGCCAGGCCGCCTGGGAGGGCCGGCTGCCGAGCCTGCGCTCGGACGTACCGGGGCTCGCGACCTCGTTCGCCCGGACCGGGACCGACCTCGGGGCACTGCGCATCTTCGACCCTGGCCAGCCCGACCCGGTGATCGCGGCCGGCGCCCCCTGGTACATGACGTTGTTCGGCCGGGACTCGCTGCTCACGTCGTGGATGGCGCTGCTGATCGACCCGAGCCTGGCGTTGGCGACGCTGCGCACCTTGGCCCGCCTGCAGGGGACCGAGGACCGGGACGACAACGAGGAGCAGCCCGGCAAGATCCTGCACGAGGTGCGGTTCTCGCCGGGCCCGTCCGTGGCGCTGGCGGACGGCGAGGTCTACTACGGGTCGGTCGACGCCACCCCGCTGTTCGTCATGCTCGTGCACGAGATGTGGCGGTGGGGCACGCCGCTGGACGACCTGCTGCCCCTCCTGCCGGCGGTGGACGCGGCGCTGGACTGGGTGGCCGGCCCCGGCGACCCCGACGGCGACGGCTACGTCGAGTACGAGCGGCGCTCGCCCGACGGCCTGGTCAACCAGGGGTGGAAGGACTCGTGGGACGGCGTGTCGTTCGCCGACCGGCGGATCGCCGAGCCGCCCATCGCCCTGGCCGAGGTCCAGGGCTACGCCTACGCCGCCTGGCGGGCGGGCGCCGCGCTCGCCCACGCCACCGGTGACGAGGCGACGGCCGCGGCGCGGGACCGGCGGGCCCACGTGCTGCGCCGGCGGTTCGAGAACGACTTCTGGCTTCCCCACCAGGAGGCGTTCGCCCTGGCGCTCGACCGCGACAAGCGGCCGGTGGACGCGGTGGCCTCGAACATGGGCCACTGCCTGTGGACCGGGATCGTCACGGACCCGGATCAGGCCGCGGCGGTCGCGCGTCACCTGGTCTCGCCCGCCATGAACACCGGCTGGGGGATCCGCACCCTGGCCGAGGGCATGGGCCGGTTCAATCCGCTCAGCTACCACAACGGGTCCGTGTGGCCCCACGACACCGCCATCTGCGTCGCCGGTCTGCGCCGGGCCGGCTTCGCCGACGAGGCGGCCCGGGTGGCCGCGGGGCTCCTGGCCGCCGCCGACGCCAGCGACGGCCGCCCGCCCGAGCTGTTCGCCGGCCTGACCCGGGACGAGTTGCCGGTCCCGGTCCCCTACCCCGCCTCGTGCTCACCCCAGGCGTGGGCGTCTGCCGCTCCCCTGCTCCTCGTGCGGGCGCTGCTCGGCCTCGAGCCCGACGTCCCGGGCGGCCGCATCGAGCTGAACCCGGTGCTGCCGGCGGGCACCGGCTACCTGCAGGTGGCCGACGTGCCGCTGGCCGGGGGCCGGGTCACGATCGAATCCGACGACGGCGCCGTCGCGCTCCGGGGCCTTCGGCCCGGCCTTGCCGTCGTGCAGCCCGCCGAGCGGGCGCCCTAGCCGGTGTCCGCCTCTCCCTCGGGTGGTCACCGTCGGCGGCGGCGCCGGCGAGCACCGCAGGCCGCCACGTCACCCAGCAGGGCGACGAACCGCGCCGTGGTCTCGTCCCAGGTGGGCAGGCGGCGGCCACGCTCGGCCGCGGCGGCGGCCATTCGCTCGCGGGCGGGGGCGTCGCCGGCCAGGTGGGCCAGGGCGGCGGCGAGCCCGTCCCGGTCGCCCGGGTCGACGACAAGCCCCTCCCGCCCGTCGTCGGCGAGGTGCGGCAGGTTGCCGGCCCTCCAGCCCACCACCGGCAGCCCCGCGGCCATGGCCTCGCCGTAGACGGTGCCGTACGGCTCGCGGTAGCTCGCGAGCACGAACACGTCGGCCGCCCGGTACAGCCGGGCGACCTCGTCGCGGCTCACCGGGCCGTGGACCTCGACCCGCGCGGCCAGGTCCGGTCGGGCCAGGCGGGTCGCGACCCGGCGGCCGTAGCGGGGCTCGGCGTCCGTGCGACCGACGAGGTGGAGCGTGGCCAGGTCGGGTGGCAGCCGGGCGAACGCCTCCAGCAGTTCGAGCGTGCCCTTGCGGCGGACCCAGTTGCCCACGCTGAGCAGCGCGGCGTGCCGCCCGTGCCGGAGGTCGGGGGACGGCCCCTCGGGCGCCGGTGCGACGTCTCGCCCGGGCGGCACCACGACCGCGGGGACCGGCGGCAGGCCGTCATCCGCCAGCGTGTCACTCGCCAGCACGAGGAGCGAGCAGTGGCGGTACAGGGCCCGATCCATCGCCGCCTGGGCGCGGCGGCGCAGCGGGCCGTGGTCGATGCCACCCGGCGGCTGGTGCAGCACGGCCACCGCCGGCGGGGTCGGGCGCCACGGCGCCAGGTAGGCGGCGGCGATGCTGTCGACCACCACGACGTCGGCGTCCCGGGCCCGGCGCAGCGCCCGCCGCCCGAATGCCGCGGGCAGCGGGAACGGCAGCACCGGCAGCGACACCAGCTCGATCCGGGCGCCGTGGCGGGGCGCGAGCTCGGCCAGCCGCAGGTGGTAGAGGTAGCCGCCGGTGAGCTGGTGCGGCGAGCCGAGGGTCAGGAGGGAGGCGACGAGCATGCGGGTCCTCCACGTGGCTCCGACGGCCTTCGGCGCCGCCGGGCTGTCCGGCGGCGGCGAACGTTACCCACTGGAGCTGGCGCGGGCCCTGGCGCCGGCCGGTCAGGCGACCGGAGCCCGGTACGCGCCGAAGGCGACCGGCGACTCCCACACCCGCACCGCCAGGTCCTGACCGCCCCCGTCGCGCACCGGGCCGGCGAGCGCTCCGTGGAGCCAGCGGGCGAAGACCTCGACGGTCACCGCCTCGGCGTCCGGCGGCCGGATCGCCTCGAGGTCCCGGTCGCGCAGCCGGTCCGCCACGCCGGCGAGGGCGGCGTCGAGGATGTCGAGGTCGCACACCATGCCCCGATCGCCGAGGTCGGCCCGTCCCACGACGACCTCCAGCCGGTAGTCGTGGGCGTGTAGCTCGCCCTCGGGACCCTCCACGCCCGGCATCACGTGCAGTGCCCGCACCTCCACCGCCGTGCCGACCTCGTACCTGCCGATCTCGTGCACGCCGGTCACATGTACCACAGAGCGGCGTGCACCAGGCCGGCGGCACCCTCGTCGACCGCGGCGAAGGCCGCGGCTGCATCGGCGAACGCGAACGCGTGGGTGGCCAGCGGGTCGAGCCGCAGCTCGGCCAGCAGGTCACGCGCCACCGCCCGGCGGCGAGCGACCGTCCAGCGGCCGGCCTGCGCGGCGGGGATCGTGGACACCTGGGTGCTGCGGATGCGCAGCCGCCGCCGGTGGAACTCGGCACCGAGCGGCAGGGTCGCCTCCTTGGTGCCGTACCACGACACGACGAGGGCCTCGCCCTCGTGGGCCAGGTGGGTAAGGCCGGCGCGCAGGGTCTCGGGACGGCCGCTGGCCTCGACCAGCAACGGCACGCCCGCCGGCGCCACGTCGTCCAGGGCGGCAGCCAGCTCGCCGGGAACCACCGCCGCCACTCCGAGGTCGGCTGCGACGGCCCGCCGGTCCCCGGACGGCTCGGCCGCCACGACCCGTGCCCCGGCGCGCTGTAGCAGCACGGCCACCAGCAGGCCGACGGAACCGAGCCCCGTCACCACGACCGCCTCTCCGAGCACCGACCCGGCATCGAGCACCGCCTGGAGGGCGGTCTCGACGAGGGGCAGCAGCGTGGCGCGCCGCGGGTCGAGGTCGTCCACGGGGACCACGTCCGCGGCAGGGACGACGAAGGCGTCCTGGTGGGGATGGAAGGCGAACACGCGGCGGCCTTCGGCGAGCGATGCCCGCGACCGCTCGACACGCCCGACACAGCTGTAGCCGTAGCGGAAGGGGAAGGCGAACGTGCCGCCCAGGGCCCCGATGGCCTCGTCGAGTGGCCAGGCGGCGTCGACCTCACCCCGGTAGGCCAGCATCTCGGTCCCGCCGCTGATGCCCGACCACTCGGTGTGCACCAGCACCTCGCCGTCCGCGGGGGCGGGCAGGTCGACCTCCACGAGCTCGACGCGGCGGGGCGCGGTGAACGCGACCGCCGTCGCGGTCCGGTCCCGTCTTCCGGCGCTCGTCGCCACGGACACCTATCCTGCTCGTTCATGCCGGAGCCGGGCACGCCCGTTGGCCCGGGCCTGCTGCGCGAGCTGGCCAGCGTGCCCCTACCCACGTCGTTTGGCGTGTTCGATGCCCGGGCGTTCGAGTCTGGGTCAGGTCTGGTGTACCTGGCACTCGTCCGCGGCGACGTGGCGGGCGGAGAGGACGTGCTCACCCGGGTCCACTCGGAGTGCCTGACGGGCGACGCACTCCGCTCGCTGCGCTGCGAGTGCGGCATTCAGCTCCAGCTCGCGCTGCGGTCGATCAACGCCAGCGGCCGTGGCGTCCTGGTCTATGCGACCGGCCACGAGGGCCGGGGCATCGGCCTCGTCGACAAGCTGCGCTCGTACGTGGCGCAGGACCAGGGCGCCGACACCGTGGACGCCAACCTCGCCCTCGGGCTGAAGGTCGACGCGCGGGACTACTCCGACAGCGCCGCCGTGCTCGGCTCGCTCGGTGTCCGGTCGGTGCGCCTCCTGACCAACAACCCCCACAAGGTCGACGGGCTCCGGTCGGCGGGCGTGCGGGTCAACAGCGTCGTAGGCCTGGCCACGGCCCCCCACAGCCGCAACGTCCGCTACCTGCGGACCAAGGAGGACCGGCTGGGTCACGTCCGGCCGGCCGGCGACGTCGTGGGCGAACAGCCGGACGAGCTGTCCCAGGCGGTCGACGTCAGCATGCTGATCGGAACCGTCCGGGACGCCGGCCGGCCATACGTGGTGCTGAAGTACGCGCAGACGCTGGACGGCCGCATCGCCACCGCCACCGGGGACGCTCGCTGGATCAGCGGCGAGGCCGAGCGCCGGGTGTCCCACGCCCTACGGGCCGCGTGCGACGCGGTGCTGGTCGGCGTGGGCACCGTCGTCACCGACGATCCGCAGCTGACCGTGCGCATGGTCCCGGGCGCCTCACCCCTGCGCGTCGTGCTCGACTCGACGCTCCGGCTGCCGTTCGACGCCAGGATCCTGGAACCCGAGGCGGGGACGACGGTCCTCACCACCGCTCGGTCGCCGGGCGACCGCCGGCGGGAGCTGACCGCCCGGCATGTCGGCGTCGAGGTGCTGCCCCCCGGGCCGGGGGGCGTCGACGTGGCCGCCGCGCTCGCCGCCCTCGGGCGGGCGGGGGTCGAGACGCTGCTGGTCGAGGGCGGCGCCCGGGTCATCACCTCGCTGTTGGCGGCCGGTGTCGTCGACCGCCTGATCGTCGGCGTCGCGCCCACCATCATCGGCCAGGGCACCGAGGCAGTCGGCCCGCTCGGCATCACGTCCGTGGCGGACGGGCTCAAGTTGGTCAACCGGTCGCTCCACGTGGTCGGCGAGGACGTCCTCGTCTCCGGCGACGTCGTGCCCGCGACCGCGGGCCGGATGTCGTAACGGCCGATGGCCGCTCCGACGAAGTGAGACAGAACCCGACCTCCAGGCCGGAGCTGCGGTGAGCAAGGTGGCCGTGCTGCTGGCGAGTTGCACCGGAACCACCACGAATCGTCGCTGTTGGTGAGTAGCACTCACGGGTAGTGACCTGCCAACGCTCGAGCGTGGAGGACCGTCATGAAGATTGGGGTTGTTGCGCCACCCTGGGTTGCCGTGCCGCCGGCGCGCTACGGCGGCACCGAAGCGGTGATCGACGAGCTCGCTCGGGGCTTCGAGCGGGCAGGCCATCAGGTCATGCTGTGGACCACCGGCGATTCCACGTGCCCGGTACCGCGCGGGCACATCCTCCCCGGGGCGCAGGGCGAGCGCATGGGCGTGGCGTCCGTGGAGCTCGACCATGTCATCGCCGGGTACGAGGCGCTGGCTGCCTGGGGCGCGGACATCGTGCACGACCACACGCTGACGGGGCCGCTGTGCGCCGAGGGATCCCATCCACCCGTGGTCACCACGAGCCACGGGCCGTTCGAGGGTGAGCTCGCCGCCCTCTACCGCCGGCTCGCTCAGCGCGTGCCGGTGATCGCCATCAGCCACGACCAGGCTCGTCGTGCTGAACAGACTCCGGTCGCTGCAGTGATCCACCACGGGCTCGACCCGGACGCCTACCCGGTGGGTGATGGCGACGGTGACGAGCATGGCCCGTACTTCCTGTTCCTCGGGCGCATCATCCCGGACAAGGGCGCCGACGATGCCGCCCGCGCGGTGCGACAGATCGGCGGCCGGCTGCTGCTCGCCGGCAAGATGCAGGAGGATCACGAGCACCGCTTCTTCGCCGAATGCCTCGAGCCGCTGCTGGGGGACGACGTCGTCTATCTCGGCGAGGTGACCCACGAGGCGAAGCTCCGGCTGCTCGCGGGCGCCACGGCGCTAGTCAATCCGCTGCGCTGGCCTGAGCCGTTCGGCATGGTGATGATCGAGGCCCTCGCCTGCGGCACGCCGGTCGTCGCCTATCGCTACGCCAGCGTTCCCGAGATCGTCGACGACGACGTCACGGGCTACCTGTGCGACGACCTGGACGACCTGGCGGCTAAGTTGACCGGAGCCCGGCACCTCGACCGGGCCGCCAGCCGGGCGGCAGTCGCTGACCGGTTCACCACCGAGCGCATGGTCGCCGAACACGTCGCGCTGTTCGAAAGCGTGTTGGGCTCCCGCCGGATGAGCGCTGCGGCAGGCCACCCGACCCAGGTGGACGGCGAACGACCCGTACTGCGACCCACGCCGTAGCTGTCCACAGCTGTCCACATCCGAGTGGGCGTGGACGACGCCCACCTGCAAGGCGCTCCCTACCGAGCTAGCCGAGAAGGTCAACGGACGAATCGGCTCGTCATCGGGAGGAGCGCTGGCGATCGATGGTCAGCGTGTCGGCCAGGCCGGCGTACTCGAGCGTGCGAAGGGCGGGGCCGGACGGATTTCGGAGCACCAGCTCCCGACCGGCCGCGGCCTGGGAACGCCAGGCCTCCAGCAGTGCCTTCAACCCGGTCGAGTCGATGAAGGTGACGCGTGACAGATCGACGACGACCCGTCTGCCACTGGCCGCCGCCTCCGACAGGGTTCCCGTGAGCGTGGTCTCCGTCTGGAGATCGATCTCACCCACGACATGAACGACCACGTGGCCGTCCGAGTGCGTGATCATCACCTGGTAGTCCCCGGTACCGGACATGTCGACCCTCCTGGTCCGAGCCTCATGCCACGTGCTTCCAGAATGGCACGAGCGAGGGCGCCATGAGACCCCTCTCGGTGGCTTCGGTGTGCACTGGCACGGACCGGAGCACCGCGACTTCGCCGTATAGCGCACCCGGCCCCGGGTAACCGTCTGGGGTGGTCCAGAGCCGTGCCGTCGACGGGGTGCTGTTCGACCGGGACGGGACCCTGGTGGTGGACGTGCCGTACAACGGCGATCCCGAGCGGGTCGAGCCCGTCCCGGGTGCGTCCGACGCTATCCGGCGGCTGCGGGACGCCGGCGTCGCCGTCGGCATCGTGTCCAACCAGAGCGGCGTGGCCCGCGGCCTGCTGAGCGAGGACCAGGTACACGCCGTGAACGGGCGGGTGGCGGAGCTTCTCGGCCCGTTCGGCGCGGTGGCCTGGTGCCCGCACGGCCCCGGCGACGGCTGCGGCTGCCGCAAGCCGGCCCCCGGCCTCGTGAAGATGGCCGCCGCCCGCCTCGGCCTGGCGCCCGACCGGTGCGCGGTGGTGGGCGACATCGGCGCCGACGTCGACGCCGCCCGGGCCGCCGGGGCGCGGGCGGTGCTCGTGCCCAATGGCCGGACCCGGCCTGCCGAGGTGGCGGCGGCCATGTGGGCCCGGGACGTCGTCGTCGCGCCGGACCTGGCCGCGGCCGTCGACGCCCTTCTGGGCCAGCCGTGAGCCGGGCGACCCTGGTCGCCCGGCTCGACAACGCGGGCGACGTGCTGCTGGCCGGCCCGGCCGTGCGGGCCGCGGCCGGCGCCGGCGACCCGGTCCACCTGCTGTGCGGGCCCCGGGGCCGGGAGGCGGCCCGCCTGCTGCCCGGGCTCGCCGGGGTGGTGGTCCACCGCGCCCCCTGGATCGCCCCCGACCCGATGGCCGTCCGGCCGGAGGACTCGGAGGCGCTGGTCGACCAGGTGCGCGCCCTTGGGACGTGGCGGGCGGCGATCCTCGGGTCCTCGCACCAGAGCCCCCTGCCCCTGGCCCTCCTGCTGCGTTGGGCCGGCGTGGCCGAGATCGCCGCGGTCAGCCACGAGCACGCGGGCTCGCTGCTCGACCACCGCATCCCGGGCGATCCCGACGTCCACGAGGTCGAGCGGGGCCTGCTCGTGACGCGCGCGCTGGGCCTCGCCGACCCCGCCGACGACCGGCTGCGGGTCGACATCGGCCTGGAGGGCGACCCACTCCCGGTCGGCGTCGAGCCCGGCGAGGACCTCGTGGTCGTGCACCCCGGCGCCAGCGTCCCGGCCCGCACGATGGGCCCCCGGCAGTGGCGCGATGCGGTCCGGGCGCTCTCCCGGACGGGGCGTCGGATCGCCGTGACGGGGGGTGGTGAAGAAAAGCGGCTCACCGCGTTCGTCTCGGGGGATGACCGACTTGTGTCCGATCTCGGAGGCCGCACGACGCTTCGCCAACTGGGTCGGTTGCTGGCCGGCGCGGGGGCGCTGGTGACCGGCAACACCGGCCCCGCCCACCTTGCCGCCGCCGTCGGCACACCCGTCGTCGCCGTCTTTCCGCCCACCGTGCCGGCGAGCCGCTGGCGACCATGGCGGGTGCCCCACGTGGTACTCGGCGATCAGTCCGTGCCGTGCGCCGGGTGCCGGGCCCGCCGCTGCCCGCTCGCCGAGCAGGTGTGCGTGAGCGGCGTCAGCGCCGGCGACGTGGTCTCTGCGACCGATCGCCTCGCCGGCGCCAGGTCACCGGAGGCCACGGCATGAGCGGGCTCCGGATCGACCTGGTGTCGGAGCACGCCAGCCCGCTGGCGGCCCTGGGCGGAGACGATGCCGGCGGGCAGAACGTCCACATCGCCGCGCTGGCCCGCGGCCTGGCGGCACAGGGATGCGACGTGACGGTCCTGACCCGGTGCGACGCCGCGGACCTCCCCCGCCGGGTCGGGCTGGCGCCGGGCGTGACCGTCGAGCACGTGGTCGCCGGCCCGCGCGCCGCGCTGTCAAAGGACGACCTGTTCGAGCACATGCCCGCGTTCGCGGCCCACCTGCGCCGCCGCTGGCGGACGGCGCGCCCGGACGTCGTGCACGCTCACTTCTGGATGTCGGGCTGGGCCGCTGCCCATGCGGCCGAGGGGCTGGCCCAGCCGCCGCCCGTCGCCCTCACGTTCCACGCCCTCGGCGCGGTGAAGCGCCGCCACCAGGGCGACGCCGACACCAGCCCGCCGGCCCGCCTGGCGGTCGAGGCCGGGCTGCTGCACCGGGTCGACCAGGTCATCGCCACCTGCTCGGACGAGCAGGCGGAGCTGGACGCGCTGGGCTGCCCGCCCGGTCGGGTGGCCGTGATCCCGTGCGGCGTCGACGTCGCCGCCTTCCACCCCGATGGTCCTGCCCTGCCCCGGAGCCGCGCCCACCGGCTGGTCACGGTCGGCCGGCTGGTCCCCCGCAAGGGGGTCGACGACGTGATCCGGGCGCTGCCGGACCTGCCGGGCACCGAGCTGGTCGTGGCCGGCGGGCCGCCCGCGGGCCAGCTGAGCGGCGACCCCGAGGCCACCCGCCTCCAGGACCTGGCCCACCGGCTCGGCGTGGCCCGCCGGGTCCGGCTGGTCGGGGCGCTCGACCGCGCCGAGCTGCCGCCGCTGCTGCGGTCCGCCGACGCGGTGGCCAGCGTGCCCTGGTACGAGCCGTTCGGGATCGTCCCGCTCGAGGCAATGGCCTGCGGTGTGCCGGTGATCGGCAGCGCGGTGGGCGGCCTGCTCGACACGGTCGACGACGGACGCACCGGCGCGCTGGTTCCACCCCGGGACCCGGCGGCCCTCGCGGCCGCCGCCCGGGAGCTGCTGGACGATCCGGCGCGGCGCCGGCGCCTCGGTCGGGCCGGCGTGGCCCGCGTCCGCCGGCGGTACACCTGGCCCCTCGTCGCGGCCCGCACGCTCGACGCGTACCGGGCTCTGGTCGCCGGGGCCCCGAGCTGGGCGGTGCCGGCATGACCCTCCACGACACGTCCCTGCTCGGCGCGCACCTCGACCGCTCCGAGCGGGGGCTCCGGTCCCTGCAGCCCGAACTGGCCCGCATCGAGCGCTGGGGCGCGCTCCTCCGCCTGCGGCTGAGCCAGGGCGGCCGGCTCCTGGCGGCCGGCAATGGCGGCAGCGCAGCGCTGGCGTACCACCTCACCGGCGAGCTGGTGGGCCGGTACGACCGCGAGCGGGTCCCGTACAGCGCCATCACCCTCACCGCCGACCCGGCGAGCGTGACCGCCATCGGCAACGACTACGGCTACGACGAGGTGTTCGCCCGCCAGGTGGCGGCGCACGGCCGGCCGGGCGACGTCCTGCTGGGGCTGTCGACGTCCGGCCGGAGCACGAACCTGCTGCGGGCCATCGCGGAGGGCCGGCAGCGGGGGATGGTCCTGTGGGCCATGACCGGCCCGGCGCCCAACCCGCTCGCCGCGGTCGTCGACGACGTGCTGGCCATCCCGTGCGCCGACACGCCCAACGTCCAGGACGTGCAGCAGGTGGCGGTCCATCTGCTGTGCCTCGCGTTCGAGCTGGCCGGGGAGCAGGCGTGAGCGCCGGACCGCCCCGGCCCCGCGTCACCGTGGTGGGCGACACGCTGCTCGACGTCGACTGGACCGGCGAGGTCACCCGGCTGTGCCCTGACTCGTCGTCGCCCGTGCTCGAGCACCGTGCCGACCACGCCCGCCCGGGCGGTGCGGGCCTGGCCGCCTGCTTCGCCGCCGACGGCGGCGCCCGGACCCGGCTGGTGACCGCGCTCGGCAGCGACCGCGAGGCCGCTGTCCTGCGGGACCGGCTGGAAGCGGCGGGCGTGGAGCTCGTCGACCTCGGTCTCGGCGGACCCACCCCGGTCAAGCTGCGCCTACGGGCCGGCGGGCGGTCGCTCGCCCGGGTCGACCGGGGGTGCTCGCCGGTCGTGGTCCCTGGCCGGTGGGGCGACGACGCCACCGCCGCGGTCGAGGGCGCAGACGCCGTGCTGGTCGCCGACTACGGCCGCTCGCTGGCCGCGCTGCCGCCGTTCCGGGCCCTCCTGGCCGCGCTGGCCGGGCGCATTCCGGTGGTGTGGGACCCCCACCCCCGGGGGGCCGTCCCGCCGCAGGGCGGCCTCGACGTGCTCGTGCCCAACGCCGCGGAGGCCCGGGCGCTCGCCGGCCCGGACGCCGCCGGCGAGGACGACGGGGCGGTCGCGGCCCGGCTCGCGTGCCGCTTCAGCTGCGCGGTGGCGGTGACGGTCGGCGGCGACGGGGCGGTCCTGGCCGTCCCCGGGGGGCCGCCCCGCCGCATTCCCACCGCAGCCGCCACCGGCGACCCGTGCGGCGCCGGCGACCGGTTCGCGGCGTCCCTCGTGGTCGCCCGCGCGCGGGGCTGCGGCGCCGCCGAGGCTGTCGCCGGCGCAGTGGACGACGCCCGCCGCCAGGTGCTCGGGGGCTTCGTCGGCCCCGGCGGCAGCGGGCTCCCCCTCGCCCCCGAGCCCGGCCCGGCCGGCGGTCCGTCGGACAGGGCGGTGGATCTGGCCGCCCGGGTCCGGGGCAGCGGGGGCACGGTGGTGGTGGCCGGCGGCTGCTTCGACGTGCTCCACGCCGGGCACGTCCGGCTGCTGGAGGCGGCACGGAGCCTGGGCGACTGCCTGATCGTGTGCGTCAACGGGGACCTGTCGGTCCGGCGGCTGAAGGGCCGGCACCGGCCGGTCAACCCGGTCGAGGACCGGGCGGCCGTTCTCGAGGCGCTGGCCCCTGTCGACGCGGTGCTGGCGTTCGAGGAGGACACGCCGGCCGAGGCGTTGACCCGGCTGCGCCCCCACCTGTTCGTCAAGGGGGCCGACCATGCCGGCGCCGGCGAGATCCCGGAGGCGGCGGCGCTGCGCCCCTGGGGCGGGGAGGTCGTGTACGTGCCCCTGGTGCCCGGTCGGTCGACCACCCGGATCCTCCAGGCTGCGGCCACCGGCACGGAGGGATAGGAGGACCGCCATGGCCACGGTGCTCGGCGTCAACGCCGTGTTCCACGACCCCGCGGCCGCGCTGGTCGTGGACGGGGAGACGGTGGCGGCGGCGGAGGAGGAGCGGTTCAGCCGGCGCAAGCACGGCAAGGAGCCGGTGCCGTTCTCGGCCTGGGAGCTGCCGGTGGCGGCGATGCGCTGGTGCCTCGACCACGCCGGCCTCGCCCCCGGCGACGTGGACGCGGTCGCCTACTCCTACGACCCCGACCTGGCCCCGGCCGGCGGGCCCGACGTCACCGCCGACGAGTGGGAGGGCCTGCGCACGCTGTACGTGCGGCGGGTGCCGCGCTTCCTGGCCACCGCGCTGCCGGGCCTCGGCCCCGACCGGGTCGACTACGTCGCCCACCACGTCGCCCACGCCGCCTCGTCGTGCATCGCCGCGCCCCACGAGACGTCCGCGGTGCTGGTCCTCGACGGCCGGGGCGAGCGGGCCTCGCACCTGGGCGGCAGGTGGCGGGACGGCCGGCTGGACGTCCTGGCCGTCCAGGCCCTGCCTCACTCGCTGGGCCTGCTGTACGAGGAGGTCACCGAGCACCTCGGCTTCCGGCGGTCCTCCGACGAGTACAAGGTGATGGCGCTGGCCAGCTACGGCGACCCCTCCCGGTTCGGGCCGGTGTTCACCGAGCGGGTCCGGGCCGACGGCGACGGCGGCTTCCGGGTCGGCCGCATCGACCTGGGCGAGCTGGTCCCGCGCCGGCAGGCCGGCGAGGGCTGGGACGACCGCCACGCCGATCTGGCCGCCGCGGTGCAGGTGCGGCTGGAGGCTGTCGTGCTCGACCTGGCCCGGTGGCTGCACGCCCGCACCGGCGAGCGGGCGATCACGCTGGCCGGCGGGGTGGCGCTCAACTGCGTGGCCAACGGCCGGCTGGCGGCCGAGGGGCCGTTCGAGCACGTGTGGGTCCAGCCGGCGGCCGGCGACTCGGGCACGGCACTGGGTGCCGCTCTGGCCGCCGCCACCCGCCGGGGCGACCGCTGCGCCCCGTTCGGGACCGCGGCCCTCGGCCGCGGCTGGCGGGAGGACGAGATCGAGGCCGCGCTCAAGGCCGCCGAGCTCCCGTACCACCGCCCCGACGGATCCGGGGACCTGGCCGACGAGGTGGCGGCTGCGCTGGCCGAGGGGGCGGTTGTCGGCTGGTTCGAGGGCCGCAGCGAGTACGGGCCACGGGCGCTCGGGCACCGGAGTCTGCTGTGCGACCCTCGCCGGCCCGAGAACCTCGGCCGCATGAACGCCATCAAGGGCCGGGAGGAGTTCCGGCCCGTGGCACCGATGGTTCTGGCCGACCGCGCCCCGGACATCTTCGAGGGCGTCCACCCCAGCCCCTACATGCTGTTCGTGCACCGCGTCCGGGACGGCTGGCGGGACCGCATCCCGGCCGTCGTCCACGTCGATGGCACCGCCCGCATCCAGACCGTCGACCCGGGCGACGAGCCGCTGATGGCGGCGACGCTGGCGGCGTTCGAGCGCCGGACCGGGGTCCCGGTGCTGGTCAACACCAGCTTCAACACCGCGGGGCGACCGATGGTGGACACGCCCCGCGACGCGCTGGAGTGCTGGGGCTCGGGGCCCGTCGACCTGCTGGTGCTGAGCCCGTTCGTCCTGCGGCGGCCGCGGTGATCGACGTCGTGGTGCCGACCGTCGGACGCCCGTCGGTGGGGGTGCTGCTGCGGTCGCTGACCCGGGAGCTGCCGGCCGCGAGCACGGTCGTGGTGGTCGACGATCGCCCCGCCGGGACCGGGCCGGCCGTCCCGGTGCCGGACGACCCCCGGGTCCGGGTCGTGCTCGGCGGTGGGCGGGGACCGGCCGCGGCGCGCAACGCCGGCTGGCGGGCGACGGCGGCGCCGTGGGTGGCGTTCGTGGACGACGACGTGGACCTCCCGACGGGCTGGGTGCGGGGCCTGGAGGTCGACCTGGCCGCGGCGGCCGCGGACGTGGGTGCCGTCCAGGGTCGCATCGACGTGCCGCTGCCGGCCGGGCGGCGCCCGACCGACTGGGAGCGGAACGTCGCCGGCCTGGCCGGCGCGCCGTGGATCACGGCCGACCTGGCGGTCCGGCGGACGGCGCTGGAGGCGGTGGGCGGGTTCGACGAGCGCTTCCCCCGGGCTTACCGGGAGGACACCGACCTGGCGCTGCGGCTCCTCGACGCCGGCTGGACCCTCCGGAGGGGCACCCGCCGGTGCCGCCACCCGGTGCGGCCCGCCCCGTGGTGGGTCAGCATCCCCGCCCAGCGCGGCAACGGCGACGACGTGCTCCTGGCCCGGCGCCACGGGCGGAGCTGGCGCCGCCGGTTGGGGGTGGCACCGGGCGCGTTCCGGTGGCACGCCGCCACCACGGCACTGGCCGGCGCGGCGGTGGCCGCGGGGCTCGCCGGCCGGGGGCGTCTGGCGACGGCGAGCGGCCTGGCGTGGGCGGCCTCGACCGCCCGGTTCGCCTGGGGGCGGGTCGCCCCCGGTCCCCGCACGCGGCGGGAGGTCGGCGCCATGGTCGCCACCAGCGCCCTCATTCCGCCGGCGGCGGTGTGGTGGCGGGCCCGGGGCACGGTCCGCTGGCGCGGCGTCGGGCGGGCGTGACGTGCGCATCGCCGCGCTGCGAGCACTGCCGGGGGTGGGCGACCTGCTGTGCGCGGTGCCGGCGCTGTGGGCGGTCCGGGTCGCGCACCCGCGCGCCCGGATGACGCTGCTCGGCCTGACCGGGGCGGCATGGTTCGTCGAGCGCTTCCCCCACCTGCTGGACGATCTGCTGGTGGTGGAGGGCGTGAGCGGGATCCCCGAGGTGACCCCCGACCGGTGGGCGTTCGTCCGGTTCACCCAGGCCGCCCGGGCTCAGCGGTTCGACCTGGCGCTCCAGCTCCACGGCAGCGGGGTCACCAGCAACGCCGTCGCGGCCTCCGTCGGCGCGGACCGGGTGGTGGCGCCGGGGGAGGCGCTGCCCTACCGCGACGACATCCCGGAGATCCACCGGCTGCTGGCCGTGGCGGAGGCCGCCGGGTGCCCGCCGGCCGGCGACGAGCTCGAACTGCCGGTGACGGCCGCCGAGCGGGCCCGGGCGGCGCGGGTCGCCGGCGAGGGCCGCCCGCTGGCCTGCCTGCACCCCGGGGCGAGCCGAGCCTGCAACCGCTGGCCCGCGGACCGGTTCGCGGCGTTGGGCGACCACCTGGCCGGCCGGGGGATGGCCGTGGTCCTCACCGGGACCGCGGGCGAGTCCCGGGTGACGGCGGCGGTGGCCGGCGCGATGCAGGCGCCCGCGCTCGACCTGGCCGGTCGCACCGACATCGGCACGCTGGCGGCCCTCTTCGAGCGGGCCCGGGTGGTGGTCAGCAACGACACGGGCGCCGCCCACGTGGCCGCGGCGGTGGAGGCGGCCAGCGTCGTCGTCTACCCCGCGACGGGCGACCCCGACCGTTGGGCACCGCTCGACTCCCGCCTGCACCGCCGGGTGACGCCCCCGCCGGGCGAGGCCTGGCCGGTGACCGGGGGCGTGGTCGCGGCGGTCGACGCCCACCTCGACGAGGTGGCGGTGTGAGGCCCCTGCGCATCCTCACCTGGCACGTCCACGGGAACTACCTGTGGTATCTGTCCCACGTCCCGCACGAGCTCGTGCTGCCCGTTCGGCCCGGGCGCCCCCACGGCTATGCCGGGCGGGCCGGGGCCTTCCCGTGGCCCGACTCCGTGTCCGAGGTCCCCGCCGACGAGGTCCCCCACGCTGATGTCGACGTCGTGCTGTACCAGAGCCACGGCCACTGGTCGGTCGACCGTCTCGAGTTGCTGTCCGACCGCCAGCGGGCGCTCCCCCGGGTCGTGATCGAGCACGACCCGCCTCGGCAGTCCCCCACCGACACCCGCCACCCGGTCGACGACCCGGGTGCGGTGGTCGTGCACGTCACCGCCTTCAACCGGCTGATGTGGGACAACGGCGCCACGCCCACCGTGGTGATCGAGCACGGTGTGGTCGTCCCCGACCGGGCCCGCTACCGGGGCGACCTGCCCCGCGGGCTCGCCGTGGTCAACGACCTCGCTGCCCGGGGGCGACGGCTGGGCGCGGACATCTTCGTTGACGCCCGCCGACGGGTCCCGCTCGACCTCGTCGGCATGGGATCGTCCGAGGTGGGCGGGCTGGGCGAGGTCCCGCCACCCGACCTGCCGGAGTTCATGGCCGCGTACCGGTTCTACTTCCACCCGGTGCGCTACACGAGCCTCGGCCTGTCGCTGTGCGAGGCCATGACGGTGGGCCTCCCGGTGGTCGGCCTGGCGACCACCGAGCTGCCCACGATCGTCGAGGACGGCGTCAACGGCATCGCCCACACCGACCCCGACCGGCTGGTCGACGGGATGCGGGCGCTGATCGAGGACCCGGCGCTGGCCGAGCGGCTGGGCAAGGCCGGCCGGGAGACCGCCCGCGAGCGGTTCGGGATCGAACGGTTCGTCCGGGACTGGGACCGGCTCCTGCGGAGCCTGTGAGGAGGACGTCAGTGATGACGCAGCACATCGACGGGGCGCACGTGATCGTGACCGGCGGGTCGTCCGGCCTCGGCGCGGCCGTCGCCACCCGGCTCGCGACCGACGGCGGACGGGTCACCGTCCTGGACCGGCGGCCCTCGCCCGCCGGCCTGCCCACGGAGATCGTCGACCTGGCCGACGGCCGGGCGACCGAGGACACGGTCCGCCGGGCGGCCAAGGACGCCGGTGGCCTGTGGGCGGTCGTGACCTGCGCGGGCATCGACCTGCCCGGCCGGCTGGAGGACGTCGACCCCGAGGACTGGGAGCGGGTCGTGGCGGTCGACCTGCTGGGCACGGTGGCCGTGGTCCGGGCGGCGCTGCCGTGGCTGCGGGAGGCCCGGGGCCGCGTCGTCACCGTGGCCTCGACGCTCGGGCACCGGGCGGTGTCCGACGCCACCGCCTACTGCGCGGCCAAGTTCGGCGTGGTCGGCTTCACCCGGGCGCTGGCGGCTGAGCTGCGGGGCGACGTGGCGGTCACCCTGCTGACGCCGGGCGGCATGGACACGGGGTTCTTCGACGACCGCGACGAGCAGTACAAGCCGCCGCCGGACTTCCGCCTGTGCGATCCCGCCCACATGGCCGGCGCCGTCGCCTTCGCGCTGGCCCAGCCGCCGGGCTGCGAGGTCAGGGAGCTGGTCGTGACCCCGCCCCAGGAGTCCACCTGGAACTGAGGCCGCGAGCGGGTCATCCGTTCGGTGGTGCGCTGGAGATCGCGTCGACGAGGTCGCCGATCTTGGCATCGGGCATGGCTCGGGCGATGTCGGCTTGGCTGACCATGCCGACGAGCGATTGGCCGTCGATGACCGGCAGTCGGCGGATGGCATGGTCCTTCATCGTGCGGATGGCTTCTTCGGCGCTGTCGTCCGCGCCGATGGTGACGACCTCTGAGGGGTCCACGAGCTCGCCGAGTCGCACGACGTTCGGGTCCCGGCCCTCCGCGACGATCGTCAGTGCGAGGTCCCGGTCGGTCACGATCCCGGACAGGCGGCCGTCGGGGCCGCACACGGGAACTGCGCCGATCCCCTTGGAAGCCATCGTCCGTGCCGCATCGGCGGCGGTCGTGTCCTCGGAGCAGAACGCCGGCTCCGGCGTCATGATCTCGCGTGCGGTGGTCATGTGGGTCTTCCTCCGTGGGTTCTCCATGTTCGCCGCCTCGACGCGGCTGTCCGATCCTCCACACGAGAGGTATGCCCCGCATCCTTCGCGAGAAACCCGGTGCTCAGGTCGGGTGCTCGGTCGATGTGTCGACCGTGGCGTCGACCTCGTAGGACCACCGATGCGTTCCGGCGGCGACGTCGTGCTCCGTGCCGTCGGTGCCGGGGAGGGCGACGGCCGCGGTGGTGTTGGGGGGGACCTCCGCCTCGACGGTGGCGTGCATCCCGTCGAGGGACCAGCGGCAGGCGGCGCGGCCGTAGGGCGTCATGAGCGTGCACGATGCCGACGTGAGGCCCGCGCCGGGGACGGGCGCGATCCGCAGGCGGCGGTAGCCGGGGGCGGCCGGGGCGATGCCGCCGATGACCTGGTGCATCCAGTCGGCGACGCTGCCGAAGGCGTAGTGGTTGAACGAGGTCATCTCGCCGGGGTTGATCGTGCCGTCGGGGCGTAGGCTGTCCCATCGCTCCCAGATCGTGGTGGCGCCCATGGTCACGGGGTACAGCCAGGACGGGCACGACTCCTCGGTGATGACCCGGTAGGCCGTCGCCGTCTCACCGACGGCGGTGAGGGCGGGGAGCACGAGCGGAGTGCCGAGGAAGCCGGTGGCGATCCGGTGGTGCCCCCTGCGCAGCAGGTGCGCGAGGCGGGCGCCGGCGTGGCGGCGCTGCTCGGGCCGCTCGTAGAGGCCGAAGCAGATGGCGAGTGCGTAGGCGGTCGGCGAGTCCGAGCTGATGCGCCCGCTTGGCGCGACGTACTCGTCGCGGAACGCCTGCCGCACGGCCGCCGCGAACTGGCCGTACTCGGCGGCGGCGTCGCCGTGACCGAGCAATTCGGCGGCGTCGGCGACGAGCTGCGCGGAGCGGGCGACGTAGGCGGATGCCACGAGGACGGCATCGGTCTGTGCCTTCGACGGGTTCTCCGGCGGTGCCGTGGGGTCGAGCCAGTCGCCGAGCTGGAACTCCTCGGGCCAGAGCAGGCGAGCCCCGTTGCGGCGCCGGACGTGATCCACCCACCGGCGCATGCTGTCGTACTGTCGGGCGAGGCGGCCGGCGTCGCCGTAGCGGTCCTGGAGCACCCAGGGGACGATCGTCGCCGCATCGCTCCAGCCGGCCGCGATGAAGAAGCGGAACCCGGGGATCGGCTCCGCGGGAACGTAGATAGGGATCTGCCCGTCGGGTCCCTGGCTGGCCCGCACGTCCTCGAGCCAGTCGGCCAGGAAGCCGTCGGCGTCGTAGAGGAACGACGCCGCCGGGGCGAAGACCTGGAGGTCGCCGGTCCAGCCGAGGCGCTCGTCCCGCTGCGGGCAGTCGGTCGGCACGTCGACGACGTTGCCGCGCATGCTCCAGACGACGTTGCGGTGCAGCTGATTGAGCAGCTCGTGGGAGCACGAGAACGTCCCCGTGGGCTCCATGTCGGAGTGGATGACGATGGCGGTGAACGCCGCCGGATCCAGTTCGCCCGGCCATCCGGCGACCTCCACGTAGCGGAACCCGTGGAAGGTGAACGACGGCTCCCACGTCTCCGGCGCGCCACCGCGGAGCGTGTAGCGGTCCGTCGCCTCCGCGTTGCGCAGCGGCCGGGTGCCGAGCTCGCCGCGCTCGAGCACCTCGGCGTGGCGCAGTGTGACCGTCGTGCCGGACTCGCCCTGCACGCTGAACCGGACCCAACCGACGAGGTTCTGACCGAAGTCGAGGATGGTCCGGCCCGACGGCGAGCTCAGCACGTCGAGGACGGGGAGCTCGTCGATGCGGCGGACCGGGGGCCCGATCGGGGCGACGAGCGCCCCGACGGCCGGCTCGAACGTCGCGGCGGCGTGCCAGCCGATCTCGTCGAAGCCTGGCTCCGCCCACCCGCGGTCCGCACGTCGGGCGTCGTAGGTCTCGCCGTTGTAGAGGTCGGCGGTGTCCCACGGGCCGGGCGCGACCAGCCAGGTCCCATCGGTGGCCACGACCTCGACGGTGCCGTCCTGGTAGCTGAGCTCGAGCTGGGCGAGGAGCCCGATCCGGTCGCCGTAGACGTTGCGGTTCATCTCCCAGCTGAGATGCCCGCGCCACCAGCCGTCGGCCACCGTGGCACCGACCACGTTCTCGCCGGCGGTGACGAGTGCCGTCACGTCGTGGGTGTCGTAGCGGAGGCGGTGCCCGTAGGCGGTCCAGCCGGGCGCCAGTACGTGATCGCCGACCGCGTGGCCGTTCAGGGCGATCTCGTGGACGCCGGCCGACGTGACGTAGAGGCGAGCCTTGACGACCGGTCCGGCGGTGGTGAAGGTCCGGCGGAAGCGTCGGGGACGCTCGTCGCCGTCGTCCGGCGCGGTGATCCACGCCGCCGCCCACTCCGAGGCGTCGAGGAGGCCGGCCTCGACGACGAGGGGCTCGCTCCACGGCGCCGCCGAGCCATCGGTGCCCCAGACCCGCACGCGGACCCGGCGCTCCTCGCGTGATCGCAGCGGCGTGGTCGGCCAGGCGACGAACACCGACTCGTCGTCCTCCACCCGACCGAGGGCCTCGCCGTCCACCTCGATCTCGTAGGCGGCCTGGGCCCAGCCCGGTGCGGGCGTCGAGGTGATCCACGACAGACGCGGCGCGGCTTCGCCGATGCCACGCGCGGGAGAACGGCGGTACTCGGCCCGGAGGCGTTCGACGACCGGCTCGGCGGGCAGGTTCTCGGTCACGGCAGCTCCATCAGCGGAGGGCGGCGGCGAACCGGTCGTGGTGGTCGGTCCATGAACACGAGGCGCTCGCGTCCGTCCTCGTCGATGCAGACCCGGCCCGCGTTCGCGCTCCCGCCATCGAGCTGCTGCTCAGCCATACCGCCACCTTTGCGCAAATCCGGTTGCTGTGATCCCACCGCGGCGGCACGGTGAAGTGGTGTCGACTGCACGACTCGTCGCCCTCTGCGTCGATGCGAACGATCCGCTTCGCCTCGCGCGCTTCTGGGCCAGCGCGCTGCGCTGGGAGATAGACGGCGAGACCAGTGATGGGATCAGGCTCCTGCCGACCGATCACACGGCGTTCGGGATCGTGTTCCGGCCCGTTCCGGAGGCCAAGGCCGGCAGGAACCGCATCCACCTCGACCTGACGAGCACATCGCTCGAGGACCAGAACGAATCGGTGTCGACGTTGGTCGAGCGCGGTGCCCGGCACATCGACGTCGGTCAGCGCGCGGACGATCCCCATGTCGTGCTCGCAGACCCCGAAGGCAACGAGTTCTGCGTCATCGAGCCCGAGAACTCGTTCCTCGCCGGGTGCGAACGACTGGGAGCGTTGGCCTGCGACGGCTCGCGAGAGGTCGGGTACTTCTGGAGCAACGCGCTGGGTTGGCCGTTGGTCTGGGATCAGGACGAGGAGACGGCGATCCGAGCGCCCGACGGCACCGGGCCGTTCATCACCTGGGGTGGCGGACCGGACCTGCCGAAGGTCGGGAGGAACAGGCTCTATCTCGAGATCGCCCCGCCCGGCGACGGGGATCACCAGGCGGCGGTGGACCGTCTGGTCTCGCTCGGAGCGGCTCGAATCGACACCGGCCAGGGTCCCGTCGGTGCGGTGCTCATGTCCGATCCCGACGGCAACGAGTTCTGCGTGTCGCACCTCCGCTAGCACTCGCCCGGCTACGGGCATGTGGCCTCAGCGCCCGGCGAGGAACGGTGTGATCAACGCGAACACCTCGTCGGGGCGCCGCGTCACGCCGACATGCGTCGTCCCGGGGAGCACGGCGAGTTCCGCGTGCGGCAGGAGCTCGATCAGCTCCACCACGTCGCGCAACGGCGAGAAGTCGCGGTCACCGAAGATCAGCAGCGTCGGCACCTGCAACGATCGCAGCTCGTCGGTCCACCCCGGGAACTCGTGCACCATCGTCGACGTCCTGGCCGCGAACTCGTCGAAGTGCGCGGGGTCGGGAGCGACCGCGTCATAGGCGTCGCGCATCTCCTGAAAGTCAGCCGGGGTCGGCATGCGGTCGTCGTCGAGCGGTGCGCTCTCCCGGCCCGGCGGGCGGTGGGCGTCGGCCGAGGCGACGATCAGCTTGCCAACCCGGGTGGGTGCGCCGAGTGCGACCGCGTGGGCGACGAGACCGCCGAGGCTGAAGCCGAAGAGATCGGCCTCGGCAATCCCCAGATGGTCGAGCAGCGCAACGACGTCACCGGCGAGGGCTTGGATCGTCATCGGGCGGTCGGTATCTGCGGTGTGCCCGTGGCCCTGGAGCTCCACCGCGGTCACCTGCCGGCTTGCCGCCAGGGGTTCTAGCAATGGCCCGAAGTTGAGGTCGATGGTCATCAGGCCCGGGCTAAGGGTTCCCAACGATTAGGGTAACCGCTATCTTATGGCTAACGGTTATCGAGGAGGAGGGTCGATGCGGCAGGAAGCGGTGCTGGCGATGCTGGCCAAGGAGCCTTCCTACGGCTACGAGCTGCGGACGCGGTTGGGCCAGGCGCTGGGCCCCCTCGGGGAGGCGATGAACAAGGGACAGATCTACGTCACGTTGACCCGGCTGGAGAAGGCCGGGCTCGTGACCTCCGAGAGGGCGGACGGCCTGGCGGACCGGCCGGACCGCACCGTGTACGCGCTGACCCCGACCGGTCAACAGCGAGTCGCCGAGTGGCTTGCCGAGGTGAGTTGGCCCAAGCCCGACCTGGCCGAGTTCCATCTCAAGCTGGTCGCAGCCGCCGCGGCCGGGCTGGCTGATCCGCTCAGCATCGTGGACGGGCAACGCCGCGAGCTGCTGCGCCGACTGCGCGACGCCCAACGGGCGGCGCTGGGCGAACCGGACCACTCGGACGCCGGCTTGTTGCTGGAGGGCGTCGTGCTGCGCCTGCAGGCCGACCTGCGCTGGCTGGAGGCATGCGAGCAGAACTGGACCATCCGAAGGAGCAGGCCATGAGCGACCGGCGTCGGGACCCGGGGCGAGCTCGTCGCCGGGCTGTTCTTCGACCACTACGCGCCCCGGTTTGCCTCTCGGCGCTGACTCCCGACCCCTGGCAGCCCTAGCGCGCTTGGAGCGCCGCCACGGTCGCGTCGATGGTCTGGAGCGGATCGTCGACGGCCAAGACGACCAGTCGATGAACGCCGGCGTCCGCAAAGGCTGCTATCCGCTCGGGTGTGAGCCTGCCTCTGGGCGTCACGCTGATCTCGAGCTCGCCGAGCGCAGCGGGACGCTCGACGTCTCGGGCCGCGGCGCGCAACCCCTCCATCGACGTGGCGGCGTCGTCCGGCGTCATCCAGTAGCCGTACCAACCGTGGGCACGCCGGATCGCCCGGCGGCAGGCGGCGCGACTGTGACCCGAGGCGACCAGCGGGATCGGGCGCTGGACGGGACGCGGGTGGGCGTCTATTCCGGCGAAGTCCACGAACCGCCCGTGGTACTCGGGCCGCTCGGCGTACCAAAGTGCCTCCAGCGCGTCGAGGTACTCGTCGGTGACGGGACCACGCTCGGCGAAGTTGGCGCCGATCGCCTCGAACTCCGGCTCCAGGTAGCCCACGCCGACGCCGATCATGACCCGGCCGGCGGACAGGACATCCAGCGTCGCCACCTCCTTGGCGAGGACGAGCGGGTTGCGCTGCGGGAGGATCATGATGCCGGTGGCCAACCTCAGCGTGGTCGTGTGCGCAGCCGCCCACGTCAGCGCGAGGAGCGAGTCGAGCGCGGGGTCGCGGGGGTCCATCGGTGACGGTGGCACCTGCGGATCAGGCAGCACGATGTGCTCGCCTGCCCAGACCGAGTCGAAGCCGGCTGCCTCCGCGGCTCGCACGGCGGCGACGAGGCCTTCGGGACGCGCCATCGATCCCATGTTCACGTGGACGAGGCCGAGACGCATGCCCGCCAACCTACGCCGCGCCTCGCCGCGGCGGGACCAGGCGGACCTGGGCCCCGCGGTTGGGGGCCACGGGTCCGGTCATCATGGACAGGTGGAGCTCGATCGGTCGATCGTGGATGCGGCGAGCCGTGCCGTAGTCGCAGATGTCGAGGTCATCGGCCAGACCCGGCGCGGCGAGTCGGGCACCACGTTCGACGTGCGCGTGGGTGGCGAAGCAGCCGTTCTCAAGGTTCTCGCCAACGGGCCCCACGTTGTCGACAACCAGCAGCGGCTCGTACGCCTCCTCGACGTACTGCGAGAGCGTGGTTCCCCGGTCCCGGAGTACTTGGGCGTAGCCAGCACGGACGATGCCGTCGTCACCGTACAGCGCCGCATGGCGGGCGAGGTCCTCGAACCGGGACCGGGCGAAGCGATCGACGCCGACCTCGTCGAGGCAGTGCTCCCGGCGCTGCCCGACGCGGTCGAGCTGCAGGCCGACGCCGGCGACTTAGCGGTTGCGCCCTGGCCTGGGTGGCTGCTCGACACGCTGGCGTCCGGTGGGGATGGCTACTGCCTGCTCGAAACCATGCGTCGCCGACCAGACACCCGCTCGCTGCTCGATCGAGTCGTCGACATCGGTTGCGAGTTCGGACGCGGCCCAGTCCGCACGACCGACATCGTTCATTTCGATCTGAGCCCCGCCAATGTGCTGCACGAGGGCGGGCACCTGACCGGGGTCGTCGACTGGAACGTGCCATTCGTCGGCGCCAGCCAAGGCGATCGGGGCTTCGACGTGGCCACCCTTCTCTTCTACGGCTACGACAACACCCGGACTCGGGACCGCCTCTGGGCGCACGCCAGCGCCATCAGCGGAGCACGATGGGTCGCCGTGTACCTGGCACATCTCGCCCTCCGTCAAGTCGAGTGGTCGGTTCGGCACCACCCCGGCTCGTTCGGCGAGCGACGGTTCAGCGAGATCGCGATGCTCGTGCTCGACCACTGCGAGCAGCTCGTACCGTGACCGCCACTGGGGCACACAGCAGATGACGGTCTGCGACCGGTCGGGGGGTCTCGCCCGGGTGGGGCGTGTGGGGCTGGCTGGAGTCGAATCAGCGACCCCACCCTTTGTCACGGCTGACGGTTATCGCCGGAGGGCGTCCTTGACCTTCTCGCCGGTCTGCTTGATCTTGCCCTTAACCTGGTCAGCCTTGCCCCGCCGCCGGAGACGGTCGTTGCCGGTGGCCTTGCCGGCCGCTTCCTTGACCCTGCCTTTGACGCGTTGTGCCGTGTTCTTGGATTTGTCGACTGCTCCCATGGGTGATCCTCGTCAGCGGTCAGTTCGATGTGAGGCGCATGAGGCGGGCGTAGAGGGCCCGGTAGTCCTGCATCGCCACGATGAGGTCATCGGTCGAGCTCTCCGTGCTCTGCCACCGGCCATCGACGCCCTCACGCTCATCGGTGATCGAGCGCACGGTCTCGTCCAAGATCTCGACCACCAGAGCACTGGCGCTCTCGACCGTGCGCCGGGGATCGTCGATGAACCCGCCCTGGATGGCGTCCCAGCGGTCCTGGTAGCTACCAGTCCCAGGATCCATCGCGGTGTCGGGGCCAACCGGCGCGAGCTTCTGCACGGCGTCTGACCCGGATGGGCGGTCGACCGCTACCGGGTCGATCCTGTCGGCTTCGTCCGCCAGCTCGGGCTCAGCGGGCTCGACGGCTTCATCGGTGTCGACGAGTTCCGGCTCGGCGTCTTCAACTTCGTCGGTGTCCTCGTCGACGGCGTCACGCTCACGGGACCGCGCGGTCTCAGGCGCCTCCTCGACAGGCTCCTCGATGTCAGCGTCGGCGACGTCGACTGCTGTGTCCGTCCGGGGGTCCTCCCGCTGGTCTGTCGGGTCGTCGTTGCGGCCCAGCTCGTCGTTCTCAGCCAAGTCGTAGTCGGCCGGGCGGTCGGTTTCGTGCGTAGTCACAGGGCACCTCTTTCAGGAAGATCGTGATCGTCGCTGTCCTTGGTCCCGGCGTCGGGGACACCATCGGCCAGCAGTTCGGAGAAGAGTGCGCGGTAGCGCTGGAATGCCTCGCGCAGATCGTCGGTCGACGCCTCCTGCAGCTCGCTCCGAAGCTGGATGGTGTGCGCCGTCCGGTAGTTGTCGACCAGCTGGGGGTGGTCGACGGACATCATCTCGACACGTTCGTCGAATTCATCGACGGGATAGCCACGCTCTCGCATCACCGTTTGAACGAGGCCATCGGCCTCCGCCACCGTCTGCTCGGGCTCGTCGATGAAGCGCTGTTGCACCTTCAGCCATTGCTCCGCGTACGCCTGGCGTGCCGCAGGTTCGAGGTCTCTGATCTCCAAGGTGCCGCGTCGCTTGACGCGCCCGCGCAATTCGGCCTCGGCGCTGCGGCGGTCACCCTCCTCGTCGACCAGGCGGTCATACTCCGGTCCGAACCGTTGCTTCAAGGACCGAGACCGCAGCTGTGGGATCGCCACCACAACGATGACGAGCACGACGACGATGGCCAACACCACGAGTAACCAGGTCATGAGGGAACTCCCTATCGGTGCTCCTCCCTTACCCGCGCCTTCGGTGACTCAGTACGCCACGATCGGATCGTCTGGGGAGGGTTTCGGTTGCGGGTTCTCACCGGCGCGTCCGGCTTGGGACTCGGTTGTCGTACGCGGACTCTCGGGTCCAGCCCGCTGACTGGTCCTGGTTCACACGGCCTGTGTCGTGTTCGGCCGGTCGTTCGCTGTCCACTGGGCGCCGAGGCTGGTGAGGCTGTGGCGGACTGACTGGCCCTGTCGCCGGCTGGTCACGAGGCCTGCATCGCGGAGGACGGCTGCGTGGGTGGACGCCGAGGCCAGGCTGATCCCCAGCATGCGGGCAAGTCCACTCGTCGTGTGCTCGTCGGCCAGAGCGCGGAGCACCCGTGCCCGGGTCGTGCCCAGTACCGCGGCGAGCGGATCGGGTTGGCTCTCGGTCGCGGTCGGAGCCATCCATGCGAAGCGGCCTAGCGGGTACACGAGCGTGGGTTGGGTCCAACGCCCGGTGAAGCCCGGGCGGGTCCACAGCGACGGCATGAGCTGGAGCCCCCGACCTGCCAGTTCCACATCCGCGTCCACGGGCCCGTCAACCTCGACCACTCCGTCGCGCCACCGAATGCCCGGGTGCAGGCCATCCACTGTCGCTGCGACGCCCTTCGTCGCGAGCTGCCAGGCGCGGAATCGCAGGTCGGTCTCGATGACGTGTGCGATCGCCGGCCACAGCAGCCCGAGCACCCGGTCGTGGTAGTCACGCATGGACGAAGCCAGTTCCGTCCGAGCCGACAGGGAGCCGTTCGCCAGGCCGAGGATCCAGGACGACGCCGCCAGCCGTGGCAGGGTCGCCATGTCGTTGCGGATCAGCCGGTCGGGCGTGGACATGACGATGTCGAGGGCTTCCTCCAAGCTGTTCGCCCCCTCGGGCGCGAGGAAGTCGGGGACGTTGCCGTGATCGGGCACCAGCGCCAGCAGGAGGCTCGCCGATGCCGGGAGGCGGACCCCGCTGGCCGCGCAGAGTCGTCGGAAGGGGCTCGTCGGCTGCTGGATCACCTGGGCGCTGACCGAGAGCTCGCAGTAGGGGCCGGGCGCAGCGAACCTCGTGCGGGCAACGTCATCGACACCGAGCCGCAATCGAATCATGCGTGCAACCACCCAAGCCTCGCCCCCGTGGACGAGCCAGGGCCACCAATCGTTCGGCCCGCGGGCCACCCTGTCAAGAGTTTCGGCCGTGGCAGAAAGGCTTGCGGTCGACCAAGCCCCCGGCTGACGCTGTGCCCCTCAGCGCGGGCACGCCAGGGAGGTTCCACCGTGCGCAGATCGACCGCCGTCCTGTCGCGCACGCGTCGTCACAGGACGAACCTCGCCTCGGTCTGGGCAACGTTGCCGACCAGGTCCTCGGGGACGGCACCCATGTCGGTGAGCTCGGCGCCTTCCTCGGCGAGATCGACGGGGACCCCGCAACCCACTGCCCCTGACGGCGACGATGATGACAGGCAGCCACCCGGCTGGCGTCAGGCGAGCCGGACGCCGCCGGTGTCCACCGCCCGGATCAGGTCGAGGCGGGAGGGGCAGCCCGTCTTGGCGTAGACCCGGGAGAGGTAGACCTCGATCGTCTTGCGGCTGTAGTGCATCGCCGCCGCGATCTGGCGGTTCGAGTAGCCCTCGCGGACCAGGCGTACCAGCTGCATTTCTGTCTCGGTCAGGTCGGACGCGGCGCGGGTGACCCGCCGCGGGACCGTGAGGCCACGGGCGCGGAGGCCGGCCGCGGCCCGGCGGCGCCAGGGGGCGGCGCCGAAGGCGTCGAACCCGCGGTAGGCCTCGGCCAGGTTGGACGCCGGGTCGTCGTCCAGCTCGCCCAGGACGAGCAGGGCGTGGGCCCGGGCGACGTCCCACGACTCCGCCTCGGCCTCGTCCCGGTAGGTGCGGGCCACGTCGACGTCGGCGTCCACGATCGCGCGGGCGCGGAGCGCAGGCATGCGGCATTCGAGCCAGCCCGTGCGGGCGGCCAGGGCCTCCATCTCGGCGAGGGCCGCCGCGGCCAGGGCGGGGCGGCCCAGCTCCAGCTGGATGTCCACGACCAGGCCCAGGATCTCGGCCAGCTTCCACACGCTGCCGCCGGCCAGACCGGCCGCGGAGCGCTCCGCGTCGAGCAGGGCCAGCGCTGCCTCCCGCTCGCCCAGCGCGTGGTGGATGCGGGCTCGGGCCACGGCGCCGGCGCGGGCGACCGCCACGATCGGGCTGGCGAGGCCGGCCACCCGGGCGGCGGCGTCGTCGAGGTCGCCGCGGTCCACCGCGATGTCGCAGGCAACGCAGGCCAGCAGCTGGGCCGAGGCCACGGTGCCCCGCTGCTCGAGGTCGAACCCCGTGGAGCCGATCTGGGCAAGGGCCTCGTCCCAGCGCCCCCGCATCCACGTGACCCGCACCCGGGCGGTCTCGGAACTACCGCCGATCGACAGCGGGGCCCCGTCCGGGCGGAGGGCGGTCGCCTCCCGCAGGTGCTCCTCGATGCGAGAGACCAGCCCCGGGCGCCAGTCGGCGTACGCCACCAGCTCGTGAGCGGCCAGCCCCACCGTGGGGGACCCCTCGGCCGGCAGGGCCTCCACCCGGCCGAGCAGGTCGCTGGCCAGCGCCACCTCGCCCACGTGATTGGCGTACTGGACGAGGTGGGCCAGCGCCATCAGCCGGGCGGCGGGCGTCACGCCGGAGTCGTCGAGCGCAGCGACCGCGTCCGCGAACGTGGCGGACGCCTCGGCGTAGCGCCCGGCCTGGAGAGCCAGGTTGGTGCGGATCGCCACCAGCGGGCAGGCGTCGGCGCCCCGCTCTCGCTCCGCGTCGACGATCGCGATCGCCTCGCCGGGCCGCCCACCGAGGTAGAGGTCGTTGACCACCAGCGCGGCGGTGGCGTCGCGGGCCGGGCCACCCGGCAACGCGGCGAGCGCCTCGGCGCCGACCGAGGCCGCCTCCCGGGGACGGGCGCCGACGTGCAAGGCCCGGGCCTGGCCCGCCAGCGCGTCGGCCCGCCGGGGCGAGCCGGCGGGCAGCAGCGCCAGCGCCCGGCGGTAGTAGTCGGCCGCGACCAGCGGGGCGCTGGCCCCGACGGACCGGGCCACGTCGAGCAGCACCTCGGCCGCGGCCGCGTCGCCCGGCTCGGCCGACGCGGCCACGTGGGTGGCCAGCTCCAGCACGTCGAGGACGATGCCCGAGCGCCGCTCGGCGGCCAGGTCGGCGGCGATGGCGGCGTGGATGCGCCGCCGTTCGGCGGGCCCGATGTCGTCGTACAGCCGGTCGCGAAGGATGGCGTGGGAGAACTCGTAGCTGCCTGCAGCCGGCACCAGCAGGCCCGCCTTCACCAGCCGGTCGAACGACTGGGCCACGCCCTCGGGGGTGAGGCCCGTGAGCCGCTCGGCCAGACCCAGGTGGCGGAGCGAGAAGCGGCCGAACGTGGCTACCACCTTCGCCAGCTCGACGTCCACGCCGGTGCCGAGGGCGAGCCGTCGCAGCAGGGCCGTCGAGCCGGGCAGGCGGGTGGTGGGCGCACCGGGCACCAGACCGGCCGTCCCGTCCGCCACGGCCACGGCGCCGGCGTCCACGAACGACTGGGCGATCTCGCAGGCGAAGAACGGGTTACCCCGGCTGGCGCCCGTCACCGCGCTCGCCAGCTCGTCGTCGGGCGGGGCGCCGATCACCGCCGCCACCAGGCTGCCGACGTCGGCGCGCCCCAGCGGCTCGAGGTCGAGGACCGAGCCGCGGCCGTCGTCGGCCATCCGCTCACCGAGCTGCTCCAGCTCCGCGGCACCGCCACCGGGCCGCAGCGTGACCACCGTGAGCACCGGCAGGTCCGCCAGCCGGATGAGCAGGGCGGCGAGGGCCAGGGACTCGCCGTCCGCCGCGTGCACGTCCTCCAGGACGAGCAGGACCGGACCGCCGCCGCCCACCTCCCGCAGCAGCTCGGCCGCGGCCCGGAAGGCCGGGCCTAACTGCCCGGCGTCGTCCGCACCCGGCGTGGCCTCGCCCGCCATGGCCGCGCGCAGGTCCGCGGCCGCGGCGCCACCCGGGCCCAACCGGGCGAGCACGTCCCGGAAGGCGGCGAAGGGGATCCCGTGGTCGAGGTCGTCGGCCCGGCCCACGACCACCGGGTAGCCGCGGGCCTGGGCCCGGTCCGCCAGCTCGCCCACCAGGCGCGACTTGCCGATGCCGGCCTCGCCCCGCACCAGCAGGCACGCGGGCATGCCCTGCTCCACCCGGGTCAGCTGCTCGAGCGCGACCGCCAGGTCGAGATCCCGGCCGAGCAGCGGTGGCGTCCGAACCGTCGACACTGCCCCCCTTCCCGCCCGGAGTGTAGGGAGGTTCCCACTACGCCCGCGGGCCGTCAGGGCGCACCATGGCAGGCAGCGGCTACCAGGGGGAGCGAGGGCATGGACGTGCAGGGCCACTGCGACGACCGGTTCGCCGGCGTCGCCCGCGAGCTCGAGCGCAACTTCGCCGAGCGGGGCGAGCTGGGAGCATCGGTGGCGGTGACCGTCGGCGGCGAGACGGTCGTCGACCTCTGGGGCGGCCGGGCCGACCCGGAGGGCACCCCGTGGGACAAGGACACCCTGTGCGTGGCCATGTCGTCGACCAAGGGCGCCACCGCCCTGGCCGCCCACCTCCTGGCCACGACCGGTGAGCTGGACTTCGACGAGCCGGTCGCCGCCTACTGGCCGGAGTTCGGCCAGAGCGGCAAGGAGCGGGTGCTGGTGCGCCACCTCCTGACCCACCAGGCCGGCCTGCCCGCCCTGCGCGACCCCGTGCCCGCGGGCGGCTTCTACGACTGGGAGGCCATGGTCGCCCGCCTGGCCGCGGAGGCCCCGTTCTGGGAGCCCGGGACCCGCCACGGCTACCACGCCCTCACCTTCGGGTTCCTCGTGGGCGAGGTGGTCCGGCGGGTGACCGCCCGCAGCCTCGGCCGCTTCGTCGCCGACGAGATCGCCGGCCCCCTCGGCCTCGACCTGCACATCGGCCTGGCCGAGAGCCAGCATGGCCGGATCGCCAGGCTCCTGCCTCCTGCCGACCCCGAGCCCGGCGACCCGGTCCCCGCCTTCCTGGTGCGGGCCATGACCGAGCCGGCGTCGATCCCCGCCCTCGTGATGGCCAACAACGGCGGCTACCTGGTGCCCGGGGAGTGGGACTCCCCAGCGGCGCTGGCGGCCGAGCTGCCCGCCTCGGGCGGGGTGATGAACGCCCGGGCCCTCGCCGGCCTCTACCGCGCCATCGTCCACGACCGCCAGGTCGGGCGGTTCACGCTCGACGTCGAGGACATCGTGCGCATGGGCGCGGTCCAGTCCGCCGCCAGCGCGGATGCCGTCCTGTCCAGCCCGGGTCGGTGGACGTTGGGGTTCCTCAAGGGGGCCGCCACGCCGCGGGGGGTCGAGCCGCCCAGCGTGATCTCGCTGAGCGAGGAAGCGTTCGGCCACACCGGCAACGGCGGGTCGATCGGCTTCGCCGACCCCGGCTGCGACATGTCCTTCGCCTACGTCATGAACCAGATGTCGGCGGCGATGGGGCTGGGGCCGACCGGCCAGTCGCTGGTCGATGCCACCTACCAGGCCCTCGGCTATCGGCGGGCCCGCTACGGCACCTGGGTGCGCTAGGCCCGAGGCGGACGACCATGCCCCTGCTCCAGCTCGACATCGCGGTCGACCGCTTGGCCGGCGACGGGCCCACGGAGGACGCCGACCCGCCGGTGCGGGGCACGCTGGTCCATCCCGACGGCACCGAGGCCTCGTTCGTGGGTTGGGTCGGCCTCCTGGCCCTGCTCCAGCGGGCGGTCAGCTGATGGGCCTCGCCGCCCGCGGGCTCGCCGTCAGCTACGGCGGCGTCCGGGCCGTGGACGACGTCGACCTCAACGTCGAGGACGGCACGCTGACCGGGCTGATCGGGCCCAACGGGGCCGGGAAGACCAGCATCATCGACGCCCTGTCCGGCTTCGTCGCCTACCGGGGCGACGTGCGGCTCGACGGCGAGGCGCTTGACGGCCTGGCCCCCCACCAGCGGGCCCGGCGCGGGCTGGTCCGCAGCTTCCAGTCGGTGGAGCTGTTCGACGACCTCGACGTCCGCGGCAACCTCGCGGTGGCGGCGGAGCGGGTCGGGATCCGGGGCGCGCTGCGGGACCTGGTCGTCCCCCGCCGCTCACCCGGGGGACGCCGGCTCGACCGGGCCGTCGACCAGGTGGGCATCGGCCACCTGCTGGACCGGGCCACCCACGAGCTGTCCGAGGGCGAGCGCAAGCTGGTCGGCCTGTGCCGGGCGCTGGTCGCCGCGCCCCGGGTGCTCCTGGTCGACGAGCCCGCCGCGGGCCTGGACACCGGTGAGAGTCGGGCGCTGGGCGAGCGGCTGCGGGCCATCGTCGACGCGGGGACCGCGGTGCTGCTGATCGACCATGACATGGACCTGGTGCTGGGCGCCTGCGATGCCGTCCACGTCGTGGACGGCGGGCGCACCGTCGCGTCGGGCCGACCCGCGCAGGTGCGCAGCGACGAGCGGGTGATCCGGGCCTATCTGGGGGTGGACGCATGAGCAGCGCGCTGCTGGAGGTGAGCGTCCTGTGGGCCGGCTACGGCGGCAGCGCCGTGGTCCGGGAGCTGTCGTTCACCGTCGCACACGGCGAGGTCGTGGCGCTCCTCGGCCCCAACGGCGCGGGTAAGACCACGACCCTGCTGACGGTCGCCGGCCTGCTTCCCGCCCTGGGCGGCACCGTGCGCCTGCTCGGCCGGCCGGTCGACACCCGGGCGCCGCAGCGCAACGTGGGGCGGGGGCTCGGCTACGTCACCGAGGACCGGGGGCTGTTCGGCGGCCTCAGCGTGCGGGACAACCTGCGGCTGGCGGCCCGTCACCGGCGCGACCGTGGGGTCGATGACGCCACCACCTGGTTCCCGGCGCTGGCCCCGCTCCTCGACCGGCGGGCCGGGCTGCTGTCCGGCGGCGAGCAGCAGATGCTGGCCATCTCCCGGGCCCTGGCCGCCCGGCCCCGCCTGCTGCTGATCGACGAGATGAGCCTGGGGCTCGCCCCCCAGATCGTCGACCAGCTGGCCCGGGTGATCCGCCGCGTGGCGGACGAGCGGGGGATCGGCGTGCTGCTCGTCGAGCAGCACGTGCCGCTGGCGCTGGGGATCGCCGACGCGGCCCTCGTCCTCGTGCATGGCGAGGTCGTGGCCCGAGGCGCCGCCGCCGAGCTGGCCGGGCGCCACGATCTGCTCCAGGCCAGCTACCTGGGCGCCTGACGGGTTACTCCCGCCGCTTCCAGGCGTTCCAGTAGGTCACGGACTCGACCGGCTTGCGGTCGGCGGGCCGAAAGTCGGTGCCGGTCGTGTAGGCCACCGGTAGCAGGGCGACCATGGTGACCGTATCGGGGATGCCGAGCAGCTCGGCCGCCTCGCGCTCGTGCAGCAGGTGCAGCGTGGTGAACGCCGAGCCGAGGCCCCGGCCGCGCAGGGCGAGCTGGAAGCTCCACACCGCGGGCAGGATCGATCCGTAGAACCCGGCCGTGTCGGCCGGCGACGGGTGCTCCGGAAGCCGGCCCAGGAGGCACGGGATGACGTGGACGGGCGCCTCGTGGAGGTGCTCGGCGAGGTAGTCGGAGCTGCGGATGATCGCGCTCTGGTCGTCGCCCCCGGCGGCGCGCACGGCCTGCCGCTGCATCTCGATGTACGGCCCGTACCCCTTGCGGTAGAGGTCGGCGAGGCCGAGGCGCATCTCGGGGTCGTCGACCACCAGCCAGCGCCACGGCTGGGTGTTGCCACCGGACGGCGCCTGGAGGGCGACGCGCAGGCAGTCGAGCACCACCTCGCGCTCGACCGGCCGGGCGAAGTCGAGGCGCTTGCGGACGGCCCGGGTCGTCGTGAGCAGCCGGTCGGTCTGCCCCAGGTCGAACCCGGCGGGAGTGGTGGTCATGGGTGGGCTCCTGCAGTGGCCGGCGCCGGCTCGACCGCCGGCGGGGGTGGGGACGTGGTCGACGGCGACGGGCGGGACCGGCGAGCCAGGTGGCCGCGCACGGTGCCGGCGATGCCGCCCGGGTTGAGGACTGCCGTCGCCACCAGCAGGATGCCCGACACGAGCAGGTAGTGCCGCCCCAGGTCGAAGGTCCGGTCGAGGACGACGTAGCCGATGCCCAGGGGCGCCAGGGCGCCGGCGACCAGCGCGCCGCCGACGCTGGTGACCCCGCCCAGGTAGGCGAAGGCGAGCAGGGTCAGGCTCAGCGACACCGAGAACGAGTCGGCCGAGAGCTGGCCGCGGCTGTAGCCCGTGAGCGCCCCGCCCAGCCCGGCCAGGAAGGCGGAGGCGGCGAAGGCGAGCAGCTTGGCCGCGGCGACATCCACGCCCAGGGAGGCGGCGGCCCGCTCGTTCGACCGCACCGCCAGCAGTGCCCTCCCGGTGGCGCTGCGGCCGAGGTTGGCGACAGCGAGCGCCGCCCCGGTGAGCACGACGAGGACCAGCGCGCCGAACTGCCAGCGGGCCAGCTCGGCCCCCCTCCGGACCGCCAGGTCGAGGCCGAACAGGCGGGGGTCGGGGACGAGGTTGCCCCGCGAGCCGGCGAGCGAGGGGTTCTGGAACACGAACTGCTCGATGGCCACGCCCGCGGCAAGCGTGACCACCGCCAGATGCACGCCCCGGATCCGCAGCGCGGGCACGGCCACCAGCAGGCCAAGGCCGGTGGCAGCCAGCGCCCCCACCAGGAGGGGCAGCGGGAACGGCAGTCCGGTGCCGAGCTTGGACACCACGAAGCCGGCGGTCCCCGCGAACGCGGCCTGGGCCAGCGAGATCTGCCCGACGAAGCCGGTCAGCACCACCAGCGACAGCGCGAGCAGAGCGGCGATCATCGAGGTGACGACGCCGAAGCGGTAGCTGCCGTCGGTCAGCAGGAGCGCGGCCAACCCGGCGAGGACGAGCGCGCCCACCACCGGGGTACGCACCCGGGGCGTGGGGACGGCCGGCAGCGGGTCCACCGCCGCCGCGCCCCGCTCCGGCAGCCGCCGGCCTGCCACGACCAGGGCGACGACGATCACGATCAACGGCACCGACTCGGCCACGCCCACGGTGGCCCAGGACGGCCACCAGTCCCGCGACGACAGGAACGTGATCTCGGACTCGACCGCGCCGAGGGCCAGCCCCGCGGCGCAGGCGGTGCCCACCGCGCTCAGCCGGCCCACCAGGGCGCACGCCAGCCCGGGCACGACCATCAGTGTCCAGCTCACCGGGTCGAGCCCCACAGTGGGCGCCACCACCATGGCGACGCCTCCGCCCACCACCGCCGCAAGCACCCAGGTCGCGGCGGCCAGGCGGTCGGGCGACCAGCCGAGAAGGATCGCCCCCCGCTCGGAGGACGCCGCCGCCCGGGTGGCAAGGCCCACCCGGGTGAAGCGTCCGTAGGCCCAGAGCGCCACGGCGATGGCGACGACGAGGGCGGCGAACCAGATCCGGTCCCGGGAGAAGGTCAACGTGCTGACATGCACCGGGTCGTCGGGCAGCACCGGCGGGACGGCCCGCCGGCCGGTCCCGAACCGCAGCACCGTCAACGCCTGGAGCGTGATGGCCACGCCCACCGAGGCGACGACCTTGGCCAGCGGCGGCGCCGACCGCAGCGGCCGGAACACCACCAGGTGGATCACCAGCCCCAGCGCCGCGGCGGTGGCCACGCCGGCCGCCAGCGCCGGTCCGGCTGGCAGCGGGGCGCCGAGGTCGAGGCGCCCCGCGGGCAGGACCAGGTCGCCCGTGCGGCGCAACTCGTCGTACACGAAGGCCACCCACACCGCCATGGCGCCCTGGGCGATGTTCACCACTCCGGTCCCCCGGTAGGTGGTGACGAGAGCCATGGCCAGCGCCGCGTAGGCGGCGCCGGCTCCGAGGCCCACGATCAGGAACAGCAGGTGATCGCTCACGTCAGCCGAGCAGCGCGGTCACGTCGACGAAGTCGTCGGTGACCGCCCGCACCGAGCCGTCGGCCTGCACCTGGAAGAACAGCAGGTCGGTGCTGCACGCCGAGTTGCCTGGCATGACCGAGCCGTCGCACGAGATGGACGGTCCGGCGTAGCTGTCGAAGTCCGCAGTGGCGTCCAGCGCGCCCGCCACGGCCGCCCCGTCGACGGGACCAGTGACGGTGGCCATGATGCGGGACAGGTTGATCATGTCGGCGAAGCTGATGAGGGCGTTGCCGCCGATGAGGTCCTCGTGTCCGGCCGCCCGCATGACCGCGCCGTACTCCTCCAGCTCGGCCTGCTTGGCCGCGGGCGCCGACTCGATGTCGCCCGGGTTCCAGTGGTCGGCGTCGGTGTCGACGCCCACGGCGTCCTCGCCCAGGGCGTCGTGGAGGCCGACGCACGAGGCGGCCAGGATCCGGCCCTGGTAGCCGGCATCCCGGAGGGCGCCCACCATCTCGGCGCACTGGGCGTCGGTGGCGGCGATCGTCCCGCTGACGTCGGGGTCCTCCGCCACCGCGGTGGTGGCCAGGACCGCCCAGTTGGGCGCGGCGGCGTCGTAGTACACGGTCGCGTAGTCGAGGCCCAGCGCGTTGCTGGCCGGCTCCAGCGCGGCGTCGGTGAAGGCGTGGCTGCTGGGCTCGTCGGGCAGGAACCAGACGACCGACTCGGCGCCCTCGGCCGCGTAGAACTGGAGCGCGGCGGCCCCGTAGGCCAGGGCGGCCGCCCCGAAGTAGGTGGCGTTGGGGTCGAACATGCGGGCGGGCCCGAACTGCACGTGGCCGACCAGCGGGATCCCAGCGTCGGCCAGGATCGGCAGCATGGCGTCGCCGCCCAGGTCGGTCCCCTCGACCACCGCCACCACGCCCGCCTCCACGAACTGGTTGGCGCAGTCGATCGAGGCCTCGGGCGAGCCGTCGGTCTCGCACCGGGTGACCTCCAGCGGCCGGCCGTTCACGCCCCCGAGCCGCTCGTTGATGTAGCCCGTGGCCACCTCGTTGCCCACGCGCAGCTCGGGCACCGAGAAGGCGCCGCCCTCGCTGTTGACGAAGCCGATGGCGATGGGCTCACCGGTCGCCTCGGTGCCGACGCTGGTGGCGGTGGTCTCGCCGAGGTCGGTGCTGGTGCTGGACGAGGTGCCCTCGTCGCCCGAGCACGCGGCGGCCACCAGGCTGGACGCGACCAGTGCCGCCACGATGATCCGGCCATGAGAGAAGCGTTGCATCGCTCTGATCCCCCTCGTTGGGCCTCCTCGGGCCCTTGGGGTCAGCGTCCCGCCCGCACCGGGCGGGCGGTAGTAGGGGCCGCCCTACACACGCCCGTCACTCCATCGACACCCCGCCGCTAACAGCCAGGGTGTGGCCGGTCACGTACGAGGCGTCGTCGGAGGCGAGGAAGGCGATGGCCGCGGCGATCTCGTCGGGCCGGCCACACCGCCCCAGCACGGTGGCGTCGATCATGGCCTGGCGGAGGCGGGCCCCTAGCGGGTCGGCCCGCAGGCTGTCGAGCAGCGGCGTTTCGGTCGGGCCCGGCGCGACCGCGTTGCAGCGGACGTTGAAGCGGGCGCCCTCGCGGGCGACGGCACGGGTCAGGCCGATGACCCCGGCCTTGGCCGCGGCGTAGATCGCGCCGCCGACCACGCCGATCCGGCCGGCCTCGCTGGCGACGTTCACGATCGTCCCCGTCCGGCGTGCCACCATCGGGCCCAGCGCCGCGTGGGTGCAGGCGATCACGCTCTTCAGGTTCAGCGCCAGCGCCGCGTCCCACGCGGCCTCGTCGGTGTCCAGGAACAGCGCCGGCTGGTCGCCACCGGCGTTGTTCACCAGCACGTCGATGGGCCCGATCGTCTCCTCGACCTGGGCGACCGCGGCCCGCACCGCGGCGACGTCGGTCACGTCGACCACGACGGCGTCGCCCCCGACGTCGGCGGCCAGCTTCTGCGCACCTTCCTCGTCCCGGTCGCACACGACCACGTGCGAGCCTTCGGCGGCCAGCCGCCGGGCGGCGGCGGCGCCGATGCCCGACGCCCCACCGGTCACGAGCGCGAGCCGCCCCTGGAGCCGCGGCGAGGTCGGAGTCAGCACCCGCCCAGCGTGGCGCCGGTGCACCCCCGCGGGGCAGTAGGGAGCTCCCTAAGAACAGCCACGTGCAGCGCCCCAGATCAGGACAAGGGGTCTCGACGGGCCTCGGCTGCCACCCGTCCGAGCACCCGGAGGGCGTTGGCGCCGAGGATCCCCTCTACCTCCCTGTCGTCGAAGCCGCCGTCGAGCAGGGCGGCCGTCAGCTTCGGCAGGTCGGCCTCGCCTTCGAACCCCGCCATGACGCGAGGGACGCCGTTCATGTCGGTGCCCACGGCGAGGTGGTCGGCGCCAACCGTCTCGGCGATGTGCCGGGCGTGAGCGACCAGGTCGCTGATGCTGCGCACACCGAAGCGACGGGATCGGTAGGGCCAGAGCCCGATCACGCCACCGGTGGATGCGATCGCCCGGAGCTCGTCGTCGGCCAGGTAGCGGGCGAAGTCCTGCAGGGCCCGGGCGCCGGTGTGCGACGACACCACCGGAGCGGTCGCCACGTCGACGACGCCCAGCAGGGTGGCCCGGTCGGCGTGGGCGACGTCGACCACCACGCCGAGCCGGTTCATGCGTTCGACGACCCTCGCGCCGATCGGGCTGAGGCCCGGCGAGGCGTTACGGCGGACCGGCAACCGCCCGGCGTACTGCTGCCAGGGCAGGCACGTGGTGCCGAGAGCGTTGTCGCGCAGATGCACCAGTACGACCACGCGCACGCCACGCTCGTGCCACGCATCGATGCGATCGACGTCACCGCCGACCGCGTCGGCACCTTCGACCCCGAGGACCACCGCAGGCACGCCCCGGGCCCGGGCCCGCCGTAGATCCTCGACCGACTGGGCGACGAGAGCACCGGCGTCACCGGCTTGCCGCTCGATCCGTGCGAGCTGGGCCTCGACGGCATCCCATGGGCTACGGCCGACGTGCCAACGGGTGACGATCGGATCACCGACCGCCTTGGCGACCGCCGCATCGACCCCCGCTCTCCGCAGCAGGTCGAAGCCGACCTCGGCTGGCGCCCGGATCGTGACGCCGCGCCAGACGGTGCGGAACGGTTGCGGAACGAACCCTGGACCGTGGGTGTGCAGATCGACCACGAACGACCGGCGATGGAGCCGTTCCGCCTCGGCGTCGATTGCCTGCGGCACGGAGGTCAGGCCTCGAAGACGACCGTGCGTTCGCTGACCGTGGCCGCGGCTGCCCCGTCGCTGCCGTCCGCTCGCTCGGCGCGCTCGGCGTGTCGCAGGAGGTGCCAGATCGCGTTGCCGAAGAGGTCGAGCTCGGTCGACGCGTAGCGCTCGCCTCCGAAGCTGCGTATCCGCTCGGCCTGCCGGGCCAGGGCACGGGCGTCCTGGCGAAGGATCCGCTTGCCTCGCTGCAGCACGACGGGACGCACGAGGGCAGCCGGCAGGCGGCTCTGGAACCGGACGACGAACCAGGCGCGGGTTCGGAACGGTGACAGCGGCAGGTGGACGATCGTGTTGACGATCCGGAACCATCCCTCGACCGCGTACTCGATCTGGGCGATGGACGGGAGGACGAAGCGGTCCCAGTGGTCGAAGGTGCGACCTGCGCCCTCCCGCAAGCGGATCGGTCCCATGCCCACCGGCTCCCCCAGGTACTGCACCTCGACGCCGTCATCGACCGGGCGGCGCACGGCGGTGATGGAATGGGGGGTGCCGCCCCGGAAGATCCCGCGATGGAGAAAGGCCGTGTGGGGGACATCGAGCTCGTTCTCCAGCGAGGCGTGCAAGGTGCACTCGAGGTCGCACCGGAGGATCACCTCCCCGGCGCCGGGGCCTCCGACCACGGGGAGGGCGAAGGGACGGCGGGTCGGTTCGGCATCCGGCTCTCCCCAGGCCCACACGATGCCGTCCTGCTCGAGCGCCGCATGAGACGGGACGTGCCGGGTGTCGGCCGGCTGCGCGCAGCCATCCGGGAGTCCGGGGACCCGCACGCAATGGCCGCCACCGTCGTAGGTCCAGCCGTGGTAGCCGCATTCGAGCACGCCCTCGCCCGCGACCCGCCCCGCGGACAACGGGTAGTTGCGATGGGCGCACCGGTCGACGAGGACAGCCGGCACGCCGCCCGCGCCCCGGAACACGGCGAGGGGGGTGTCCATGAGCGTGACCGCCACAGGGCGACGCCCCAGCTCCGACGAGCGGGCGACCGGGTACCACCAGTGGCGCGGGAAGGCCACGGAGTACGACCCGGTTTCCATGCGCCCATCATGCCGGTTCCCGGTCGCCATTGAGCGCGGTCGCCACCAGGCGGCGGCCGCCTGTGAGGAGCCAGCGAGTCAGCCTGCAGGGCTGCGGTCGCTCCGCCTCTTCCCACCTGCATCACACCGCCTGGGGGACGGACAACCGCCGGGATGCGTGAGGCGACGTGGTAGTGCAAGGGTCGCCGTCGCACGGGAGAAGCCGAGCACCATGACCGAGAGCTGGGACATCGGGGCCGACAGCCCCCTACTCGACGTCGCGGCAGCCGACCGCCGGGCGCGGTTCGCCCTGCCCGTGCCCGCACCCGCCGGCGAGCTCACGCGCGTCGGCGGGTTGCTGGCCGGCGCGGCGGACGTGGATATCACGCCGCCGCCCGGGTTGCCCAAGGCCGGTTACTCGCGCAACGCCCATACAGGCGCCGGGTTCCGCTCGCGGCTTCGGGCCCGGGTCGTGCACTTACGGTCGGCCACCGGGTCGCTCGTGATCGTCCAATGCGACCTGCTGGGCGGCTCCGCGGTGGTGCACCGGCTCGTGGCCCGCGCGCTGGCCGCCGTCTCGGATGTCCCCGCGGCCGGGGTGTACGTCGGCGCCACCCACACCCACGGGGGACCCGGGCACTTCCTCGGCACCGACTTCTACAACCGGTTCGCCTCCAACAAGCCCGGGTTCGACGCGGCGTGGGCGCAGTGGCTGGCGGCACGCATCGCCGCGGGCGCCTCCAGGGCGGTCGAAGAGCGCCGGCCAGCCCTCCTGGCCTGGGGCACCACCGAGGTGTGGGGCCTCACCCGCAACCGCTCGCTGGCCGCCAACGTGCGCAACGACGGCCTCGCCGACCGGCGCACGGGGCGCCAGCGGGCCTACGTGGCGGTCGACCCCCGACTGCGCCTATTGCGGGTCGACACCAGGGCTGCCGATGGCGGCCACGAGCCGCTGGCGGCGCTGGTGGTGTTCTCGGTGCACGGCACCGGGGTCCCCATGCGCTCCGAGGTCTACAACGCCGACCTGTGGGCCTACCTGACCGACGAGCTCGGCGAGCGCATCGAGCGGTCGACCGGCGTGCGGCCCGTCGTCGGCGCCGTCGAGGGCACGCACGCCGACGTGGCGCCGGCGCTCCACCCCGGCATGGCCGGCCACCTCGAGGCCGGGCGCCTCGGCCGCGGCATCGGCGCCGCGGCCGCCCGGCTGCACGCCGACCTCGAGGGCGAGCTGACCGACCGGGTCGAGCTCGCCTGCGGCCTGCGCGAGGTCGACCTCGACCGGTCGCGCACGATCGATGGCCTGACCCTCCCCCGGCGCCCCGCGGTCGGCGCCGCGCTCGTCGCGGGGGCGTACGAGAACGAGACGCCGGTCATCCACCGCATTCCCCCGTTCCGCCCGGGCGTGCCCCGCCGCCGCACCGACCGGGCCCAGGGCGGCAAGCGGGTCATCGGCGGGCCCTTCCAGCGTTTCGTCCTGCCCCGGCAGGGGTTCCCCCGGGTGCTGCCCGTGCAGGTCCTGCGCATCGGCGACGTCGCGATCGTAGGCCTGCCGTTCGAGCTCACGGTCGAGACGGGCCGGCGCATCGAGGCGGCCATTGCCGCCGACGTGGGGGACCGTGGCGTCGAGGAGGTGGTGGTGACGTCGGTGGCCAACGAGTACGCCGGCTACTGCACTACGGCTGAGGAGTACGCAGAGCAACGGTACGAGGGCGGCCACACGCTCTACGGGCCCACGACCCAACCGTTCATCGCCGCGCACGCCGCCCGTCTGGCCCGTGAGACCGTGCGAGCCAGGCTGGTCAGCGACCTGATGCCCGAGCGCCGCTTCGACCTGCGCCACCACCGCTACCTGCCCGACGCGGCAGGCCCGCCCGTCGACCGGGCGACCGACGGTCCTGCCACCTTCTCCGACGCCACCGGCACCACCGACCCCATGTGGGAGCAGCGTTGGTGGGACGTCGCTCCCGGCGCGCTGGCCTGGCACGAGCCGCTCGCGCGGGTCGAGATGCGGGATGGCCCCGACGGTCCCTGGCTGCCGGCCGTGGCGCACGGGCGCCGCGCCGACGACCAAGGCTGCGACGTGGAGGTCATCCACCTCGGTCCCGGCGCGCGTGGCCACCGCTACGCGGTGCGCTGGTGGGACCCGGGCTTCCGGGCAGGACGGCAGCACCGCGTCGTGCTCGCCGCCAACGCCGGCCGCCGCGAGCTGGCCGGTGACCCGTTCGACTGAAGAGCGCGGATCGTTCCGGGTGCCGCTGACGGCGGATCAGACGGACCCGGTTCCGGTCGCCGCGTGGGGGACGACGCGGGGGTCGGCTGGTGGTCCTGGTGGTCGGGCCGGCGTCGATCCGGTGAATCGGTGAGATCGTCGCACGCGCGATGTCCGTGCAACGTCTTTGGATGGTCAAGCGGGCAGCCTGGCAGCGTCACCGCTTCCGCGGTGGCCGTTCCGCCCATCGCCGGCCAATGCTGCCAGTCCGCCGACGCAACAGCCGCGACCACACGGCCGAGCTGACCTCGGGGCTTTACCGGCCCAGGGCCGAGGCCGCCAGGGGCGACGTCGAAGCGCTCCGCCTGTCTGCCAGACCAGGGAGCAGACCAGGGCCTTCGACGGGTGCGACGTGCAGACGAGATGAGCAGGCTTCGTGGCGTCATCGACCGCGTGAGGTCTCGCGAAAGGAGATCTCATGAGCTCATCCTCGGCGCCAGTGCCCGCCCCGGAAGGCCCGGCTCCGTTCGCAGGAGCCAGACCTCTTACGACCGAGATCCGTGCTGCCGTCAGGTCGCTGCGGAGTACCGCCGCCAGCCCAAGGAGGCGTCATGAGCAACACCGTGGACACCGCGACCGATATTCGATCGTTCCAGATCGAGATTCCGGAGGAGCGGATCGACGACTTGCGCCGGCGCATCGGGGCGACGCGCTGGCCGACCAAGGAGCTCGTCTCGGACCGGTCGCAGGGCGTGCAGCTGGCGACGCTGCAGGAGCTCGCCCGCTACTGGACGAGCGAGTACGACTGGCGCACGGGCGAGGCGAGACTGAATGCGCTTCCGCAGTTCACGACCGAGATCGACGGGGTCGAGATCCACTTCATCCACGTCCGGTCGGGGCATGAGGATGCGTTGCCGCTGATCATGACCCACGGTTGGCCCGGCTCGGTCGTCGAGCTGCTGGAGACGGTCGGCCCGCTGACCGACCCGACCGCGCATGGCGGCAGTCCCGAGGACGCGTTCCACCTGGTGCTGCCGTCCTTGCC
>Ga0075419_10000008_pt1 | contig 88719 bp, 78 predicted proteins | sample SoiMetdeltSBSDD3_FD_76900 | JGI IMG/M metagenome (GOLD analysis project Ga0075419, IMG submission 76900) | Bulk soil microbial communities from a Populus tree surrounding site in Tennessee, USA - Soil MetaG P. deltoides SBSDD3 | ecosystem: Environmental > Terrestrial > Soil > Tree plantation... | reverse complement strand
CGGCTGATGGTGCGATCCGCTGACAGCCGGCTTGCCACGGTGCCGCTGCGGCCGGTGAGCCCGTACGCGTTCGAGGCGACCTGGCAGTCGATCGCGACCGACGGCAGCCGGATCCTCGCCATCGGCGGTGCCCCGGGCGGTGCGCACTCGAACACCCGCTGGACGGTCTGGACCGGCAGTGCCGCGGGCCTGGTGGAGAAGCCGCAGAGCTTCAACACGTTCGGCGGCTGGGGTGCCGGCAACCTGCTCGACGCGGTGATGACGCCGGCCGGTGCCGCCCTGGTCGGGTCGTGGGGGAGTGACAAGGCCGGCCTGGACGCCGCCGTCTGGCTGCCGAGCGGCGACCGCTGGGTCCGCAAGAGCTCGGCCGGTTCGGCACTGCAGAGCACTCGCGACCTGCTCGTCGGCCCGCGCTCCGCGACCGCCGCCGGCGATGGCCTGGTGCTGGCCGGTTCGCAGGTACGGCTGGGGAACGGCACGGTCCGGCAGCAGGCCGCGGTCTGGCGGTCGAGCACGCTGGACCGGGGCTGGTCCCGGGTCGAGCTGGCGGACTCAGGCGAGCGCAGCGATGCGGTACGGGCCCGCTGCACCGACGACGCCTGCCTGGTCGCCGGGTACGCCGACGGCCGGCTGGCGCTGTGGCGCCTCGACGGCGCGAGCGGCTCCCGCCTGGCCGGCCTGCCGGACATCGCGGTCGGGGACAAGGACGACCTCCCGGCTCCGATCGACGCCGACGGTACCGTCGTACAGCTGGTCGCGGACTCCGGCCGGGTGAAGGTCGTCACCGGCGACGGGGCCACTTGGACCGTCCGCGACGCGACCGGACCGGCCGGCACGGTGGTCGACGCGGCGCGCGCCGGCGACGCGCTCTACCTCGTCGTGGCCGCCCCCGGAGATGGCCCGACCACCCTCTGGCGGACCGACCTCACCAACGTCCGCTAGCAGGCCGCGTCAGCGTCGTACGACGATCAGCAGCTGGACCAGGAGTGGCGCGACGACCAGCGCGGGCAGGAAGTCGGCGACCGCGATCTGCTTGATCTTCAGCAGCCGCAGCGCGACCCCGACCAGCATCAGCCCGCCGGTGGCACCGAGCGCGGTCACGTGCGCCTCCGGCAGTACGTCGCCGAGCAGCACGCCGACCCCGGTCAGCAGGCCCTGCACGACCAGTACGACGAGCGCGGACGCGGCCACACCCCAGCCGAGTGAGGCGGCGAACGCGATGGCCGCGAACCCGTCCAGCGTCGCCTTCAGGAACAGCTGGTCCGCGCCGCGCCCGAGACCGTCGGAGAGCGCTCCGAGCACGGTCAGCGGGCCGACACAGAACACCATCGACGCGGTCACGAACCCCTCGACGAACAGCGTCCGGTCCTCGTGCAGCCGCCGCTCGCCGCCCAGCCGGCGCTGCAGCCAGCCGCCGAGTCCCTCCAGCCGGTCCTCGATCCGCAGCAGCGAGCCGGTGATCCCGCCGATCAGCATCGCTCCGAGCACCAGCAGCACCGGCGCGCTGTCGCCGACCGCGTCGGACAGCGCCGCGTCCTGCACGGTGAGTGCCGAGAGGATCGCGATCAGCAGGGTCACCAGGCCTAGCGCGTCGGTGACCAGGTCACGGGTCCGCTGACGGAGCCGGTGGCCTACCAGCACGCCGAGAACCGATCCCACCAGGACGGTCGCCACATTGACAACGGTGCCGATCCCGACGAACAACTGGCCTCCTCGTACACACCTGAGCCATGGCCCAAAACTGCCGGTCGGATCTGAGCCGGACCGCTTTGCTTACACCCGCGGAGGCCCTACTGTTGCGCGGGGCGAGCGTATCTGCTCGGCCGACCGTTCCTCGGGGGTGGATCGACCACGGGAAGAGGTCGTCGTGCTGCCAGCGATCGCGGTGCGTGATGCCGAGCCTGATGACGCCGAGGCCCTCGTCACGCTCTGGGAGCAGATGTCCGCGGGTCACTCGAGGTTGCTGGCGGCGCCGTCCGCCAATACGGCGCGGACCGCCATCGCACGGCTGCTGTCGGAGCCGTCGGCGCGCCTGGTCGTCGGCGCGATGAACGGCGAGGTGTGCGCGATGGCGTACCTGCGGCGGACGCCGATCAGCCCGCTGCACGACGAGGACACCGTCACGGTGGAGTACCTGCACGTCAGCGACGAGGCCCGCCGGCACGGTGTCGGGAAGGCGCTGCTCGCCGAGGCGACCGCCTGGGCGGACGAGAAGGACAGCCAGCACGTCGCCGTACTCGCCTCCGCCGGCGAGCGGGAGACGAACCGGTTCCTGGCCCGGCTCGGGCTCGGCCAGGTCGGCGTGGTCCGGTTCGCGAGCGCGCACACGATCCGCCGCCGGCTGGCCTCCGACCAGTCGCCGAATCTGCTCGCGCTGCTGGCCACGCGTCGTACCGCGCTGGCCCGGCGGGCCGCAATGCTGCGCGGTGCCCACAGCCCGCTCAGCGGCCCTCCCGGCAGTTCGCTCAGCCGCCCGACGGCGCCTGAATCAACTGGCAAGTGAGCCGCGCGGTACAGATCCTGCGGTCGGAGTCGTCGGAGATCACGATCTCGTAGCTGGTCGTCGTACGCCCGAGGTGGATCGGGGTCGCCACGCCGGTCACGTGGCCGGTCCGCGCGGCCCGGTGGTGCGTGGCGTTGATGTCCACGCCGACCGCGACCTTGCCGAACCCGGCCGCGTGCATGGTGGAGCCGATCGAGGCGAGACTCTCCGCGAGCACGCAGGACGCCCCGCCATGCAGCAGCCCGAACGGCTGCGTGTTGCCCTCCACCGGCATCCGCCCCACGATCCGCTGCGGCGTCGCCGCCTCCACGATCTCGATCTTCATCGCGTCGTGCAGCGTCGCTGCTGTGATGAGCTGCTGGGTCAGCTCCGCCACCGACGGCAGCACCGGTTCGTCACTCACGCGTGTCTCCTTGCCCGGGGCGGAACTGTCCTCCCCGCAGACTAGAGTCTGGTCCGTGGCACCAGACACGAACCCCTCGACCGTGACCGCGCCCGTGCCCTCCGCGCAGGCGGGGCCGAGACCCCGGCTGCTGCTGCTGGACGGGCATTCGCTGGCCTACCGGGCGTTCTTCTCGCACCCGGTGGAGAACTTCTCCACCACCACCGGGCAGCCGACGAACGCGGTGTACGGGTTCACCTCGATGCTGATCAACATGCTCCGCGACGAGAAGCCGACACACGTGGTGGTGACGTTCGACGTCTCCCGGCAGACCTTCCGCCTCGAGCAGTACGCCGAGTACAAGGCGAAGCGGAACAAGACGCCCGACGAGTTCAAGGGGCAGGTCTCGCTGGTCAAGGAGGTGCTGGACGCGCTGCGGATCCCGACCGTCGAGGTCGACGGGTTCGAGGCCGACGACATCATCGCCACGCTGGCGACCCAGGCGTCCGAGCAGGGGTTCGAGGTGCTGATCAGCACCGGCGACCGGGACGCGTTCCAGCTCGTCAACGACGACATCACGATCCTGTACCCGAAGCGCGGCGTGTCCGAGATCGCCCGGATGGACCCGGCCGCGGTCGAGGAGCGGTACGGCATCCCGCCACGGCTGTACCCGGACCTCGCGGCACTCGTCGGCGAGGACAGCGACAACCTGCCCGGCGTCCCCGGGGTCGGTCCGAAGACGGCGGCCAAATGGCTGGTCCAGTTCGGCTCGCTGAACGACGTCGTCGACCGGGTGAACGAGATCAAGGGCAAGGCCGGCGACAATCTGCGCGAGCACCTCGCGGACGTGATCCGGAACCGGCAGATCAACGAGCTGGTCCGCGATGTCACGCTCGATGTCACCGTGGACGACCTGGTCCGGCACCCGTGGGACCGGGACAAGGTGCACACCGTGTTCGACGGCCTGGAGTTCCGGGTGCTGCGCGAGCGGCTGGTCGCCGAGCACGGCGACTCCTACGACGAGGACGTCGAAGAGGGCTTCGATCTGCAGGGCGCCCAGCTGGCGCCGGGCGAGGTCGCGGGCTGGCTGAAGGAGCACCTTTCCACCGGCGACCGGACCGGTGTCGCGGTGCAGGGCAGCTGGGGACGGGGGACCGGCCTGGTCACCGGGATCGCGCTGGCGACCGCGGCAGGCGCGGCGGCGTGGTTCGACCCGGAGCGGCTGACCCCGGAGGACGAGTCCGCCTGGTCCGCCTGGCTGGCCGACCCGAAGCAGCCGAAGGCGCTGCACGACGCGAAGGGACCGCTGCTGGCGTTCCTGGAGCGCGGCTGGAGCCTGGCCGGGCTGACGTCGGACACCCAGCTCAGCGCCTACCTGGTGCGGCCGGACCAGCGGGCCTACGACCTGGCCGACCTGACCGTGCGGTACCTGCGCCGCGAGCTGCGCACCGAGGAGGAGCCGGACAACGGCCAGCTCAGCTTCGACGACGTCGACGGCGGCGCCGGGGCGGAGGCGACGATGCTGCGCGCCCGGGCGGTCGCGGACCTGGCCGACACGCTGGACGCAGAGATCGAGAAGCAGGCCGGTACGACGCTGCTGGCCGAGGTCGAGCTGCCGCTGATCCACGTCATCGCGGGCGTGGAGCGCGACGGCATCGCCGTCGACCGGCCGTATCTGGAGACGCTCGAGGACCGGTTCGCCACCGGTGTGCGGGACGCGGCCAACGCGGCGTACGAGGTGATCGGCAAGGAGATCAACCTCGGTTCGCCCAAGCAGCTCCAGGTGGTGCTGTTCGACGAGCTGGAGATGCCGAAGACCAAGCGCACCAAGACCGGCTACACCACCGACGCGGAGTCGCTGCAGTCGCTTTTCGAGAAGACCGAGCACCCGTTCCTGGCGCACCTGCTGGCGCACCGGGACGCAAGCCGGCTGCGGCAGACCGTCGAGGGCCTGCTGAAGACGATCAGCGCCGACGGCCGGATCCACACCACGTTCAACCAGACCATCGCGGCGACCGGTCGGCTCAGCTCGACCGACCCGAACCTGCAGAACATCCCGATCCGGACCGAGGAGGGCCGCCGGATCCGGCAGGCGTTCATCGTGGGCGAGGGGTTCGACTCGCTGATGAGCGCGGACTACAGCCAGATCGAGATGCGGATCATGGCCCACATGTCCGCGGACGAGGGCCTGATCAGCGCGTTCAACTCCGGCGAGGACTTCCACTCGATCACCGCCGCCCGGGTGTTCTCGGTCGAGCCGACCGAGGTCACCACCGAGATGCGGGCCAAGATCAAGGCGATGAACTACGGCCTGGCCTACGGCCTGTCGGCGTACGGGCTGAGCCAGCAGCTGCGGATCGGCGTGGATGAGGCGCGCGGCCTGATGGACGAGTACTTCGAGCGGTTCGGCGGGGTGCGCGACTACCTGCGCAGCATCGTCGACGAGGCCCGCAAAGCCGGGTACACCTCGACCATCCTGGGCCGGCGGCGGTACCTGCCGGACCTGACCAGCGACAACCGCCAGCGCCGCGAGGGGGCCGAGCGGATGGCGCTGAACGCCCCGATCCAGGGCTCCGCCGCGGACGTGATCAAGATGGCGATGCTCAAGATCGACGCGTCGCTGCGCGAGTCCGAGCTGAGGTCACGGATGCTGCTGCAGGTGCACGACGAGCTGGTGTTCGAGATCGCGCCGGGGGAGCGGGAGGCGCTGGAGGAGCTGGTCCGGCGCGACATGGGTCACGCGGTCGAGATGACCGTCCCGCTGGACGTCTCCGTGGGTGTCGGCCGGACCTGGCACGAGGCCGCGCACTGAGCTGACCCCGTCCTTCTTTGCCGGTCATCGATCACTTTGTCCTTCTGTGTGGATGAACGGCTGCGGGAGTGTCGCCGTACGTGCTATGCGCATCCGGGATGGGCGAGGTCTCCACGGGGCCAGCGCATTTCGGGGGCACTGGCGCACACATTGTGCTCGCTGTCCGGATCCGGTGCTCGCTGACGCGCTGCTGCAGGTCATCGAGCACCAGTCCGCGCCCACCTGGCCCCGCAACGCATCTTCGGCGCATGCACGATACGACTCGCCAGGCAAGCGGCTATCCACAGAAACGGAAAAAGTGACTGACGAACGCCAAATTCCGAGGGGGAGCCCCGCCCGCGGCGGGCGGGCCGCGCGGGGCTCGAGGGGGTGGAGTGGCGCGCGGGCGTGCGTGGGGGCGGGAGCGGGAGCGGGTTAGGGGTGGTCGGGGGTGGTGGAGCGGTGGAGGCCGGTGGCCAGGAGGAGGGCCAGTAGGGCGGTGATGCCGCCGGCTGTTGCGGCGAGCAGTTTCACGCCGTTGAGGCCGGTGACGACGTCGCGGCCGATGACGAGCAGGGCGACCGCGGCGAGGACGGCGACGCCGCACCAGATCAGCAGGGCGGCACGGCGTTCCTGCTGGGCGATTGCGGCGTACACGACCAGCTGCAGGACCGCGTACGCCGAGCCGGCGGCGGCGAACAGCCAGGCGATCGGCCCGATCTCGGCGTAGTCCGAGCCGCCGAGGATGACGACGACCAGGTCCGGCAGCAACCAGGTCCCGAGCGTCGCGCACAGCCCGAGGCCACCGACCGCGAGTACGGCCCGGCGCAGCCTGCGGGTGTCGCCGGGGGCGGACGCGAGCGACGGGAACACCACGATCATCACGAACTGGGGCAGGAACAGGCAGGCCTTGGCGATGATCACGCCGGCCGCGTAGATCCCGCTGTCGTGCGGGTCGAGCACGATCCGCGCGAGCAGCACGTCCGCGTTGGCCATCGCGAAGAACGCCAGCAGCACGTGGGTCCCGTGCACGGTCTCGGACAGCACCTGCCGGACCTCGTGCTGGGTACCCCGGCCGCTGCCGCGCAGCAGCCAGGCACCCAGCAGGACCGGTACCGCCACCCCGGCGACGATGCCGCCCATCACGCCGACGAGGTCGGGGCGCAGCATCAGCCCGAGGGCGCCGAACCCGAGCCGCCCGGCGCCGAATCCCGTGTACAGCAAGGCGAGCTCGCGCCAGTGCTTGCGGCCCTGCAACGCGCCCGCCTGCGCGCCCATCACGGTGAGCAGTACCAGCGTCGGCGCGATCAGCATCACCGCGACGACGGAGTCGATGCGCAGCACCGAGACGATCAGCGGGGTGAGCAGCAGCGTGACCACGCCGAGCCCAACTGCGGTGTACCGGCCGGCGCGGAGCAGGCTGGCCGCGAGCTGATCGTGCTCGGAGCGGTCCGGGTGGCTGGCGATCCGGCGCGCACCGGTGGCCTGCAGGCCGAGCGAGGCGACGTTGCCGATCAGTACCAGCCCGAGCAGCGCCGTCATGGCGCCGAAGTCGGCCGGCGCGAGCACGTGCACGGCGATCAGCGTGAACACGTACCCCGCGATGTTCATCGCGGCCACCCCGATGCCGACCAGGGTGGCGCCGCGCAGTCGTCGCCAGACCGTGACGGTCGGCCGCGGAGCGCGGGTGCTGTCCGGTGTCATCGGTGTCCGATCGTGTCCGAGTGGTTCCCCGTGGTGTGCCCGCCCCATCATGAGGCTTGTGCAGAGCTCCTGACCTACTGCGCCGTGCCCGGGCGCTATGGGCCAGGAGCTCTGTACAAGCCTCATTGTGGTGCAACGGTAGGTTGCCTCGACGGCACCGCACCCGCGCAAGGAGCGATCGGATGGGACGCAAGGCCCTTGTCGCCGGCTGGCCGGTCGTACTCGCGCTCGCGATCTGTGCGCCGCTGCTCGCACCGGGTTACGTGCTCAGCTACGACATGGTGTTCGTGCCGGACCTGGATCTGCGCCGCGACGTACTCGGTCTCGGTACGGCGCTGCCGCGCGCGGTCCCGTCCGACGCCGTCGTCGCCGTGCTGGACTCGGTCACCGGCGGGATGCTGCTGCAGAAGGTGGTGCTGCTGGCGATCCCCGCGTTCGCCGGCTGGGGCGCGGCGCTGCTGGTCCGCGACGTCCCGCGCAGCGGTGTCGTGGCAGCACTGGCCGCGGCGACGCTGTACGTCTGGAACCCGTTCGTGGCCGAGCGGCTGGTGCTGGGGCACTGGCCGCTGCTGATCGGGTACGCCGCGCTGCCGTGGCTGGTCCGGTCCTGCGTACGGGTCCGCCGCGGTGTGCCGAACGCCTGGCCGGGCCTGCTGCTCGCCTCAGCCGCGTGTGCGCTGTCCGCGTCCGGCGGGCTGGTCGGTGCGCTCGTCGCCCTGCTGGTCGTGGCCTGGCCGCGCTGCCGCGCACGGCAGGTCGTCGCGCTGCTCGCGGCGGTGGCCGCGCTGAACGCGCCCTGGTGGGTGGTGGGTCTCGCCGGGCCGGGTGCGGCAGTCTCGGACCCGGCCGGTGCCGCCGCCTTCGCCGCTCGCGACGAGGGGTACGGCGGGGTGCTGCCGACGCTGCTCACCCTCGGCGGCGTGTGGAACGCCGACGTGGTCCCCGAGAGCCGCGGCACGCTCGCATCGATGGCCGGCGCCGTCGCCATCGTGCTGCTCGCCGTCGCTGGGACAGTGCTGTGGTGGCGCCGGCAGCGCGAGGTCGCGGCGCCGGTGACCGTGGCGGCCGCGCTGATGCTCGGCGTTGCGCTGCTCGGTGCCGTTGTGCCCGCGGCGGCGCGCTGGCTGGTCGAGGAGGTGCCGGGCGGCGGGCTGCTGCGGGACGGGCAGCGGTACCTCGGCCCGCTGGCGCTGCTGCAGGCGGCCGGGTTCGGCCTGGCGGCCGGCGCCCTGGCCGGCCGGGCCCGGCGTCGCTGGCCGCGGTGGAGCGCGGTCGCGGTCGCCGGCGGGCTGGTGCTGCTGCCGGTCGCGGTGCTGCCCGACCTGGCCTGGGGAGCGGACGGGCGGCTCCGGCCGGTGGCGTACCCCGGCGACTGGTCGCAGGCCCGCCGGGTGCTGGACATGGACCCGCATCCGGGTGACCTGCTGCCGTGGCCGTTCGAGTCGTACCGGGCGCCGGCCTTCAACGGCGGTCGGCCGGTGGTCGACCCGCTGCCGCGCTACCTGCCCCGGCCCGCGGTGGTGCCCGACGAGCTGGTCGTCGGTGGTGTCCGGCTGGCCGGGGAGGACCCGCGAGCGGCGGCGGTCGCGGCGGCGCTGCGGTCCGGCACCGACGCCACCGCCGAGCTGCTCCGCCAGGGCGTCGGCTGGATCGTGTGGGACCGGCAGCACACCGCCACCGACCCGCGGACCGTGGCGAACGGCGCCCGGCCGGTCTTCGCCGGGCCGACCCTCACCCTGTACGTCGTCGACGGCGATCCGGCGGATCCGCCGGAGGCGCACCGGACCGTCATCCTGGCCGCCTGGCTGCTCGCCGCCGGAACCGTCGCCGCCGCGGCGGTGGCAGCCGTCGTACGCCGGTCTGGCGCCCGGGCCTGAGCGTTGTTACTATCCGGTTCACTTGAGCCTGAGGAGGGCCACTGGGATGGGTACGTTGATCGGAGCCGCGCTTGCGGCGCTTGCGGGCCTGGCCGTCGCCACCACCACCGTCGTGGGGGTCGTGAACACGGTCAAGGACGACCCGTCGCAGCCGGAGAACAGCACTCCGGTGGTCCAGTACGGTCAGCGCTGACGCCGGCTGACCTCGATCCCCGCACCGTGAAGGTGCGGGGATCGGTGCGTGTGGTGGCGGGGTCAGCCCGTCTCGGCCAGTGGGTCGGACCGCTCCGGCTCGCCGGAACAGTCCTCGTCGGCCGGCAGCCCGGCCAGTACCCGCTCGAACGCCAGCACCGTCTGTGCCCAGCTGAACCGGTCCGCGGTCTCCACCGCGCCGACGGACAGGGTGCGACGCCGTACCTCGTCGGTGAGCAGGTTGAGCACCTCCGCGCAGAAGCCGGCGTGGTTGTCCACCAGTACGCCGGACTGCCCGTCGTGCACGGACTCGGTCGGCCCGCCCGCGCTGCGGTACGCGATCGCGGGCACGCCGTGTGCCGCCGCCTCGCCGACCACCAGGCCCCAGCCTTCCTTCAGGCTGGGCAGTGCCAGCAGCCACGCCTCGTCGTACGCGGCGTGCTTGTCGTCCTCGCTGACATGGCCGCGGAACTCCACCGCGTCGGCGATGCCGATCCGCTCGGCGTGCTCGCGCAGCCGCTCCGACCACCAGCCGGACCCGACGACGACCAGCCGAATCCCGGGCAGCACGGCTCGTGCCGCGGCGACCGCGTCCATCGCGTGCTCGATCTGCTTGTGCGGCACCAGCCGGCCGACGCACAGCACGGTCGGCGCCTCCGAGCGCGGCCGCTGCCGTTCCGGCGCGGGGTCGGTGCCGTTGTGTACGACGCTCACCCGCCCGGCCTCGACGCCGATCCCGGCCAGGTCGTCCCGGGAAGCGTGCGAGACGGTGACGTACCGGCAGTCGCGGTACAGCCGCGGCGCCAGCCGGGACTCGATCCACCAGCCGAGCCGGCCCGGCCGGCCCGGGTAGACCACCTGCCACTGCTCGCGGTGCACGTGGTGCACGAGTACGACCGTGCGTTGACGGCCGGGGCGCACCAGCCGGGTGAAGAACGGCAGCCCGTTCTGCACGTCGATCACCCGGTGCGGCCGCTGGCGGAGCGCCTGCCACAGGCCGTGTGCGTACACGCTGACCTTGCCGCCGCGGTACAGGTACCGCACGCCGCGACGGTGGACCTCCCGCGGGCTGCCCGGGTAGGCCGCGCACAGCACGGTCACGGTCCAGCCGCGTACGGCCAGGCCGGACGCGACCTCCTCGACGTACCGCTCGGAGCCGCCGCCCTCGGGGTTCGTCGTGTCACGCCAGTTCACGATCAGCAAGGATCGTTCACGCATTGTTCCGGGCCTCCCACCACATATGCCGCGGGAGGTTACCAGGCAGTAACGATGTTCCGCCAGAGCGGGCGGCATCCGTTATCGTCACTCGGTGCACGCCGTCACCGCCGACCGGCCCTGGAAGGCCGATCTGGGCCGAGCCCTGCGGCTGTTCCGCGCCTTCGGGGTCGAGCAGACCGACCCGGACCACTTCTACGGAACGCTGGCCACGGACTCGGCGCGGCAGGTCGCGTCGTACGCGCCGCTGGCCGGGCGGACACTGCTCGACGTCGGCGGCGGACCCGGGTACTTCGCGGACGCGTTCCGCGCCGCCGGCGCGACGTACTGGGCCGTCGACTCCGACCTCGGCGAGATGAGCGGCCGCGGTGCGCCGGCGCCCGGCACGCTGCTCGCCAGCGGGATGGCACTGCCGGTCCGCGACGGCGCGGTCGACGTGTGCTTCTCCTCGAACGTGCTCGAGCACGTGCCGGACCCGTGGCTGATGGCCGACGAGATGGTGCGGGTGACCAGGCCGGGCGGCATCGTGTTCCTGTCGTACACCGGCTGGTGGGGCATCCACGGCGGGCACGAGACCGCGCCGTGGCACTACCTCGGCGGTCACCGGGCCGCGGCCCGCTACCAGCGCCGTACCGGCAAGCCGCCGAAGAACAGGTACGGCGAGTCGCTGTTCCCGATCACCGTCGCCGGCGGGCTGCGCTGGGCCCGGGCCTGCCGCCACGCCGAGCTGGTGCAGGCGCTGCCGCGGTATCACCCGCGTTGGGCGTACGGCGTGCTCGCGGTCCCGGGCGTCCGTGAGGTGGCGACCTGGAACCTCGTGCTGGTGCTGCGCCGGACATGACCGTGGCCGGGGTGGCGCTGCCCGCCGAGCGGGAGATCGGGGCGGAGGCGGTCTGGCGGATGCGCCGGATCGCGGTCTGCGCGGTGCTCTTCGCGGTCGCGTTCCTGCAGCAGCCGGGCCGGTTGGTCGCCGACACCAAACTCGACCTGGTCGCTGACCCGGTCAGGTTCCTGGGCCGGGCGCTGAACCTGTGGGAGCCGGAGGGCTTCGCCGGTCAGCTGCAGAACCAGGCGTACGGATACCTGTTCCCGATCGGCCCGGTGTTCGCGCTCGCGGACGTGCTGCAGGTGCCGGGCTGGGCGATCCAGCGGCTGTGGTGGGGGATCGTGCTGAGCACCGCGTTCCTGGGCGCCCGGGCGCTGGCCGCGCGGCTCGGGATCGGCACCCCGGCAACCCAGTTGCTGGCCGGGCTGGCCTACGCGCTCGCGCCCCGGATGTTGTCCACGGTCGGCCCGGTGTCCGCGGAGGCGTGGCCGATGGCGGTCGCACCCTGGATCCTGCTGCCGCTGGTCGCCGTCGCCGCCGGCGCGCCGGTACGACGCTCGGCGCTGCGCTCGGGCGTGGCGGTCGCGCTGGCCGGTGGGGTGAACGCGGTGCTGAGCTTCGCCGCCGCGCTGCCGGCGCTGCTGTACCTGCTGACCCGGCGGATGGGCGGTGGCGGCTGGCGGCTGCTCGCCTGGTGGTGCGCGGCGGCGGCGCTCGGCACGCTGTGGTGGGTCGGGCCGCTGTTCCTGCTCGGCGCCTACAGCCCGCCGTTCCTTGACTACATCGAGAGCGCGCGGAACACCACCGCCCCGACCTGGCTGGTGGAGACCCTGCGCGGCACCAACCACTGGGTCGGGTTCCTCGGCCCGCAGCTCGGCGCGACCTGGCAGGCCGGGCTGGACCTGGCGACCAACCCGGCGCTGGTGCTGGACACGGTCATCGTCGCCGGTCTGGGGCTGGCGGGCCTGGCGATGCGCTCGATGCCCGAGCGCCGCTGGCTGTGCGCCGTGTTCCTCACCGGCCTGCTCGCGGTCACCTTCGGCCACGTCGGCGCCCTGGACGGGCCGTTCGCCGGGACCCAGCGCCAGCTGCTCGACGGTGCGCTGGCGCCGCTGCGAAACGTGCACAAGTTCGACCCGCTGATCCGGCTGCCGCTCGCGCTCGGGCTCGCGCACGTGCTGTCCCGGATCGCCTGGGGACGGCTCGCGGCCGAGCGGCGGCTGACCGGGCTGACGGTGAAGGCGGTCGCGCTGGTCGCCGTACTCGGGATGGCCGGGCCGGCACTGGCCGGGCGGCTGGCGCCCAGCGGCAGCTACGACGCGCTGCCGGACCACTGGCAGCAGGCGGCCGCGTGGCTCGACGCCAACGCGTCCGGGCGGGCCCTGCTGGCGCCAGGCTCACGGTTCGGCACCTACACGTGGGGGACCAGCCACGACGAGCCGCTGCAGCCGCTCACGACGGCGGACTGGGAGGTGCGCAACGCGATCCCGCTGGTGCAGCCCGGGCATATCCGGTTCCTGGACGCGATCGAGCAGCGGTTCGCGTCCGGCCGGGCGGCGCCGGGCCTGGCGTCGTACCTGCGTCGCGGCGGGGTCGAGTTCGTTGTCGTGCGCAACGACCTGGATGTCGCCGCCGGCCAGGTGACCCGGCCGGCGCTGGTGCGCTCGGTCCTGGAACGCGCGCCCGGTCTCGAACGGGTGGCTGACTTCGGCAGGATCGCGCCGCAGCCGCCCGCGCCCGGCACCGTGGTGGACGCACGATTGCAGCAGGAGACGCCGGCCGTCGAGATCTGGCGGGTGACCGGCCCGGCGCCGGCGACGGTCAGCCTGGTGCCGCTGGACCAGGTGTCCCGGGTCAGCGGCGGCCCGGAGTCGCTGCTCGACCTGGCCGACAACGACCTGCTGCTGGCCCGGCCGTCGATGTTGGCCGGCAGCGACGGCGCCGAGCTGGCGGACGGGCCGGTGATCATGACCGACGGCATGCGCCGGCGTGAGGTCGACTTCGGCGCCAGCCTCGGCAACCGCTCGGCGACCCTGACCCCCTCGGACCCGCTGCGGTTGCACCGGGTACAGCCGGACTACCTGCCGTTCACCGGCGCCGAGCACCTCACCGTGGGTACCTGGCACGGCGCCGCCGACGTCCAGGTCTCGTCGTCGCGGTCCGACGCCGGCGTGCTCGGCGGTACCGACCCGGCCGAACAGCCGGCAGCGGCCTTCGACGGCGACCGAGCGACGGCCTGGGTCGCCGCGCCGGACGACGCGGTCGCGCCCTGGCTGGAGATCAGATCCGAGCAGCCCCGGCAGCTGCCGGAGCTGACCGTCGACCTGCTGCCGGCGTCGGTCCGGTCGCTGGAGTCCCTCGTGGTCGCCGTCGACCAGGTCACGACGACCATCCCGGTGACCTCAGCTCGCGTGCACATCCCGCTGCCGGACGCGCCCTGGAGCACGCTGCGAATCGAGCTGCGGACCCGGGCCGCCTCGGCGCTGCCGCTCGGGATCGCCGAAGTGAGCGGGCTTGGCGTCCGGCACGGCCTGCGGGTGCCGGACGACGCACCGGCGGACCGGGCCACCGACGTGTTCTCGTTCACCGCGGCCGACGGCCACTCCGACGGCTGTGTCCCGGCCAGGGGGCGGATCGCGTGCCTGCCCGGGCTGGTGCGGGCCGGTGAGGACGACCAGCGCATCGATCGGACCTTCACGGTCACAAGGCCCGGCGAGTTCGCGCTCAGCGTGCGGGCCGCGCCCCGCCCGGGTGACGACCTGGCCCGCCGGCTCGCCGCGGCCACCGGGCGCCCGATCGCCGCCACCACGTCGTCGGTGGCGGTCGACACCCCGGTCTCGTCCGCCACCGCGGCGGTCGACGGCCTGGTCGGCACCGGCTGGACCGCGGACCCGGACGACGACGAGCCGAGCATCGCGCTGCGGTTCCGGCAACGCACCCTGGTCAGCCAGCTGCGGCTGGTCACCTCACCTGGGCTGCCCGCGAGCCGGCCTCAGCAGGTCACCGTGACCGCCGGCGGCGAGACCATCCATGCCGACCTCGGCAGCACCGGCGTGATCCGCTTCCCGCAGCGCGCGGTCGACGGGCTGATCATCACCATTCCCGCCCAGCCGCGCACCGCGTCGTACGACCCGACCACGGGTGAGACGCGCTGGCTGCCGTGGGGACTGAGCGAGATCGAGGTACCGGCACTCGGCAGCCGCCACGCGGACACCGGGACGCCGGTCGTGGTGCCGTGCGGGCAGGGCCCGGCGGTCGCGATCGACGACACGATGCACCGCACCAGGGTCGAGGCGACCGTCGGGCAGCTCGAGTCGCTGAGCGAGCTGACCGTGACACCGTGCGGTGCGGACGGCGCGCGGGTCCGGCTGTCCCGGGGCGAGCACCGGCTGGTGATGAACGCGACCAGCGCCTGGCGGCCGGTGGCGGCCGGGCTGCGGGCGGACACCGCGGTGAGCGGCGGCAGCGACGTGCTGCCCGAACCGCGGGTGGTGCGCTGGGGGAAGACGTCCCGGGCGCTCGCCCTGAACGACCGGCCGGCCGGCAGCCTGCTGGTGATCGCCGAGAACGCGAACCCGGGCTGGCGCGCCACCCTCGACGGCCGGCCACTGCGCGCGGTGCAGGTGGACGGCTGGCAGCAGGGGTTCGCCGTGCCGGCCGGCAGTGCGGGCCTGGTCGAGCTCAGCTTCGGGCCGTCGGAGCCGTACCGGGTCGCGCTGTTCCTCGGCGGCGTAGCGCTGCTCGCGCTGCTGCTGCTCGCGTTCGTGCTCGTGTACGCCGACGGCCCGGCGCGGATCGTCCCTGCTCGCCCCAGAGCGGTGGTCAAGGTGGTGCTGGTGGTCGCGGCGCTGACCCTGCTGGCCGGCTGGCCCGGCGCGCTGCTGGGACTCGCGGCGGTGGCGGCCCGGTCGTTGCTGGCGCGTTCCGCGCTGGAGCTGCCATGGGCGGCTGCCGCCGGGACCTGCTTCACGCTGGCGGGCTGCCTGCTGGTGCTGCGGCCGTGGGGCTCGCCGGCGGGCGGCTACGCGGCCGACTCCGTACCGGCGCAGCTGCTCTGCCTGCTCACGGTCGCACTGGTCGTGGCTCCGGCCGTGCCGATCCGACGCGGTCGCGCAGGCGTCGTACCGGCCGCTCCACCGTCCGGTACAGCAGCCACGCCAGCGGAACGCTCACAGCCAGGGTGAGCACGAAGACCTGGAGCGTGCTGCCCGTGAAGGTCTCCAGGTCCAGCACTCGCATCACGCCCTCGAGCACGAGGATGTGGACCAGGAAGATCTCGTACGAGATCGCCCCGAGCCAGCGCATCGCCGACCCGCCGACCCAGCGGGTACCTGCGGTGAGCTCCGGCCGCAGCACGCACGGTGCGATGAGCGCCAGCGCGGCGGCCAGGTAGAGCAGGTTCTTCGTCAGGGCCTCGCCCAGCGGCAGCGGGACCAGCGTCGCAGCGCCGGCGACGGGGGTGGCCGCAACCGCGATCAGGCAGCCCGCCAGCACCCAGCAGCTGCCCGGTGCCGCGGCCACCGTGCGTAGCACCGCCGGCGACCGTTCCCGGTCGGTCTCCCACCAGACCGCCAGTACCGCCAGCGCCATGCCGGCCGCGAACCAGTCGAGGTAGTTCGGCAGCCAGAACACCGACGAGATGTCGAATGTCACCACGGTCCGGGTCGCGACGTACCAGACCACCGTCAGTCCACCCAGTGCGGCGCAGCCGGCGAGTATCCGCAACGGACGCCAGCGCCGGCCGGCCAGCACCGCGACGAGGAGCCAGCCGAACACCGGCAGCAACAGGTAGAACACGACCTCCGTCGCCAGGCTCCACATCTGCGTGAGCCCGGTGCGCTGCTTGTCGTCACCGTAGATCTGCGTCAGCGTGAGCGACCGCAGCAGCCCCTGCGGGCCGGTGCCGTCCACGCTCGGCACCAGCGCGAACGCGACCAGCACCACCACCCAGTACGCCGGCGTGATCCGCAGCGTCCGGTGCCACAGGTACCGCCGCACGGACGGCCCGTCGGCGTCCGCCCGCGCCGCGAGCAGCCAGGGCCGGAACAGCAGGAACCCCGACAGCACGAAGAACAGCGCCACCCCGAAGTCCAGCCGGGCCAGGAACAGCCCACCGGTGTCCGGACCGTACCTCCCGGTCCAGTACGCCGCGTGGGTGGCGACCACACCGATCGCGGCGATCGCCCGGATCCCGTCCAGCGCGGGGTAGCGGGTCACCGGGCCCATCGGCGTCACCACGCCGCCGGCTGGGGGAGACCGACGACGAGGCTCTTCACGCAGACGTCCTGGCCGCCCGCCTCACGGCTGACCGTGACCGCATCAACGGCGCCGGCCACGGCGACGTACAGCCGGCGCTGCCCGGCCGCGATCGCGACCTCGGCGCTGGTCTCTCCGGCCCGCACCGTCAGCGTGGTCGCCGTGGGCGTGACCAGGTCGAGCTGGACCACCCAGTTCCAGGCGAAGACCGCGGAGTCCAGCGGGATCCGGGTCGGCCCGGTCCCGACGCTCCAGCCGCAGCCCGGCGCCGGCCCGGGCCGCGACACCGGGCCGCTGACCTGCGAGTCCTGCAGCCGGCCCTCCTTACTGAGCTCGAACAGCCGCCGGGTCGACATACCCGTGTCGAGCGGCGCGGCCTCCAGCCCGACCGGGCCGAGCAGGTTCGTCGGCAGGTTCGCCGGCCAGAGCAGCCGCCAGACCACCTCGGACGGCACCGGGCCGTCGTAGATCACCGCGTCCGGCCCGAGCTGGCCGGTCGCCTGCCGCGCGTTGGCCAGGTACGCGCGGCCCTCGTTCGCGGTCCAGCGCTCACCGAAGGTGTACGCCGAGTACGCCGCGGAGGCGGCCAGCAGTCCGATCGCGAACGCCGCCGCGGTCGGGACGTGCAGGGTGCCCGCGAGCGCCGAGCTGGTCAGCGGCCGGATCCGGCCGAGCACCGGCCGGCCGAGCTCCGGCCGAGTGCGCAGCGTCGACAGCCCCACCGCGAGCGCGGCGACCAGCGCGAAGTCGGTGAAGTACCGGTACTCGGCACCGATCGCGGCGACACCGGTGACCTGGACCCGGGTGATCAGCAGTACCACGAACTCGAGCAGCAGGTACAGCCCGGCCAGCAGCCAGGCCCGGTAGGCGTTGACGCGGCGCTTGGTGGTACCCGCCACGAACGCCACGACCAGACCGGCGGCGACCAGCTGGAGCGCGGCGTGCGGTGCCGCCAGCGAGTCGACCCAGCCGATCGGCTCCCACGTCCACGGCCCGCCGACCAGTCCCGGCAGGACCGTGCGTCGCAGCATCACGTCCATCAGCTCGGCCGCCTGCTGCGGCCCCGCGCCCTCGCGCACCGGCGTCGACACCTGGGTGACGTAGTAGACCAGGTACGGAACCAGCACCGCGGTGTACGCCACCCAGGCGACCCAGTACCGGCGTAGCGCGATGAACAGCCCGCGGAACAACGGTGCCGGCGTGCAGAACAACCAGGTGATCGCGGCCATCAGCGGTACCGCGAACGCGGTCTTCTCCGAGAACGCGAGGCCCGCGACCAGCGCCGTGACCGCGAGCAGCAGCGGGACGGCCCGGCGGGTCCGGACGAAGCCCAGGTGCGCGATCAGCGCGAGCACGGTGAACAGCTGCTGCGGGAGCTGGTTCAGCGCCGCCGCCCACCACAGCGTGGCCGGCAGACTGATGGTCGAGAACAGGAACACCGCGTACGGCGCCAGGATCGCGAGCCGGTCGCCGAACAGCCGCCGCAGCAGCACCAGCACGGCGACGTCCACCGCGAGCTGCAGCAGCAGGCTGGTAGTCATCACCAGCCCGAAGTTCAGTGGGGCCGCGCGGGTGACCAGCCAGGCCCAGACCATCCCGCCGGGCATCAGGTGGCCGTTGTACGCCTCGAACAACAGCTCGTTGCTGAACAGCGGCAGTTGCGCGGCCCTGGTGTAGAAGACGTAGTCGTCCAGGCTGAAGTAGCCGCGGTACCCGATCCAGGCGCGCAGCGCGAGCTGGACGGCGGTCAGCGCCGCGGCGACCAGGACCAGCGGGCCGACCGTACGGCCGAGGATCTTCAGCGTCACCCGGCGTCCCGCTCGGCTCGGCGTGCGAAGTGCCGGTGGTATACCCAGTGGCCGCCGTACGTGGTGTCCTCGACGGTGTCGAGCAGCCGGCCGTCATACCGGCCGATCGCCTGCTGGAAGTCGTTGGTGGACATCGGGTGCATCCGCATCGGCGCCGGGTACCCGAGGATGCGCTGCTGGCCGAACCGGAGCAGCGGCTGCGGCGCGTATCGGAACAGCGCGCCCTTGACGCTGACCGTCGGCCGGGTCGCGACCTGGACCGCCATCGCGCCGCCGGGCCGCAGTACCCGGGCCAGCTCGGCGAGGTAGCTGCGGGCCAGCGCCGGCGGCAGGTGCTGCAGCACCAGGCTGGAGTACACGAGGTCGAAGCTGGCGTCGTCGAACCGGGACAGGTCCGGCCGCTCGTTCAGCACGAACGTGCAGCGCCCGGCGCTGCGGTCGAGCCGGCGCGCGGCTTCCAGCATCGGCGCCGATACGTCCACGCCGACCACCGCCGACGCGTGCAGGGCGAGAGCCTGCGACGCGCGCCCGGCACCGCAGCCGAAGTCGAGCGCCCGGTCGAGCCGGGGCAGCGCGTCGAGTGCGCGCAGGTGGGCCAGCGCGGTGTCCACCTCGTCGCGCCCGGTGGCGAGGAACTCGGCGGGGTCCCAGCGGCCGTGCCGGGTCCCGGGCCGGATCAGGACGGCCCACAGCGGGTCCTCCGCACCGAGCCGGGTCCAGTCGTTCCGGACCTGGTCGAGGGGCTGGACTTTGGCGGGCGTCCTGGCTGCGGACATGATGGTCTCCGACGGAGGGTGTGGGCGGATCGGTCCGCCCGGGCTGAGCCGATGGTACGGTCCCCGGCCCCCTTGCGGGGAATCTGCATCCCAGGTCTGGCCTTTCGGCCCTACTCGCTGGTAGCGTCCGCCCGATCACGATCGCTTGGGAGGGTGATGTGGGAAACCGTAGCCGTGCCGCACTGGTCGCCGGCGGAGTCTTTCTCGTAGGGGTCGCGGCGCTGTCGCGGTTCTACGCATACCCCACCCTCGCGGTGGCGCCGGCGGACCAGGTCACCCAGGTGATTGCGGACGGTCCAGGGGCGCGGATCTTCGACGTCGCGACGTTGAAGGAGATCACGATCGACCTGCAGGCCGTCCGCAACATCAGGGGCGACGTCGCGGCATCGGAGCAGGCCAGCAAGGACCTCGACCGCGATGTGGTCGTGTACGACATGTCGATCGTCACCGATAAGCCCGGCTACGTGCTGCCCGACGACGCGAAGCAGACCGACAACTGGCCGCGGTCGTTCTCCCAGCAGCGGATGGTGCTGGATGCCCGGACCGGCGAGGCGGTCAGCTGGAAGCCGCAGGACCCGAAGCAGGGCGAGTACCTGTCCACCAAGATCGAGGACACCGACGACGCCCGCGACTACGCCGACGACAAGGGCCCTGAAGACGGCCGCCCGGTCTTCGAGGGTCACAAGGGTCTGGTGCTGAAGTTCCCGGCCGGGACCGAGAAGAAGGACTACGAGTTCTGGGAGGCGAACACCCGGCAGGCCTGGCCGATCAAGTACGAGTCCGAGGAGAAGGTGCTCGGGCTGAACACGTACAAGTTCGTCCAGGAGGTCCCGACCACCAATATCGCCGAGATCGCGGGTGTCCCTCGTTCGGCGCTGAAGCTGCCCGGTGAGGGCTCGGTGACCGTGGACCGCGACTACGCGAGCACGCGGACGATCTGGGTGGAGCCGCTCACCGGCGCCATCATCAACGCGTCGGACAAGCAGTACTCGACGCTGAAGTACGAGGGGGAGACGCGGCTGATCGCCACCGACGCGACGTTCACCTACACCGACGAGACGGTGAAGAAGAACGTGGAGGGCGTGGAGCGCGAGGACACCGGCGAGATCGACGGCGGCTACCAGGACAAGGCCGCACAGCTGAACCTGATCAAGAACGTGATCCCGCTGACCGCGCTGATCCTCGGCGTGCTGCTGATCGCGCTGGCCGGCTTCCTCCAGGCCCGGCCGACCGCCACCCGCGCCCGCCGCGGCGGCGGCGGCGACGACGGCGACGACGCCTTCTGACGTCGTTCGTCCGAAGAACCTTGCGTGATGACGCAAGGTTCTTCGGACGCAGTCGTTCAGGGTCGGTGCGCCAACCAGATCGCGGTGCCGGGGACCAGCCGGCCGCGTTCCGGGCCCCAGCCGCCCCAGACCCGGTCGTGCCCGGCCGGCCATTCCGGCTCGAGCAGATCCTCGATCACGAACCCGGCGCCGGTGAGCCCCCGGACCCAGTCGCCGAGGGTGCGGTGGTGCTCGACGTACACGGGAGTCTCGGTCTCGTCGACCTCGACGTACGGAGTCCGGTCGAAGTACGACGCGGTGATCCGCAGCCCGCGCTCGCTCGGATCGTCCGGCATCGCCCAGCGGACCGGGTGCGTCACCGAGAACACCAGCCGTCCACTCGGCCGCAGCACGCGGTACACCTCACCCAGTGCCCGGCCCACGTCGCCGACGAACGGCAGCCCGCCGAACGCCGAGCACGCGAGGTCGAAGCTCTGGTCCGCGAACGGCACCGCCTCCGCGTCCGCCGCCACCGTGCGAACCGTCGTACCGCTGCGGCGGTCGAGCTCCCGGCCGACCCGGAGCTGCCCGGCCGAGATGTCGAACCCGACCACGTCCGCGCCCTGACCCGCGAGCCAGCGCGCGCACTGCGCCGCGCCGCACCCGATCTCCAGTACCCGCCTGCCTCGCACCGGCCCCAGCAGCTGCGCGTCCGCCTCGTCGACCCCTTCGGGACACCAGACGAACCGGTCGTCGCCCAGGAAGTCACCGTGCTCCGCGTGGTAGCCGGCCGCGTTCGCGTCCCACCATGTCCGGCTGGCCCGCGCGCTCTGCGCCGCCGTCAGCTCCACCCGCCGGCTCACCACCGACTCCCACTCCACCCCATCACCCTATTCACACCGTGACCCTGGCCGACCTCCCGTACGGACACGCCGCCGGGACGCGACCGCGGCGGCGTGTCGGTACGGGAGGTGGCTCAGCGGGACTGCACGCGGGTCGCCAGCGCGGTGTTCATGGCGTCGAACTGGGGCTTGATCTTGTCGTTCAGCCAGCCGCGCATGACGGGGACCGCGACACCGCGGAACCTCTCCTCCTGGATGAAGCGGACCCGGCCCGGTCCGGCCGGCTCGATCCGGAACGCGTGCTCGCCGTCGAAGATGCCGCCGAACCCGACCTTCCCGATCCAGCGCAGCTCGCGTCCCGGCTCGACCACCAGCAGCTCGGGCTCGAACGTCGACTCCTTGCCGGCGCCGTCCTTGAGCACGTTCGCGATCCGCCGGCCCACGACCAGGTCGCCGGTCGAGGACCGGATGAACGGGTTCCACTCGGCGTACGCGTCGCGGTCGGCCAGCACGTCCCACACGGTGTCGGGCGAGGCGGCGATCTCGATCTCGGTCCGCAGCGTGGTCGGGTGGGTCAGCGCCCAGACGCTGTAGCCGCCGAGTACGACGAGTACGACGGCGATGACGACGAGGACGATCTTCATGGTCGGTTCTCCTTGGCGGGGCGGAGGACGCTGCGGACGAGCTTCCTCGCATAGGCAGGGGTGAGCGGCTCGCCGGTGACCAGCAGCCGGTAATACAGGGGGCCGATGAGCTGGTCCACCAGCACTGCGGGCGGGACCGAGTCGTCGGTCAGGCCTTCGGCCTGGGCGCGGGCGACGACCTCGGTCACGGCCCGGTGCCGGTCCGCCCACAGCGCGCGGACGGTGTCGCCTACCCGCGCGTCCCGGGCGGCCGCGGCCGTGAGGTCCGCGACCAGCGAGGGCGGAGTATCGGCCAGCGCGGCGGCGACCGCGCTGACCAGCTTGTCCAGGTCGCGTCGCGGGTTCGCGCCCGGCCGGAACGGCACTTCGTCCCGCAGGTCGGTGACGAGCGCGACGACGAGCTCGGCCTTGCTCGGCCAGCGCCGGTACAGCGTGGTCTTCGCGACGCCGGCGCGTTCGGCGACCCGCTCGACCGACAGCCCGTCGTACCCGCGGGCCTGGATCTCGGTGGCGGCCGCGGCCAGGATCCGTGACCCGGCCTCGGGGTCGCGGGGACGTCCTCTGCGCGCCATCGTCGCCTCCTTTCCGCTATGACCGTAGCGAAAAATCTGCATTAACGCAACTGCCGTAGCGAAACGCGGAGGGCAGACTCGGCGGCCATGGGTGACTGGGAGGCGTTGGCGGTGAGTGCGACACCCCTGACCGGCGACGAGCTACTCGGCGCCGGACGACCCGACTTCTAGGACCAGTGCGCGGGACGGTCCAGCCGGGGCGGGAGCGTCGTACCGGCGTCGCCCTTGGCCGCGTTGACCTGCATCTGGGTGAGGAAGATGCTCCGGCCGAGCCGGGCGCTGCGCAGGTCGGTGTCGCGCAGGTCTGTGCCGATCAGGTCCGCGAAGGACAGGTCGGCGTCCCGCAGGTCGGCGGCGATCAGGTAGGCGCTGCGCAGGTCCGCGCCGCGCAGGTCCTTGCCGCGCAGCCGGGCACCGACCAGGTCGGCGCCGCGGTGGTCGAGCGGTGTGCGGCGTACACCGGCCCGGACCTGCTCGCTGGTGCGGAGCAGCAGCTCGTTGACCCGGGCGCGGTGCGCGAGCACGTCGAGGTCCGCCAGTTCTTCGGGGCTGCCGTGGGTGAGCCGTTCGGTGTCATCGAGTGCGGTCTGGAGCTCGGCGCGGAGGGACGGGGCCAGCTCGCGTGCCTCGATCAGGTACCACAGAAGCTCGTGCAGCAGCCGCACCACCGCGAACACCTCGAACATCTGCGCACCCGAGTCCGGTGCGTGCCGCCAGTCGGTACCGGCGTACGTCTGCTGGGTGACCTTCTGGCCCGCGCCGAAGCAGTCGTACACGGTGCAGCCCGGGAAGCCACGGTCCCGCAGGTGCGCGTGGATGCCGCAGCGGAAGTCGTCCAGCAGGTTCGGGCAGGGTTCGCCGGCCGGCTTGTCGATCGCGAAGTCGGCCGACCGGGTCAGCGTCAGCGCGACGCAGCACAGCCCGACGCACTGCGTGCAGTCGGCGCGCAGGTTCGAGCGCTGTAGCGGCACGGTGACCTCCGGCACGGTGTGCGTCGAGGCTATCGAGTCTGTGCCTTGACGACCCCGAAGACGGCCAGCGACAGCCCGGCCAGGCCGGCCACGACGACCACCGCGGTGTGCAGCCCGAAAGCCAGCGGCAGGAACATGGCCAGCGGCGGCACGGCGAGCAGGCAGGCGACCTGCATCAGCGGCGTCATCGGCATCAGCCCGATGGACTCGCCGCGGACCGACCACCAGCCGTCGGTCGTACGACGCTTGAGCAGCGCGGCCTGGATCAGCATCGGGCAGCCGGCCAGCGTGAAGAGCCCGAAGCAGAGCATGAACAGCCAGCTGCGGTGTCCCCAGTCCTCGGTCTCTACCCGGTCGCCGGACCCGAGGTCGATCAGCACCGGTGTGCCCTCCCACAGCAGCGCGTCGGCCCGCGCGTCGTCGCCGTGGTCCTCGAGCCGGCGGCTCCCGCCGGGTGGGAGATCGGCCTCGACGTAGAACCGCCCGTCCACCAGCAGGTGCCAGTCGCTGCCCGGTCCACGGCTGAACCACGGCCCGGACAGCGTCACCGCGATCCGCTCGAGGCAGCCGTCCGGTGCGCCGGTCCCAGGCTCCGGCCGGATCCCGGCCCGCGGGCACTCCGGGGCCGTCCGCATCGCGAGCGCGTCGCTGATGGTCGCGGGCACGTTCAGCAGCAGAACGACGCCGAGTACGCCGACTGGCAGCGCGTAGCCGAGGAGCAACGCCGGCCGGGTCCAGAACGCCCGGCGCCAGAAGTGCCAGCCGCGCGGAGGGGTCCTGCCCATGGGCGAATTGTCGGCGGCCCGCTCAGGATGGACAAACGGACGCGAGTCGGTGCCAAGAGAATTGAGATGGGACGAGACGTCCGGGCTTTGGCGTCGTACATTGATCCCAGCAGCATCGCCCGCCAGCCTTCGGGCAGCGCCGCCGGGTACCCGGAACCGTTCGGGTGCTCCAGGTTGCCGCGCGCCTCGCCGAACACGTATCCTGTCAGATGCGCTATGGGCCCGCGCGACCTCGGACGGAGCAGGCTCGTGCTCGCAGCAGTCGGCGGTGGTGACTTATTTCCTTCGGCAAGGTGTTGCGATCAAACGGTCTGTACGCACCCAGAACGACGACACCAGTCCACGGAGCACCCCACCACATGACGGCCAGCATCGAGGCACCTCTCGACCCCGCAGTGAAGAACACCCCGCAGGTAGCGGTCAATGACATCGGGTCGGAGGAAGACTTCCTCGCGGCGATCGATCAGACCATCAAGTACTTCAACGACGGCGACATCGTCGAAGGCACCATCGTCAAGGTCGACCGGGACGAGGTCCTGCTCGACATCGGTTACAAGACCGAGGGCGTCATCCCTTCCCGTGAGCTGTCGATCAAGCACGACATCGACCCGAACGAGGTCGTCCACGTCGGCGACCACGTCGAGGCCCTGGTCCTCCAGAAGGAGGACAAGGAAGGCCGTCTGATCCTGTCCAAGAAGCGCGCCCAGTACGAGAAGGCGTGGGGCACGATCGAGAAGATCAAGGAGGAGGACGGCGTCGTCACCGGCACCGTCATCGAGGTCGTCAAGGGCGGCCTGATCCTCGACATCGGTCTGCGCGGCTTCCTCCCGGCGTCGCTGGTGGAGATGCGCCGGGTGCGCGACCTCCAGCCGTACGTGGGCCAGGAGATCGAGGCCAAGATCATCGAGCTGGACAAGAACCGCAACAACGTGGTCCTGTCCCGCCGGGCGTGGCTGGAGCAGACGCAGTCCGAGGTGCGGATGAACTTCCTCACCCAGCTGCAGAAGGGCCAGATCCGCAAGGGCGTCGTGTCGAGCATCGTCAACTTCGGTGCGTTCGTGGACCTCGGCGGCGTCGACGGTCTGGTGCACGTGTCCGAGCTGTCCTGGAAGCACATCGACCACCCGACCGAGGTGGTCGAGGTCGGCCAGGAGGTCACCGTCGAGGTGCTGGACGTCGACATGGACCGCGAGCGCGTCTCGCTGTCGCTGAAGGCGACCCAGGAAGACCCGTGGCAGCAGTTCGCCCGGACCCACCAGATGGGTCAGATCGTGCCCGGCAAGGTCACCAAGCTGGTGCCGTTCGGCGCGTTCGTCCGGGTCGAGGAGGGCATCGAGGGTCTGGTGCACATCTCCGAGCTGGCCGAGCGTCACGTCGAGATCCCGGAGCAGGTCGTCCAGGTCAACGACGACGTGATGGTCAAGATCATCGACATCGACCTCGAGCGGCGCCGGATCTCGCTGTCGCTGAAGCAGGCCAACGAGGGTGTCGACCCGGTGTCGGAGGACTTCGACCCGACGCTGTACGGCATGACCGCGACGTACGACGACCAGGGCAACTACGTCTACCCCGACGGTTTCGACCCGGAGACCGGCGAGTGGCTCGAGGGCTACGACAAGCAGCGTGAGGACTGGGAGCGGCAGTACGCCGAGGCCCACGCGCGCTGGGAGGCGCACAAGAAGCAGATCGAGGAGGCCAAGTCGGCCGACGTCGAGTCCGGCGAGGCGTCGTCGTACTCCTCGGTGGCGCAGCCGAAGCCCGACGCTCCCGTCGAGGGCGCGCTCGCTTCCGACGAGGCCCTGCAGGCGCTCCGCGAGAAGCTCACCGGTCAGGGCTGACCCCCGCGGCATAGCCATCCCGCGGCATAGCCATCCAGAGACCCCTGGGCCCCTTCGGGAACCCCAGGGGTCTCTACATGGATAGGGTGCGGGCGTGTTGCGGGTTGGGTTGACCGGCGGGATCGGGTCCGGAAAGAGCGAGGTCTCGCGGCGGTTGCGCGAGCTCGGGGCGGTCGTGATCGATGCGGATGTGCTTGCTCGCGACGTGGTCGCGCCGGGCACGGACGGCCTCGGCGAGGTGATTGAGCAGTTCGGCATCGGCGTGCTCACCGCGGACGGCGCGCTGGACCGGCCGGCGCTCGGCGCGCTGGTGTTCGGCGACGACGAGGCGCGCAAGCGGCTGGAGGCGATCATCCATCCGCGGGTACGCGCCCGGGCGGCCGAGATCGAGGCCGAGGCCGCGCCGGACGCTGTCGTGGTGCACGACATCCCGCTGCTGGTCGAGACCGGCCAGGCCGACCGGTTCGACCTGGTCGTCGTGGTCGACGTACCGCCGGACGTCCAGCTGGCCCGCCTCACCGGCGCACGCGGCATGACGGCCGACGAGGCGCAGTCCCGGATCGCGAGCCAGGCCACCCCGCAGGACCGGCTCGCGGCGGCGGACCTCGTGATCGACAACGGGGGCACGCTGGACGAGCTCGACGACCGGGTCGAAGAGGTCTGGGGCCGGTTGAGCGCCCGCGCGGGCGACACGCGAGGATGACCCCCGGCCGCGAAATGATTGCGGCGCCGGGCGATTTCGGGGAGCGTGTCCCGAGGTCCTGAGCAGCTACCGTGACGCATCAGGCGATCACGGACCGTTCCGACGTTGGGAGGAAGCGTGGAGTGCCCGCGCTGCAAGTCTGACGTCCCTGAGGTCTCGCACTTCTGCCACCACTGCGGCGCAGATCTGCTGTCCGGGGACGCCGGACGATCGAAGGCGTACGCCGCGAGGCCGGACGAGCCGGTGGCGTCCTTCCGACTCGTCTCCACGATCATGCCGTACAACACCGGCGACCGTCCGTACACGTACCGGATCGCTCTCGGCATCGCTCTGGTGCTGACCGTGCTCGCGGCCGTGCTCGGCGCGCTGCCGGTGGCGATCATGATCGCCGCGTTCGCGGTACCGATCGTCTACGTCCTCTACCTGTACGACGTGAACCTCTGGGAGGACGAGCCGGTCCCCGTGGTGGCGATCGCGTTCGCCGGCACCGGGTTGCTCGCGGTGCTCTTCACGCTGCTGTGGAAGGACTCGCTCGGGCTGTCGCTGGCCGGGCCGGAAGGCATGTCGCTGGGCGTCCAGGGCCGGGACCTGCTGATCCTGCTCCTGCTGGTGCCGGTGGTCTCCGAGCTGCTGCGCCAGATCGGCCCGCTGTACCTCGCGTCGCGGCCGAAGTTCGACGATCTGATGGACGGCCTGACCTTCGGTGTCGTGGCCGGTGTCGCGTACGCCTGCTTCGAAACTCTGGTGCTGCACTGGGGCTGGCTGTCGGCCGGCTTCCAGGGCCCGAGCGCCGACGCCGGCACCTGGGTCTCGGTGGTGCTGCTGCACGGCTTCATCAAGCCGCTGGTGTACGGCTCGGCCACCGGTCTCGCGGCCGCGGAGTTCTCCGGTCTGGGCGAGAGGTACGACGGCTTCACGCCGCGCTGGGTCGCCGGCCTGCTGCAGGCCATCCTGGTGAACGCGGCGTTCAATGGGGGCGCCTACCTGCTGTCGTTCGTCGGCGGTCGCGGCTCACTGACCGGCCAGGTGCTGGCCGTGGTCTGGGGCCTGCTGATCCTCGGCGCGCTGATCATCCGGGTCCGCAGCGTGCTGCACAAGGGCCTGCTCGAGGCTGCGCTGGAGGCTGTGAGCCGCGGTGGTTCGAAGAACGCCTCCGGCGAGATGGCGTTCTGCCCGCAGTGCGAGATGCCGCTGCTGGCGCACTCGGACTTCTGCTCCGCGTGCGGCAACTCGGTGCGCGCGGCGGCGAAGACCGACAGGGCGGCGATCCGGCAGACCGCGACCGCGGGGGCGCCAGCAGCCGCCGCTGACGGACCGGCACACGACGGCGAGGTCCGGGCGTGAGCGATCCGCGGAACCCACAACAGCGGGAGTACGGCGGTCGGCCGGGCCAGGGTCAGCCGGGCTACGGCGGTCAGCCGGGGCAGGGTCAGCCGGGCTACGGCGGTCAGCCGGGGCAGGGTCAGCCGGGCTACGGCCAGCAGCCGGGCTACGGGCAGGGCCAGCCCGGGTACGGCGGCCAGCCGCAGGGCCAGCCGGGGTACGGCCATCAGGGCCAGCCCGGTTACGGCCAAGGCCACCCGGGCTATGGCCAAGGCCAGCCGCAGGGGCAACCCCGGTACGGCCAGCCGGGCGACGGCCAGCAGCAGGGGTACGGCCAGCAGCAGGGCGGCTGGGGTGGTCCAGGCGGACCCGGTGGACCCGGCTGGGGCGGCCAGCAGGCGCCGTACCGGCCGGCCAAGAAGAGCAACACCACGCTGATCATCGCCGCCGTCGGCGGGTTCGTCGTGGTCGCGATCCTCGGCGTGGTCCTGGCGATGATGCTGGGCGGTGACGACGAGGAGGCGATCTCACCGACCGAGCCGACCACGTCCCAGCCCACCGACCAGCCGACCGGCGGGCCGACGTCGGACCCCAGCGGGGAGCCGACGGGCGAGCCGACGTCGGAGCCGACCGACCAGCCGAGCGGCGATCCGTCGGAACCTTCGGACCCGAGCGAGCCGATCGCGGACAAGGGCACCGACAAGGGGATCGACGCGGGCAACGGGGTGTACGTCGCCCCGGCGCCGGGGTACATCCGCAAGTCGGGCGGCGATGTGCCCAAGGGCGTGTATTTGGTGAAGCAGGGCGAGGGGATCTTCTGGCTGCAGGTCGTGGTGCGGCCGGCCGGCGAGTCCCAGGCCGGGCTGCTGCCACAGATCATGGCGGCGGAGAAGGATGGCAAGGGCATCACCAACTTCAAGACCGGTCAGCTGAAGACCGAGACGCCGTCGGCCGGCCGGGACACCGACCTGACCAAGGTGACCTCGCAGACGTACACGGCTGACCTGACCGGCCAGAACGGCTCCACCAAGCTGGCCGGGTACGTTGCGGTGATGGAGAACGAGAAGGGGATCGTGTCCGTGATCCGGTTCGTCGGTCGCTACGACCGGGCCGCGACGCTGAAGACCGATCTCCAGAACATGCTCGCCTCGGTGGCGCAGAGCCAGTGAGCAGTCGTCGGACCGATCCGGACCCAGGGGACAGCAACCCCTGGGTCCGGCGGTCTGCCGATGCCGAGCCGGAAGAGGCCGAGGTCGAGCATGAGCCGCCGATCTCGCCGTGGAACCACCCGGTGGACCCACCGCCTAGCGGGCTCCAGGACACCCTGCCGGACGGGACCCAGCCGGACGGCCACTGGGGCACGGGAATGGGACCGCCGTCGCTGCGCCGGCCGGAACCGGAGCAGAAGCGGCGGATGCGACTGCCGAGGCTGCTGCTGCCGATCGGTGGCGCGGCCGTCCTGGTCGCGGTGATCGGTGCGGTGGCGATGGCGGCGCTGGGCGGCGAGGACCAGCCGACCACCGGCCAGACCCCGACTACGGGGCCGACCCCGGCACCGTCGACACCCGGTCAGTCCCCGGCTCCGTCGACACCCGGTCCGTCCGGATCGCCGTCGACCGGCCCCACCGGTACGTCGTACACGCCTCCGGCCAACGCGATCCCTGTCGCGCACGGAGTATCAGTCGTACCCGCGCCGGGCTGGACCGTCTTCACGCCCGAGAAGCAGGGCAGGCAGCTCGTGGTCAAGGCGCCGGACGGTCACCGGGCGTTCTTCTGGGTACGGCAGAAGGAGCGCGTCAGCGCCGGGGACTACGCGGTCGCGATCTTCGAGGGCGAGACGGTCAACGCGACGGGCACCAAGGCGTCTGCGACGAAGCACATGCCGTGCCCGCGCGACGTACTGGTCGAGTGCGTGTCGATCAGCTACTCGACCGTGCTCCCGCCGGACAAGGGCAGCATCCGGATGCGCGGCGAGGTCCAGGCATTCCGCCGCCGCGACGGCGTGGTCACGGCGATGGACTTCCAGGCCCGGCCGGACTACTTCGAGAAGGCCCTCGCCGACGCTCGCGTGATGCTGAAGTCCGTGATCGACAGCCAGTAGCCGATCGACCGTCGGCCGATCGAAACCGAGAAGGGCGCTCATGAGCCAGCAGTACGGCCCGCCTGGGCCTGCCGGTCCCTATGGACAGCAGCAGCCGGTAGGCCCGCCGCCCGTCGCTCAGCAAGGCGGTCCCGGCCAGTGGGCACCCGGCCCGCAGGGCCAGGGCCCGTACGGCGCCGGGCCCGCTGGGCCGCAAGGTCCGGGCGGACCGCACGGTCCTGGCGGGATGGGCCCGTTCGGGATGCCGCCCGGCTACCGGCCGCCGAGGCGCCGCTCGAACACACCGCGGATCCTCGCGATCGCCGGTGGCGCGGTCGCGGTCGCGCTGATCATTCTCGGCGTGGTGCTGCTGCTCACCCGCGGTTCTGACGACGAGGCCAGCGGTCCGACGGACCCGACCGCAGCTCCGACCGACCAGCCGACCGGCGCGCCCACCGACGTACCGTCCGACGAGCCGTCCGGCGAGCCCAGCCCGACGCCGACCAGCACCTACATGCCCAAGCCGGGTCAGGTCGAGGTCGGGCGCGGTGTTTACGTCACGCCGGCGAAGGGCTGGAAGCGGGACAACACCTTCAAGAACAACGGCGCGAACTACGTACTGCCGCGGCCCGGCGGCAGCATCGAGGGGTGGTTCTGGGCCCGCCAGACCGAGCTGTACGACGCCAAGGGTTTCGCCGAGCACCTGGCCGACATCGAGTCGAACAACCTGCAGAACGTGCACATTGCGCAGGGCCGGTTCATCCCGTGCCGACGACCGGTGCTGGTGAAGTGCTATGCGATCAACTTCTCCGCGGTCATCCCGGCCTCGCAGACCAGGAGCAAGAAGCCGATCATCTTCCGCGGGCTGATCCAGGCGTTCGAGCGCAAGGACGGCCTGGTGACGGCGTCGGACTCAGCGCTGCGCAACGAGGTGTTCGCCAAGCACTATCCGACGATCCAGACCATGATCATCTCGATGTGGGACAGCATGTAGCGGCCCGCCCCCGCCACCCAGGGATTCAGCCTCGGCCACCCAGGGAATCATCGGTCGGTTTGCAACAGCCTGTGGACAACGCGGCTGCGCGAACCTCGGCGGTCAGCCGGACGGGTTGTCCACAGGCTGTCGCAAACCGACCGATGATTCCCTGGGTTGTCGGAGCGGCGCCGTACGGTGGAGGGCATGAGACAGGTGAGTGACCTCCAGCGTGCGGTCGCGCCGTTCGAGGTCGTCGCGGAGTTCGAGCCGTCCGGTGACCAGCCGACCGCGATCGACGACCTGGAGCGGCGGATCAAGGCCGGCGAGCAGGACGTGGTGCTGCTCGGCGCGACCGGTACCGGTAAGACCGCGACGGTGGCGTGGCTGGCCGAGCGGGTCCAGCGTCCGGTGCTGGTGATGCAGCCGAACAAGACGCTGGCCGCGCAGTTCGCGAACGAGCTGCGGCAGTTCTTCCCCGACAACGCCGTCGAGTACTTCGTCTCGTACTACGACTACTACCAGCCCGAGGCGTATGTGCCTCAGACGGACACCTACATCGAGAAGGACTCCTCGATCAACGAGGAGGTCGAGCGGCTGCGGCACTCCGCGACCTGGTCGCTGCTGACCCGGCGGGACGTGATCGTGGTCGCCACCGTGTCATGCATCTACGGCCTGGGCTCCGCCGACGAGTACCTCGACCGGATGGTGCACGTGAAGGTCGGCGAGGACATGGACCGCGACGGGCTGCTCCGCAGGCTGGTCGGAGTGCAGTACTCGCGCAACGATCTGGCCGCCACCCGGGGGACGTTCCGGGTCCGCGGCGACACCCTCGAGGTGTTTCCGGTGTACCAGGAGCTCGCGGTCCGGGTGGAGTTCTTCGGCGACGAGATCGAGCGGCTGATGACGCTGCACCCGGTGACCGGGGAGATCATCAGCGAGGAGGACGAGCTCTACATCGGCGCGGCCACGCACTACGTGACGAACCCGCAGCGGATGGAGCGGGCGATCGGCGACATCGAGATCGAGCTGGCCGAGCGGCTGGCCGAGCTCGAGCGGGGCGGCCAGCTGCTGGAGGCGCAGCGGCTGCGGATGCGCACGACGTACGACATCGAGATGATGCGCCAGATCGGCACCTGCTCCGGGATCGAGAACTACTCCCGGCACGTCGACGGCCGCCCGGCGGGCAGTGCGCCGCACTGCCTGCTGGACTATTTCCCCGAGGACTTCCTGCTGGTCATCGACGAGTCGCACGTCACCGTGCCGCAGATCGGCGGGATGTACGAGGGGGACATGTCCCGCAAGCGCACCCTGGTCGAGCACGGCTTCCGGCTGCCGTCCGCGATGGACAACCGGCCGCTCAAGTGGGAGGAGTTCCTGGAGCGGATCGGCCAGACGGTGTACCTGTCCGCGACACCGGGGCAGTACGAGCTGGACAAGTCCGACGGTCACGTCGAGCAGATCATCCGGCCGACCGGGCTGGTCGACCCCGAGGTGATCGTGAAGCCGACCAAGGGTCAGATCGACGACCTGATCCACGAGATCCAGCTGCGCACCGAGCGGAACGAGCGGGTCCTGGTCACCACGCTGACCAAGAAGATGTCCGAGGACCTCACCGACTACCTGCTGGAGATGGGGATCCGGACCAGGTACCTGCACAGCGAGGTGGACACGCTGCGCCGGGTCGAGCTGCTCCGCGAGCTGCGGATGGGGGAGTTCGACGTCCTGGTCGGCATCAACCTGCTGCGTGAGGGTCTGGACCTGCCCGAGGTCTCGCTGGTGGCGATCCTGGACGCGGACAAGGAGGGGTTCCTGCGCAGCGGCCGCTCGCTGATCCAGACCATCGGTCGAGCCGCACGCAACGTGTCCGGCGCGGTGTTCATGTACGCCGACAAGATCACCCCCTCGATGGAGCAGGCCATCGACGAGACCAACCGGCGGCGCGCGATCCAGGTCGCGTACAACACCGAGCACGGCATCGACCCGACCCCGCTGCGGAAGCGGATCGCGGACATCACAGACATGCTCGCCCGGGAGGACGCCGACACCGCCGAGCTACTCGGCAGCGGCCGGTCGCAGAGCCGCGGCAAGGCACCGGTGCCTGGTGCGCTCAGCAAGCAGAAGGCCGGCGAGCACGCCAAGGAGCTGGCCGGCGGACTCCCGTCGAGCGACCTGGCGGACCTGATCCAGCAGCTCACCGACCAGATGCACAGCGCGGCGGCCGAGCTGCAGTTCGAGGTCGCGGCCCGGCTGCGCGACGAGATCTCCGAACTGAAGAAGGAGCTCCGGCAGATGGTGAACGCCGGCGCCCGCTGACCCCTCGTCAGGACCGCAGGCCGTCCCAGGTCCAGTGCGGCATCGGCACGACGTCCGGGATCGTCGTGCCCTCGTAGCCGAGAACGTCGGCCACGGCCCACTCCATATAGGCCCGCAGTGCCGCGCGGAACTCCGGGTCGTCCGGGAGACCCGCATCGTCGGCGGCGGCCACGAAGCAGGCCAGGAACCGCCGGCCCAGGTCGGTGAGGTCGCCGTTGCCGCTGTGCATCCGCACCATCGACGCCTGGTCGCTGCACCGCTCGGAGAACGTCGGCGGCCCGCCGAGCACCTCGGCCCAGTACGCCGCCAGCCGCTGCACGTGCTGCGGATGCTGGTCCGGGTGCGAGAACGGGTGGTTCAGCTCGGGATCCGCGAGGCAGCGGGCGTGGTGGGCCTCGGCCAGGGCGAGGAACGCCGGCGCACCCCCGGCGAACTCGAACAGCGACGGTCGCATGGCAACGAGCCTCACACCGCGTACCGGTGTGCTGCAATGGGCCGGTGAGAATCAGCCGCGCCCGATCCGGCCGTACGCCTGGGAGGTCCTGATGCTCGACCACATCTCGCTGCAGTGCGACGACGTGACAGCGAGCAGGCAGTTCTTCGAGCAGCTGCTGCGGCCGCTGCAGATCTCGGTGCTGATGGAGCGCGGTGATGTGGTCGGCTTCGCCGGCCCGGACGGCTTCCCGCGGCTCTGGCTCGGCCCGTCCCAGGGCGGCACGCAGCGCGAGGTGCACCTGGCGTTCACCGCCCCGGACCGGGCGGCGGTGGACGCGGTGCACCAGGCGGCGGTCGAGCTCGGCACCGAGATACTGCACGAACCGCGGATCTGGCCGGAGTACCACGACACCTACTACGGCGTCTTCGTCCGCGACCTGGACGGCAACAACATCGAGGCGGTGTGCCACAGATGACGTACGACGAGCTGCTGAAGTACTGCCTGGCGAAACCGGGTGCGTGGCAGGACGAGCCGTGGGAGGGAGACGTGGTCGCGAAGGTGAGCGACAAGATCTTCGCGTTCCTGGGCAGCGGCGGCGATGCCGCGGGTGGCTCGGTCGGGCTCAAGTGCGGCTTGAACCGGGCGGAGGCCGACGAGCTGATCGGGACGTACCCGGATGACGTGTCGGTGATGGCCTACATCGGCCGGTCCGGCTGGAACACCGTACGGTTCGGTGGCGCGATCCCCGACGACGAGATCCTCGAGCTCGTCGACGTGTCGTACGACACAATCGTCAGCAAGTTACCTAAGTCACGTCGCCCCTGACCGACCAGGGTCCACGCACGCCGGGTCGGTGTGCCCAACACCTGGACGGTCGGGGTGGCGATTTGGACGGAAGCGGCTCAGCCGGGAAGAATGGAGCCCGTTGGAGGGGAGTATTCCCTCGCGGCGGTATCGTCATCACGGTCATGGGTTCGCCCGTCACCCGGTGCCGCCGGCCGGGCCGAGCCATCAGCCAGGTGGAAGAGACCTCCGGAGTCCCACATCGCCTGCGCTCCGGAGGAACCTAGTGCACGTTCACGATTACGTGTGGTACATCACCGTTGGTGTCACGCTGGCGGTGCTGATCTTCGACGTGTTCATCATCGGGCGTCGCCCGCACGAGCCGAGCACCAAGGAGTCCGCTACCGCGATCGTGTTCTACATCTCGCTCGCGGTCCTGTTCGGCCTGGGAGTGTGGCTGTTCGCGGGCGGGCGGTACGCAGGTGAGTTCTACGCCGGCTGGCTGACCGAGTACAGCCTGAGCGTCGACAACCTGTTCATCTTCCTGATCATCATGAGCCGGTTCGGCGTGCCGAGGAAGTACCAGCAGACGGCACTGCTGATCGGCATCATCCTGGCGCTGGTGTTCCGCGGCATCTTCATCGCGCTCGGCGCGGCCGCGATCAACCAGTTCTCCTGGATCTTCTACATCTTCGGCGCGTTCCTGATCTACACCGCGGTGCATCTGGCCCGGCAGGGCGAGACCGACGACGAGGACTACCAGGAGAACGCGGTGATCCGCTGGGCGAAGCGGGCACTGCCGGCGACCGACCAGTACAACGGCGTCAAGCTCACAGTCGTCGAGAAAGGCAAGCGGCTGATCACGCCGATGTTCATCGTGATCGTCGCGCTCGGTACCACCGACCTGCTGTTCGCGCTGGACTCGATCCCGGCGATCTACGGCCTGACCCGGGAGCCGTTCCTGGTCTTCACCGCGAACGTGTTCGCGCTGATGGGGCTGCGCCAGCTGTACTTCCTGCTCGGTGACATGCTGCGCCGGCTGGTCTACCTCTCGCTCGGCCTGTCCGTCATCCTCGCCTTCATCGGCATCAAGCTCGTGCTACATGCGATGCACGAGAACGAGCTGCCGTTCATCAACGGCGGCGAGCACGTGGAGTGGGCGCCGGAGATCCCGATCTGGTTCTCGCTCGGCTTCATCGTCATCACGCTCGGGATCACCACCGTGGCCAGCCTGCGCAAGTCGCGCAAGGAGAACGGCGCGAAGCCCGCGGTCGAGGACGGCACCGAGGAGCCGGACACCGACGAGGACGCGGTCCCCGTGCCGCCGGAGCGCAACGAGAGCTGACCCTACAGCCGGGCGGCGGCGACCAGCGTCTCCCGGCGCGGCTCGACGAGCGGCCCGTCCTCCACCACCCGGCCGGTCTCGGATGCGTGCAGCATCCCGGCGCCGGACACGAAGCCGACGTGGTGCACGGTCGTGCCGGGCCGCGCGAAGAAGTACAGGTCGCCCGGCCGCGCCTGGTCCGGCTCGATGCCGGGCAGCCCTGCCTGCTGGTCGCTCGCGTCCCGCGGTACCCGGACCCCGAGCACCCGGTTCACCACGTGCACCAGGCCGGAACAGTCCAGCCCGTATGACGAGGTGCCGCCCCACAGGTACCGCAGCCCGAGGAACTGGCCCGCGAGCCGTAGCCGCTCGGCGGCCGACGGCTCCGCCGTACCGTGCAGCGCACCGGCGTCCAGCCAGCCGTCGGCACCGTCCGGCAGCGCCACCCGGACGTGGCCGTCCGACCGCTCGGTCGACGCGAGGACGGTCCCGAACGACACCTCGGCGACCGGGCCGGAACCGGGCTCGGCGTACAGCGTGGTGATCGGGATGTTGACCGCGACCGGGTTGGTCGCCGCCTGCGGCAGTGCGCCGAGGTGGGCGCTCGGTACCCAGCCCGGGTAGCCGGACTCGTCCGACGACGACGGTTGCCACGGGGCAACGATCTCCGACCAGCCGTCGCGCTCGGATCGGACCAGCACCGGCTCGCCGAGCAGCAGTTGGGTGACGGTCCGCCCGTGCAGGCCGGACCGCACGTCGTCGTCCATCGCGTCGCACCACCCGGCGACGTCCGGTACGGCGGCCACCGCGGGCGCGTCGACGTCGCGTGGCGCGTCCGGCGCGGACCAGACCGTGCTTACCGGGACCTTGACGGCGGCCAGGGTCACGGCTGCGGCGTTCATGCGATCAACCCTGTCACGCCGAGGCCGGGCCCGGCCGGGAGGTGCACGATCGGCCCGTCGTACGAGATACCACCCTCGACCACCGGCTTGGCCAGCCACCAGGCCGCGTCCAGGTCCGACACCGTACTGGTCGGGTACGCCGCGACCAGTGCCGCCGCGGCGCCGACGCCGACGTGCGTCTCCATCATCGAGCCGACCACGGTGCCGAGCCCGTGCGCCCGGGCCAGCTCCAGCATCGTGCGCGCGTTGCCGATGCCGCCGCACTTGGCGAGCTTGACGTTCACCAGGTCCGCGGCGCCCTGGCGGATCACCTCGACCAGGTCCCGGACGCCGTACACGGACTCGTCGGCGAGGATCGGCGTGTTCACCCGGTCCCGGATCCATGCCATCGCCTTCAGGTCCGCGGCCGGTACCGGCTGCTCGACCAGCTCGACCCCGAGGCCGGCGTCCTCGAGACCGCGGATCACCTGGACGGCGGTCCGTGCACTCCAGCCCTGGTTCGCGTCCAGCCGGATCACCGGGTCCGGTCCGATCGCGCGTCGTAGCCTCTTGACCCTGGCGACGTCGGTGATCGCGTCACCGGTGCCGACCTTCATCTTGAGCACGTCGAAGCCCTCGGCGACGCGGCGCTCGGCGACCTCGTGGGTGTAGCCGGCATGCGCGGTCGACAGCGTCACGTCGGTGCGTACCTCGGTGGCGGTGGAGCCGAGGTAACCGTGCAGCGTGACGCCGAGCCGGCGCGCGGTCAGGTCGTGCAGCGCGACGTCGACGGCGGCCTTGGCACCGTGGTTGGCCGCGACACTCGCCTGCACCCAGCGCAGCAGCTCGGTCAGGTCGCCCGCGTCCCGGCCGGTGATCGCGGTGCTGATCGGACCCTCCACACAGGCCTGCGCGCCCGCGATCGACTCACCGGTCACCTGCCAGACCTGCGGCGCCTCGCCCCAGCCGCTGGCGCCGTCGGAGTCGACCACCTCGACCAGCAGCGACTCGGCGGTGGTCGCGGTGCGCAACGCAGTGACGAACGGCGTGTGCAGCGGGGCGGAGACCCGGTGGCAGCGGATCGTCTCGATCGTCGGCACTCAGCTCACCGACCCCAGGTCGCGCCGGTGCTGCCACGCGACCGCCGCGACGTCGGCGATGAACCGCTGCGCGTCGTCGTCGGGCAGCGTCGAGGTGGTACAGACCACCAGTACGAACGGGTCGGCGTCGTCCGCGCGGACGATGCCGCCGTCGTGCCGAATGCCGATGTTCCAGCCGTTCTTGTGCTCGACCCGGACACCGTCCGGCAGACCGGCCGGGATCTCGTCCTTCCAGCGGTTCGCGGCCAGCAGGTCACGGACCCGGGCACAGGAATCCGGTGCCGCGATCGTATCCTTGCTGACGGCAACCAGGACGGCGGCGAGGTCGGTGGCGCTCATCTCGTTGCGGATCCCGGCCCGGTGCGCGGGTACGTCATCGATGCCGCGGCGGATCGTGCTGCCCGCGGTGCCGACCTCGGCGAGCACCTGCTGCGAGGCGTCCAGCCCCACCAGCTCGAGCACCAGGTCGGTGGCCAGGTTGCTGGAGCCGCTTATCATCTCCGCGGCGAGCCAGCCCAGGTCGATCCGCTTGCCGAGGTGGTCCCAGGTCTGCGGAGCGTCGTTCTCCTCGAGCCGTACGGCGAACCGGTCGGTCCCGTTCGCGGACGCGAAGTCGTTGTGCACCGTCACCGGCTGGTCCAGGTCGAGCCGGCCCGCCTCGACGGCTCGCATCAGCGCGACCGCGACCGGCAGCTTCATCGTGCTGGCCGCGTCGTGCAGGTGCTCGGCCGAATGCGTGAAGACCGGGCGGCCGTCGGCCCGTCCGAGCCAGACCGAGAAGTCACCGGAGCCGTCGACGGTGTCGAGGAGGTCCTTGATTCCCATGGCGGCCAGCGTGCCACACGCCCGGACCGGCGCTTATCACGCTTCTACCGCTCGCCGCGGCGCGGTCGTCCACAGGCGGGGAAGAAGTGACCGACGACTCGCAGGGGAGGGGTGGGGTGGCAGGATCGGGCGGGTGACGTGGGCGCGGGCGGTGGGCATCGTGGCGGGGGTGATCGCCGACCGGCTGCTGGGGGACCCGCCCCGCTTCCATCCCGTTGCCGGGTTCGGGCGGCTGGCGTCGAGACTCGAGCCGCAGGTCTACGACGACCGGCGCGCGGCGGGTGCGTCGTACGCCGGGGTGCTGGTCGGTGCTGCGGTGCTGGGTGGAGCGGTGCTGGAAACGGGTCTGCGGAGACGTCCGGTGGCCCGGGCGGTGGCGACCGCGGTCGTGACCTGGGCGGTGCTGGGGTCGCGGAGCCTGGAGCGGGAGGCCGAGGAGATGGCGGTCCGGCTGGAGGGCGGTGACCTGCCGGCGGCGCGGGAGCGGCTGAGTCACCTGTGCAGCCGGGACGCGGCCGGGCTGGACGCGGCCGAGCTCGCCCGGGCGACGGTCGAGTCGGTCGCGGAGAACACCTCCGACGCATGTGTGGCTCCGCTGCTGTGGGGCGGCGCGCTGGGACTGCCAGGACTGCTCGGCTACCGGGCGGTGAACACGCTGGACGCGATGGTCGGGTACCGGAACGCGCGCTACGAACGCTTCGGCTGGGCCTCGGCGCGGCTCGACGATGTCGCGAACTATCTGCCGGCCCGGGCGTGCGCGGCCCTGACCGGTGCGGTGTCCGGCCGGCCCGTGCGGGCGTGGCGGGCCTGGCGCCGGGACGCGGGCGGACACCCGAGCCCGAACGCGGGACCGGTCGAGGCGGCGTTCGCGGGAGCGCTCGGGGTCACGCTCGGCGGTTCCAACAGCTACGGCGACCAGATCGAGGACCGCGGCACGCTCGGCGACGGACCAGGCCCGCAGGTCGCCGACGTACGACGCGTGGCCGCCCTCTCCCGCCGTGTAGGGCTTGCCGCGACCGTGGTTGCCGTGTTCCTTTCGTCGCGTCCGAGGAAACCGGGAGGCGGCGAGCGATGGACCTGAGCAGGAGGCCGCTGCGGATCGTGCTGCTGCGGCACGGCGAGTCGGAGGCGAACGTCGACCAGACCGTGTTCGAGCGGGTGCCGGACCATACGATCCCACTGACTGTGGCCGGGCGCGAGCAGGCCGTTGCCGCCGGCAAGGAGCTCCGTGTGCAGTTCGAGGAGCAGCCGGTCCGGGTGTACGTCTCGCCGTACCGGCGCACTCTGCAGACCCTGGACGCGCTCGGCCTCGACGACCTGGTCGAGACCACCCGGGAGGAGCCGCGGCTGCGTGAGCAGGACTGGGCCAACTTCCAGGACAGCCAGGAAATCGCCCGGCAGCGGAAGCTCCGCGACGACTACGGGCACTTCTTCTACCGGTTCACCGACGGCGAGTCCGGTGCCTACGTGTACGACCGGGTCTCCACGTTCCTGGAGACCCTGCACCGCGACTGGGACGCGAAGAACTCGCCGCGCAACGTGCTGATCGTCTCGCACGGGCTGACCATGCGGCTGTTCTGCATGCGCTGGTTCCACTGGTCCGTGCAGTTCTTCGAGTCACTGTCCAACCCGGGCAACGCCGAGACCCGGGTGCTGGTCCGGCAGCCGGACTACCGTTACAAGCTGGACCGGCCGTTCGAGCAGTGGAACGACCACCAGCCCACGGAACGGGAGCGATCGGCATGGCTGTAGAGGCGATACGGGCCGCCGCGGTGGCGCTGCTCGCGTCGCTGGACGAGGCGACCCGGGCCCGGGTGCAGGCACGGTTCGACACCCCGGACCACCACGAGTGGACCTATCTGCCCGGCGAGCGGCCCGGCGTGACCCTGGCCGAGCTGACAGCCGAACAGCGCCGGCACGTGCTCGACCTGGTCGAGGCCGGCTGCAGCGAGCGCGGCGCCCGGGACACCCGTGAGGTGATGTGGACCGAGGCGATCCGCTGGCGGCTGGCCCAGACCGAGCCGGGCGCCGAGGGCCGCGACGAGCTCGACGACCAGGCGTACTACGTCCGGGTGCTCGGTGACCCGGACGGCGTCGATCCGTGGGCCTGGCGGCTGAACGGTCACCATCTGGCGCTGCACCTGACCGTGGTCGGCGGCGAGCTCGCGGCGACGCCGCAATTCTTCGGCGCGAACCCGGCGACCGTGCTGGACGGGCCGCACCGCGGTCGTCGTACGCTCGCGCCCGAGGAGGACCTGGGCCGCGACCTGCTCCGCGCGCTCGAACCCGGTCAGCGCGAGATCGCGGTGACCGACCCGGTCGCGCCGCGCGACATCCTGACCCGGTACGACCCGGTCGCGGACCCGAAGCGGCTGCACCGCGGCCTCCCGTACGGCGAGCTGACCGACGACCAGCGACAGCTGCTCACCCTGCTGATCGGGCAGTACGTGGGCCGGGTGTCGGACGCCGCCGCGCTGCGTGCCTGGCAGGACATCACCGCGGCCGGGATCGAGCGGGTGACGTTCACCTGGGCCGGCGGCGAGGAGCACGGCGAGGGGCACTACTACGCGGTCAGCGGGCCGACGTTCCTGATCGAGTACGACAACACCCAGCAGCAGGCGAACCACATCCACTCGGTCTGGCGGGACCTGCGCAACGACTGGGGCGCGGACCTGCTCGCCCAGCACTACCGGGCCTTCGGGCACGGCTGACGCCGCCGGCACCGTTGTACGGTGAGACGTGCTGCTGGGGCGGGACGCTGAGCGGGCCCGGATCCACCGCCTTCTCGAGTGCGCGCAGGAGGGGGCCGGTGGCGGGCTGGTGGTGCTGGGCCCGCCGGGCATCGGCAAGACCGCGGTGCTCGATGCCGCGGGCGCCGATGCGACCGGCTTCCGGGTGTTGCGGGCGACCGGGGTCGAGGTCGAGACCGAGCTGGCCTTCTCGGGGCTGTATCAGCTGCTCCGCCCGGTAGCCGTCGATCTCACCCGGCTGCCGCCTCGCCAAGCCACCGCGCTGCGGGCCGCGTTCGCCGAGGCTGGGGCCACCGGGTCCGACGAGGCCGACGGCGCCGACGGGTTCGCGGTGGCGGCCGCCGCCCTCACCCTGCTGGCCTGGATATCCGCGGCCGAGCCGGTGCTGTGCCTCGTCGACGACACCCAGTGGCTCGACGTCGCGTCGGTCGCGGCGCTCGCGTTCGCCGTGCGCCGGATCGAGTCCGAACGGGTGGCGATGGTGTTCGCGGCTCGTGGTCCATCACCCGGGCTGCGCGGAATCCCGGTCGTGGAACTGGCGGGTCTGGCGGACGATCCGGCTCGCGACGTCTTGACGGCGGCCGCCGGAGAGCCGCCCTCCGCGGCGGTCGCAACGGCGCTGCTGCGCGCGAGCAGCGGGAACCCGCTGGTGCTGCGCGAGCTGGCCGGCGCACTCGGCGTCGCCGAGCTGATCGGCGCCGCGGAGCTGCCGGACCCGCTGCCGGCCGGTCCCGAGCTGAGCGCCCTGTACCGCAGCGAGCTGCAGGCGCTGCCGGCCCCAGCCAGGGCCGCGTTGCTGGTCCTGGCCGTCAGCGAGAGCGACGCGCCGGAACAGGTGCTGCCGGCAGTCGGGGCGCTTACCGGCGACCCGGCCGCGCTTGATCCGGCCGAGCGGGCCGGCCTGGTCCGGTCGTCCGGGTCGAGTGATGCCGGGCTGCGGTTCCGCCATCCGCTACTCCGCTCGGTGGTGCACCATGACGCGACCACCGCCGAGCGGCAGGCCGCGCACCGCGCCCTCGCCGAGACGTTGCCGGCTGGGCTCCCCGAGCGGCGAGCCTGGCACCGGGCGCTGTCCACCGTGCAGCCCGACGAGGCGGTCGCGGCCGAGCTGTCCAGGACTGCGACGGTGGCGAGCCGCCGGGGCGGGCGCTGGGCCGAGTGCCGCGCGTACGAGCTCGCCGCCCGGCTCAGCCCCGATCGCGAGGCCCGGGCGCAACGGACCCACCGGGCTGCCGTGGCGGCCTTCCTCGCCGGTCGTCACGGGCGCGCATCCGAGCACCTGGAGACCGTGCTGGCGGTGAGCGAGGATCCGCTGCTGCGGGCGGACGCGGAGCACGAGCGCGCCCGGATCGCGTTGTGGCGCGGCAGCCCAGATCCGCCGATCCGGCTCGAGACGGCGGCAGAACGTGTTGCGGCGTACGACGCGGAGCGCGCGGCGAAGCTGTATGCGTATGCCGTTGTCGGGCTCGGGGCGCAGTGCCGCGCGGCCGACGCGAAGCGGTACGCGCTGCGGGCATGGGAGCTGATCGGCGGGCGCGCAGACCCGCTCGTTGTGGGATTCAAGGTTGCCTACACGCTGGTGATGGCCGGCGACACCGGCCGCGGAGAACCGCTGACCATCACCGCGGCCGCGCGGGCCGAGGACGGCGGGGACACGACCGCCCTCGCGATGCTGGGGCCGGTGCTCGGCTGGCTGGACCGGGCGGAGGACGCCGAGCGGGTGCTCAGCCGGGCGGTCGAGCAGTGCAGGTTTGCCGGCGACGTCTGGATGCTGGTCAACGCCCTGACCAACGCCGCAGAGGCGTGTCGGCGTCGCGCGCGGCTCGAGCAGGCGCTGATCCGTGCCGACGAGGCGCGGGCGCTGGCCGCGCAGCTCGACGAGCCGGTCCAGCTGACCACCGCGCTGGCCGTGCTCGCTCGGGTGGAGGCCGATCTGGGCCGCGGCGTGCAGTGCCGAGCGCACGCGGAGCAGGTGTTGCGAAGCACGGAGCCGGAACCGACCGTGGAGCTCCGGGTCGTATGTGCCGCGGCCCTCGGTGGGTTGGCGGTGGCATCCAGGCGGTACGAGGATGCGATCGACCAGCTGGCGCCGGTCGCTGCACTGCTGGCTGCCGGCGGCGTCAGCGAACCGCGCGTCTTCGGTGTACAGGCCGACCTGGCGGAGGCGTACCTGCGCTGTGGCCGGACGGCGGAAGCCGAGCCCGTCGTCGCCGGGTTGGAGGAGTACGCCAGCCTTCGTCGCGCGACGAGCGTGCTCGCCGCCGCCGCGCGGTGCCGCGGGCTGGTCGAGGAGGATTTCGAGCCACTGCTCACCGACGCCGCCGGTCTGTACCGGGGTGTGGATGCGCCCCTCGAGGAGGCGCGCAGCCTGCTCTACCTCGGTGAGCGGCTGCGACGCCAGGGCAGGCGCGCGGCGGCGCGCGAGCCGCTCCGCTCATCGCTGGAGATATGCGAGCAGCGTGGTGCGTCGGTATGGGCCGACAGGGCTCGCGACGAGCTGCGGGCCACGGGGGAGACGCTGCAGCCGCACACAGACGACCCGCGGCTCCGGCTGACCACGCAGGAGCTGCAGATCGCGCGACTGGTCGCCGACGGGGCACGCAACCGGGACGTCGCCGCCAGTCTCTTCCTCAGCCCGAAGACCGTCGAGGCACACCTGACGCGCGCCTACCGCAAGCTTGGTGTCACCACCCGCACGCAGCTGGCCGCGCGGCTCAACCAGGCCGGATCGCTGCAGGGTATGCCGTAGGGGTTCTCCCGACGCGGCTGCCGTCGCCGCACTCGTAGCTTCGGATTCGCAGGTTCGGAGCAGTCAAGGCGCTGCTCTTCAGCTGACCACCAGCCCAACCCAGCGAACACCGAAAGGGAGACCATCATGCACGTCCTCCACCGCACACTCATCGCTCTCGCCGCCGCGTTGTCCTTCGGCGTCGCCGCTCCGACCGTCGCTTCGGCGGACACCCCGGCGAACCACTTCGCCACCCAGTACTCAGGCTGCCTCGGCCCATTGCGCAGCGCCATCGCCGGCGGCGCGCTGGACGGCGCGACCATGCCCGACGGCACGACGCTGCCGGGCGGTTTCGGTGGCTCGTTCAACCCAGGCGGCCACCTCGGCACGGTGGCCGAGGCAGAGTTCCTGATGAGCCATGGCTTCACCACCGAGCAGCTCGCCGCCTTCTGCGCCTCGCTCGCGACGCACTGACGACCCCAGTCCGGCCCCAGTCCGGCCGCGCCCGCAACCACGGGCGCGGCCGGCTGCGTGCTCCCTGAAAACGGGTTGAGCTGGCGGTTATCGTCAGTCCATGAGGTTCACAGCGGCCCAACCTTGACGCTTGTCGCGCGGCTTCGTGCTGCGCGTGCTGTCCTACTACGCGACGCGTGACCTGATCCCGATCTACGCGCTCTACGCGTTGCTGTTCAGTGACCACGGTCTGTCGGCCGGCGAGGTCTCCTCGCTACTGGTGATCTGGTCGGTGACGAGTTTCGTGCTCGAGATCCCGTCCGGCGCCTGGGCCGACGCGATCGACCGCCGCACCCTGCTGATGATCAGCGCCGCCGTGTACGTCGCGGCCTTTAGCACCTGGATGCTCTGGCAGTCCTACCCCGGCTTCGCCCTCGGCTTCGTGCTCTGGGGTGCCAGCAGCGCGATGATGTCCGGCGCCTTCGAGGCGCTGTTGTACGACGAGCTGACGATCCGGTCCGCGACGGCGTCGTACACGGGTCTGATCGGCTGGGCGGAGTCGCTGTCGATGGTCGCGATGGTGGTCGGGATCGCGGCAGCGGGTCCGCTGTACGCCTGGGGTGGCTACGACCTGGTCGGCTGGACCAGTGTCGGCATCGCGGTGCTGCACGGCGTGCTGGCCAGGTTGTTGCCCCGGGCACCGAAGACGGTCGACGCGGACGACGAGGTGGCCGGCTACACCCGGATGCTGCGCACCGGTCTGCGCGAGGCGGTCCGCCACGCGCCGGTACGACGGGCGGTGCTGCTGGCGTCGGTGTTCGGCATCCTGGCGTTCGACGAGTACTTCCCGATCATGGCGCGGGAGACCGGTGCCGCGACGTCCACGGTCCCCTGGCTGGTAGCGCTGACCATGATCGGCCCGGCGATCGGTACCGCGCTCGCGGGCCGGACCGCCCGGATGAGCGGCCGCCAGATGTCCTGGTTCGTGCTCGGCGCGGCCATCCTGCTGTCCGCCGGTGCGCTGGCCGGCAACGTGGCCGGGTTCGTCGCGCTGTCGCTCGGCTACGGCCTGGCCTGGAACGCGTCCACCGTCGCCGACGCGCGGGTCCAGGACGCGATCGAGGGCCCGGCCCGGGCGACCGTCACCTCGGTGCTCGGGTTCTCGTCCGAGGTATGCGCGCTGGCGGCGTACGCGGTGGTCGGCATCGGCTCGGCCTGGCTCTCGGTGGCCACGCTGGTCGCGATCCTGGGCCTGCCACTGCTCGCGGTCGCCGGGGTGTCGCGCCGGTGGTTGCCGGCGCCGGTCGCCGACGACGATGACGAGGACGCCGTGCCGGTCACGTAGGGTCGCTGCCATGGCGACGCCCGAGTTCATCCTGCGGCTGCGGGAGAAGATCGGCCAGGACCCGCTCTGGCTACCCGGGACCACCGCGGTCGTGCTCGACGACGCGGACCGGGTGCTGCTGGTCCGGCGCTCCGACGACGGCCGCTGGACCCTGGTCACCGGCTGCCTGGACCCGGGCGAGGAGCCCGCCGTCGGCATCGTCCGCGAGGTGCTCGAGGAGACCGCCGTCGTCGCGGTCGCGGAGCGGCTGGTCAGCGTCGAGACGGACCCGCCGCACGTCTACCCGAACGGTGACCACGTCCAGTTCGTCACCCTGACGTTCCGCTGCCGCGCAGTCGGCGGTGAGGCCCGGGTCAACGACGAGGAGTCCACCGAGGTCGGCTGGTTCCCGGTCGACGACCTCCCGCCGCTGCCGGAACGCCACCTGACCTACGTCCGCCGTGCGCTCGAGGACACCAAGGAGACCTGGTTCGCCACCGGTCCGCTAGAGTCGCGCTGACATCCGACGGCATCAGCAGGAACCCGGTGAGAGTCCGGGACGGTCCCGCCACTGTGACCCCTCGCGAGGGGAAGTCAGGAACTGCCGCCGTCGTACCTGCCACCCGGGGCGTGGACACCCCGAGGAAGGACCGGCTGCGCATGCCGCCCTCCGCGCCGTTGCTGCTGCTGTCGACCGCCGACACCGATCTGCTCGCCGCCGCCCGCGCCGATGCCGGGTGGCGAGTCGCGAACCCGGCCCGGCTCGATCCGGCCGACCTGCCGGCGCTGCTGGACGGCGCCGGGGTGGTCGTCGTGCGGCTGCTCGGCGGGCGCCGGGCCTGGGAGGACGGGCTGGACGCGGTACTGGCCTGCGGCGTACCTGCCGTCGTTGTCAGCGGCGAGGCGGCGCCGGACGCGGAGCTGATGTCGCTGTCGACGGTCGCCGCGGGTGCTGTGACCGAGGCGCTGGCCTACCTGCGCGAAGGCGGGGCGGCGAACCTGGCGAACCTGGCCGGGTTCCTGCGCGACACGGTCCTGCTGACCGGCGACACCTTCGACCCCCCGCAGCCGCTGCCGATGTACGGCGTCCGCGAAGGCCGCGACGTTACGGACGACGGCCGGCCGGTGGTCGGGATCGTGTACTACCGGGCGCACGAGATCGCCGGCAACACCGCGTTCGTCGACGCGCTCGCGGACGCCGTCGAGGCGAAAGGAGCCCAGGCGCTCCCGGTCTTCTGCGGCACCCTGCGCGGACTTGGCCCCGGGCACGACGACTACCGTGCGCTGTTCGCCCTGCTCGGTCGCTGCGACGTTCTGGTGACCACGCTGCTCGCGGCCGGCGGCTCGGTCGCGGCGAAGGCGTCTGCGGGTGGCGCGGACGACGCCTGGGATGCCGGTGCGCTGGCCGCGCTCGACATCCCGATCGTGCAGGGCCTTGCGCTCACATCGACCCGTGAGCAGTGGCTGGACAGCGACGCCGCGGTCAGCCCGCTGGACGCGGCGACACAGGTCGCGATCCCCGAGTTCGACGGCCGGCTGATCGCGGTGCCGTTCTCCTTCAAGCAGTACGGCCCGCAGGGTTCTGGTGGAGTCGCGTTGTACGTGGCGGACCCGGAACGGTGCGCGCGGCTGGCCGGAATCGCGGTCGCGCAGGCCCGGCTGCGGCAGGTGCCGGCGCACGAGAAGCGGCTCGCGATCGTGCTGTCGTCGTACCCGACCAAGCACGCACGGATCGGCAACGCGGTCGGGCTGGACACCCCGGCCAGCGCGGTTGAGCTGCTGCGCGAGCTGCGAGACGCCGGCTACGACCTGGGCGGCCTCGACCTGGACGAGCTGGACGGCGACAGCCTGGTGCACCGGCTGATCGCGGCGGGCGGTCACGATGTCGACTGGCTCACCGACGAGCAGCTCGCGAACACGGTCGCGAAGGTCCCGCTGCCGGCGTACCGGCGCTGGTTCGACGCGTTGCCCGGAACGTTGCGCGAGGCAATGACCGAGGCGTGGGGCGAACCGCCGGGCAACCTCTACGTGCACGGCGGCGAGATCGCGCTGGCGGCGCTGCGGTTCGGCAACGTGGTGCTGATGATCCAGCCGCCGCGCGGGTTCGGGGAGAACCCGGTGGCGATCTACCACGACCCCGCGCTGGCGCCGTCGCACCACTACCTGGCGGCCTATCGCTGGCTGGAGACCGAGTTCCAGGCGCACGCCGTCGTCCATCTCGGCAAGCACGGCACGCTGGAGTGGCTGCCGGGCAAGGGCATCGGGCTGGCCGCGGACTGCGCGCCGGACGCGGTGCTTGGTGACCTGCCGGTGGTGTATCCGTTCATCGTCAACGATCCCGGTGAGGGTACCCAGGCCAAACGCCGGGCGCACGCCGTGATCATCGACCACCTGGTGCCGCCGATGGCCCGCGCCGAGACGTACGGCGACCTGGCCCGGCTGGAACACCTGCTGGACGAGTACGCGACGGTCCAGGCGCTCGACCCGGACAAGACCCCGGCGCTGCGGACGCAGATCTGGACCCTGATCCAGTCCGCGCAGCTGCACCACGATCTGCTCCAGGACGACAAGCCGGCCGACGACGAGTTCGACGACTTCGTGCTGCACCTGGATGGGTACCTGTGCGAGATCAAGGATCTGCAGATCCGCGACGGCCTGCGCGTCCTGGGTGGCGGCCCGGCCGGTGAGGCCCGGGTCAACCTGGTGCTCGCCGTGCTGCGCGCGAACCAGCTGTGGGGTGGCGTGTCCGGCGCGATCCGGGGTCTGCGGTCGGCGCTCGGCGACACGTTCGGCGTCGACGAGGCCGCGCTGCTCGCCTCGCCTGGTGAACCGGTCGACCTGGCCGCGCTGGCCGAGGTCGCGGACGGCCCCGCGGTGACCGGCGCGGACGGTGTCGACCTGCTGGAGGCGGTGGCCCGCAAGCTGGTGGTCGCGATGGAGACGCTGTCCTGGGATCCGGCCAAGGTGTCCGCGGTCGTCGCCGAGGTGACCGGCCGGGAGTCGGTCGCGGTCGAGGCAACGCTGCGGTTCGCGGCCACCGAGGTGGTGCCGCGGCTGGCCCGCACCGGCGACGAGCTCGCCAACGTGCTGCGTGCGCTGGACGGCCGGTTCGTCGAGGCCGGCCCGTCGGGCTCGCCGACCCGCGGGCTGGTCAACGTGCTGCCGACCGGGCGGAACTTCTACGCGGTCGACCCGAAGGCGATCCCGAGCCGGAACGCCTGGGACACAGGCGTCGCGCTGGCCGACTCGCTGCTGCACCGGCACCGGAACGAGACCGGGGAGTGGCCGAGATCGGTCGGCCTCACCGTCTGGGGTACCTCGGCGATGCGTACCCAGGGCGACGACCTCGCCGAGGTGCTGCACCTGCTCGGCTGCCGCCCGGTCTGGGACGACGCGTCCCGCCGGGTCACCGGCGTCGAGGTCGTCCCGCCGGCCGAGCTCGGCCGACCCCGGATCGACGTCACGGTGCGGATCTCGGGCTTCTTCCGGGACGCGTTCCCGCACGTCGTCCAGCTGCTCGATGAGGCCGTGTGCACCGTCGCGGCGCTGGACGAGCCGCCGGAGCAGAACTACCTGCGCGCGCACGTCGACGCGGACGTTGCGCAGGGCAACGACGTACGGCGCGCGACGGCGCGGATCTTCGGCTCTAGGCCGGGCGCGTACGGCGCCGGGCTGCTGCCGCTGGTCGACGCCCGGAACTGGCGCACCGACGCCGAGCTGGCCGAGGTGTACGCGGTCTGGGGTGGCTACGCCTACGGCAAGGACCTGGACGGCGTCGAGGCCAGGCCGGACATGGAGCGTGCCTACTCCCGGATCCAGGTCGCGGCCAAGAACGCGGACACTCGCGAGCACGACATCATGGACTCCGACGACTACTTCCAGTACCACGGCGGCATGGTCGCGATGGTCCGGCACCTGACCGGCGCGAACCCGAAGGCGTACGTCGGCGACTCCGCCGTCCCCGACCAGGTGCGGACCCGGCCGCTCGCCGAGGAGACCAAGCGGGTGTTCCGTGCCCGGGTGGTGAACCCGCGCTGGATGGCGGCGATGCAGCGGCACGGGTACAAGGGCGCGTTCGAGATGGCCGCGACCGTGGACTACCTGTTCGGCTATGACGCCACCGTCGGCGTGGTGGACGACTGGATGTACGAGACCCTCACCAAGGAGTACATCCAGAACCCCGAGGTCGCCGAGTTCTTCCGGCGCTCGAACCCGTGGGCCCGGCACGGCATCGCCGAGCGACTCCTCGAAGCCGCACAACGCGGTCTGTGGTCGTCACCGTCGGACGAGGCCCTCGCGACTCTCCGCACCGCGGTGCTGCAGACCGAAGGCGACCTGGAGGACCGATGACGACGGTGGCCGGGTTCCCGTTCGCGGCCGTGGTCGGGATGGACGACCTGCGGCTCGCGCTGGTGCTTTCCGCGGTCTCGCCGGCGATCGGCGGGGTGCTGATCCGCGGCGAGAAGGGCACCGCCAAGTCGACCGCGGTCCGCGCGCTGACCGACGTCCTGCCCCCGGTCGAGGTAGTCGCCGGCTGCCGCTTCTCCTGCGACCCCGCGCACCCGGACCCGGGGTGTCCCGACGGCCCGCACGGCGACGCCCAGGCGGTGACCCGGGCGGTGCGCCTGGTGGAGCTGCCGGTGGGGGCGACCGAGGACCGGGTGCTGGGCTCGCTGCACCTGGAGCGGGCGCTGGCCGAAGGGGTCACGGTGTTCGAGCCGGGGCTGCTGGCGGCGGCGCACCGCGGGCTGCTGTACGTCGACGAGGTCAACCTGCTGCACGACCACTTGGTCGACGTCCTGCTCGACGCCGCCGCGATGGGGCGGGCGACGGTCGAGCGCGACGGGGTGTCGGTGCAGCACCCGGCACGGTTCGTGCTGGTCGGCACCATGAACCCGGAGGAGGGCGAGCTCCGGCCGCAGCTGCTGGACCGGTTCGGGCTGACGGTGGACGTCGCGGCGAGCAGGGATCCCGCCGTACGGGTCGAGGTGATGAAGGCGCGGTTGTCGTACGAGGCGGACCCGGCCGGCTTCACGACGCGCTACGACGCTGCGCAGCGCGAGCTGGCCGAGCGGATCGTCAAGGCACAGAGCCTGCTGCCTGACGTGATCCTCACCGACGCTGCGCTGCGGCAGATCGCGGAGATCTGTGCCGCGTTCGGCGTCGACGGGATGCGTGCCGACCTGGTGACAGCCCGGACCGCTGTCGCGCACGCGGCGTGGGCCGGCCGAACCGTGGTGGAGGTCGAGGACGTCCGGGCGGCGGCTCGGCTCGCGCTGCCGCACCGTCGGCGGCGCAACCCGTTCGACGCGCCTGGTCTCGACGACGAGCAGCTCGAGCAGGCGATCTCCGACAGCACCCCACCCGAGGACGACGGCCCCGACGACGCCCCGGGCGGCGGGCAGCGCCCAGAACAAGCCTCTGGCGAGACCGGTGCCGAGGGCAACGACCAGCCGACGTACAATGCGTCCGGCGACGTCGCGAGCACGGGTCAGCCGTACCGTGCGCGGCTGCTGGGTGTCCCGGCATCGGGAGCCGGCGTAGCGGGCAGGCGCTCGCGGGCCCTGACCGACGCCGGGCGGGCGGTGGGGGACCGGCCACGCATGGCGGGAGAGCGTGGCCGCCCCCACCTGCTCGCCACGCTGCGGACGGCGGCGCCGTACCAGCGCGCCCGGGGTCGGACCGGTGCCGGCCTGGACGTGCGGCTGTCCGACCTCCGGCTGGCGGTGCGCGAGGGCCGCGAGGGCAACCTGGTGCTGTTCTGCGTCGACGCATCGGGCTCGATGGGAACGCAGCGCCGGATGGGCGAGGTGAAGACCGCGATCCTGTCCTTGCTACTGGACGCGTACCAGCGCCGCGACACCGTCGGGCTGGTCACGTTCGCCGGTGCCGGCGCGACCGTCGCGCTGCCGCCGACGGGCAGCGTCGAGACCGCCGTGCGGCGGCTGGAGGAGCTGCCCACGGGTGGCCGTACGCCGCTGGCGGAGGGGCTGCTGCAGGTGGCCGAGGTGCTGCGCGTCGCGGCGATCCGGGACCCGCGCCGGCGACCGCTGCTCGTGCTGGTCACCGACGGCCGGGCGACTGCCGGCGCCGACGCGTTCGACCGGGCTCGCCGGGTCGCGGCGTACCTGGCCGGGACAGCCACCGTGGTGGTCGACTGCGAACCGCGCCGCGGCGTCCGGCTCGGGCTTGCCGCCGAGCTGGCGCAGCTGATGGGTGCGGAGTACCTCGACCTCGGAGACGTTGCCGCCGGCAACCTGGTGCGGAGCGTGCACGAGCGGAAGGTGGCCTGACCATGCCGCAGGGGCAGCCGGCCGTCGTACCGGATGACGGCCTGACCACCCGGCAGCGCAGGAACCGGCCGTTGCTGATCGTGCACACCGGCGAGATGAAGGGGAAGTCGACCGCCGCGTTCGGCACCGCACTGCGCGGCTGGAACCAGGGTTGGGACATCGGCGTGTTCCAGTTCGTGAAGAGCGCCAAGTGGAACGTCGGCGAGGAGAACGCGTTCCGGGCGCTCGCGGAGCTGCACCAGGGGACCGGGCAGGGCGGTCCGGTCGAGTGGCACAAGATGGGCGAGGGGTGGAGCTGGGCCCGCAAGTCCGGTTCCGAGGCCGACCACGCCGCGGACGCGCTCGAGGGCTGGCGGGAGATCCAGCGCCGGCTGGCCGCGCAGCGGCACGACCTGTACGTGCTGGACGAGTTCACCTACCCGATGAAGTGGGGCTGGGTGGACGTCGGCGAGGTGGTCGCGACCCTGCGGGACCGGCCCGGCCATCAGCACGTGATCGTCACCGGCCGGAACGCGCACCCGGCGCTGGTCGGGGCCGCGGACCTGGTCACCGAGATGACCAAGGTGAAGCACCCGATGGACGCCGGCCAGAAGGGCCAGCGAGGGATCGAGTGGTGAACGTACCGCGGGTCGTGGTGGCCGCGCCCGCGTCCGGTGCGGGCAAGACCACGGTCGCGGTCGGGCTGATGGCCGCGCTGCGGCGGACCGGTCTGGCAGTCGCCGGCTTCAAGGTCGGGCCGGACTACATCGACCCCGGGTTCCACGCCGTCGCGACGGGACGGCCGGGCCGGAACCTGGACCCGATGCTGTCCGGCGAGGACCGCGTCACGCCGCTGTTCGCGCACGGCGCGGCCGGCGCGGACCTCGCTGTGGTCGAGGGCGTGATGGGCCTGTACGACGGTGCGCTCGGCACCGACGGCTACGCCTCCACCGCACACGTGGCCCGGCTGCTGCGGTCACCGGTGGTGCTGGTGGTCGACGCCTCGGCCGCGGGCCGGAGCGTCGGCGCGGTGGTGGCCGGCTTCCGGGCGTACGACGAGACCGTGCGGCTCACCGGTGTCATCCTCAACAAGGTCGGGTCGAACCGCCACGAGGCCGAGGTCCGCGCCGGCGTGGAGCCGACCGGCATCCCGGTACTCGGTACGCTGCGCCGCGACGCGCAGCTGACCGTGCCGAGCCGGCACCTCGGCCTGATACCGGCCGACGAGCAACGCGCCCAGGCCGACGCCGCGGTGGACGCCGCCGCCGAGCTGGTCCGGGCAGGTGTCGACCTGGCGGCTTTCGTCGCCGCCGCGCAGGCCGCGCCGCCGTTCCCGCCGGGGACCTGGGACGCGGCGTCCGAGGTGGGGGAGCCGGTGCCCGGGCGACCTGTGGTGGCGATGGCGGGCGGGCCGGTCTTCTCGTTCCGGTACGCCGAGACCGCGGAGCTGCTCACCGCGGCCGGTGCCGAGGTGGTGACGTTCGACCCGCTCCGCGACGAGTCGTTGCCGCCGGCAACCGCCGGGCTCTACCTTGGCGGCGGCTTCCCGGAGATGCACGCCGAGGCACTATCGGCGAACTCCGCACTGCGGTCGGCGGTCGGCGAGGCGGTCACCGCCGGCGTGCCGGTCGTCGCCGAGTGCGCCGGCCTGCTGTACCTCGGCCGCGAGCTGGACGGCCACCCGATGGCCGGCGTGCTGTCCGGCACGGCCCGGATGACCGACCGCCTCACGCTCGGGTACCGCACGGCGGTCGCGGCCGGTTCCGGGTACCTGTACGACGAGGGCCGCCGGGTCCGCGGGCACGAGTTCCACCGCACCGCGGTGCGGTATGACGCGGACCGCACGCCCGCCTGGTACCTGCCGGAAGGCGCCGAGGGCGTGCTCACGCCGAACGTGCACGCGTCGTACCTGCACCTGCACTGGACCGCCACCCCCGACGTCCCGGCCCGCTTCGTCGCCGCCGCGGCCGCGAGATCGTGACCCTCGTCCTAGGCGTCGGCCTCGTGACAGGGCTGAAACAGGCCGGTGAAAGACTCGGCCGCATGAACCAGCCGCCTTACGCGCCTCAGCCCATGTACGTGCCGCAGTTCTTCATGAAGCAGCACATCACGATGATGGTGAACCGGTACGAGCTGATCGCCTCGAACCCGGACGGCAGCGAGGGGCACCTACTCGCGTTCGCCGAGCAGAAGCGGATGACGTTCAAGGAGCAGGTCACGTTCTTCGCGGACAAGAACAAGTCCCAGCCGGTGTTCGCGTTCCGGGCGCGCAAGGTGATCGACCTCGGTTCCGGGTACGACGTGACCGACGCGAGCGGTCAGCCGATCGGGTGGTTCAAGAAGGACTTCGGCAAGAGCCTGCTGCGGTCCAGCTGGCACCTGTCGGCACCGGGCGTGGAGGCGTTCGGCACCGAGCGGAACCAGACGATCGCGATCCTGCGCCGGCTCTGGGACTTCATCCCGTACATCGGTGAGGTCTGGATCCCGTTCGTGTTCCACTTCGACTTCATCGACAACGCGACCGGGCAGTCGGTGATGGCGGTCGAGCGGAAGAAGTCGATCCGGGACAGCTACATCATCTCGGTCCCCGACCAGCGCCTGGACTTCCGCGTCGCGGCGGCGATGACCGTCGCCCTGGACGCCCTCCAGTCCCGCTGAACGGCGTCCAGTGAACCCCTAAGGGCGGTCCCCCGGGAGAGTGAGATCCGCGGCGGGGGCTTGGGCCGGGGGACTTGCGGTGCGACGCTTGAGCCATGCGCGTGACAGAGCGGACTCGACGGTGGATGGTTCCGGTGACCGCGGTTGCGGTGATCGGCGCGGGAGCGGCGGTCGGACCGGTCGTCGCCGACGCCTCGCCGGACCTCCCGGACATCACGCCACAGCAGCTCCTCACCAACGTGCAGACCGCGAAGGTCGACGGTATGTCCGGCACCGTGCGGATGACCGCCGACCTCGGCCTGCCGGCGCTGCCCGGCGGCGGTCAGGGCCCGAACGAGATGCTCGACCTGCTCGCCGGCAAGACCACGCTGCGGGTCGCGTACGCCGGGCCGGACAAGGCCCGGGTCTCGATCCTCGACGACATGGCCGAGCGGGTCTTCGTCACCGACGGCAGCACCGCCTGGGCCTACGACTCCGCGGAGCGCGAGGCCCGGAAGTTCACCGTGCCGGCGCACGACACCACGCGCGAGCGGCCGGCCGGTATGCCGGACCCGCAGACGATCGCCAAGCGCTTCCTGGACGCGGTCGACCCGAGCACCCAGGTGACCGTGACCGGTACCCGGTCGGTGGCCGGGCGGGACGCGTACCTGCTGACCCTGACCCCACGCACCGACCGCACCACGGTCGGCTCGGTCACACTGGCCGTCGACGCCCGCGAGTGGGTGCCGCTGCGGGTCACGGTGATGCCGCGCAGCGGTGACGAGCCCGCGATCCAGGTCGGGTTCAGCAGTGTGTCGTTCCAGGTGCCGCAGGCATCGACGTTCAGCTTCAGCCCGCCGAAGGGCACCGAGGTCACGGTCGAGCCAGAGCACGCGAAGCCTGACCGGCCGGCGGTGCCGCGGAAGACGCCGGAGCAGAAGACCCCGGACCACAAGGCCACCAAGGAACGGCCGACCGTGATCGGCACCGGGTGGGACGCGGTCTGGGTCGGCCGCTGGAACGGCGCGAACGACCCACAGCTGGAGCAGCTGCTCGCCGCCGCGCCGACCGTGAGTGGCAGCTGGGGCAGCGGTAAGGTACTCACCAGCCGGATGGTCAGCGCGCTGCTCACCGACGACGGCCGGGTGCTGGTCGGGCTGGTGCCGACGAGCGTGCTGGAGCAGGCCGCGGTCAAGGCTCCGCGGTGACCAGTTGAGCAACGCAGCGCCGGTCGTCACACACGGACTGACGAAGCGGTTCCGCGGCGGTCAGGTGGCCGTCGACGGCATCGACCTGGAGGTCCCGGCCGGCAGCGTGTTCGGCTTCCTCGGCCCGAACGGGTCGGGGAAGACGACCACGATCCGGATGCTGCTCGGGCTGATCGCGCCGACCGCCGGCGAGGTCGAGCTGCTCGGCGAACCGATGCCGAAGGCACAGCTCGCCGTACTGCCGCGGGTGGGAGCGCTGGTCGAGGGACCGGCGTTCTATCCGTTCTGGAGCGGCCGGGCGAACCTGGTCCGGTTCGACGCCGCGGACCGGACCAGCGACCCACGGACCCGGAAGCAGCGTGCGGCCGAGGCGCTGGAGCGGGTCGGGTTGTCGGCCGCCGCGGGAAAGAAGGTCCGCGCCTACTCGCTCGGCATGCGGCAGCGGCTGGCGATCGCGGTGGCGCTGATGCGGCGCCGCGACCTGCTGGTGCTGGACGAGCCGACCAACGGGCTCGACCCGCAGGGCACCCGCGAGGTCCGGGCGCTGATCCGGCAGCTGGCCGAGGACGGCACCACGGTCTTCACCTCCACCCACCTGCTGGCCGAGGTGGAGCAGGTCTGCACGCACGCCGCGGTGATGAGCCGCGGTCGCCTGGTCCGTCAGTCCACGGTCCCTGAGCTGCGCTCCGAGCTCCGGCCGCGGCTCGTCGTCAGGACGCCCGACCTGGACCAGGCCGAGGCCACGCTGGCCCGGCTCGGTGTCACCGAGCTGCGCCGGCAGGACGGCACTGTCGACGGCGACCCGGGGGAGCGGCCGATCGAGGAGTACGCCGCCTCGCTGGTCGGGGAACGGGTCCGGATCCACGGGTTCGGGCTGGAACGGCCCAGCCTGGAGGAGGCGTTCGTGGCGCTGACGGGGGAGGGCTTCGATGTCGCGGAGTGAGCCGGCCGCGCTGGACCTGCCGACGGAGCAACCGGTGGAGCAGCCGGTGGTCGAGGAGGTCCGCACCAGGCGGTACCCGTTGCAGCTGTTCCGCTCCGAGCTTCACCTGACGTTCGGGCGGGCCCGGATCTGGATGGGGCTCGGTGTCCTGGCCGTGGTGCCGATCGTGATCGGGGTCGCGATCCGGCTGTCCGGCAACTCCGGTGGCGCCGAGGGGTTCCTCGGCCAGGTCGCGGGGAACGGCGTCTTCCTGGTCGTCGCCGGCCTCGGGCTGTCGATGCCGTTCTTCCTGCCGACTGCGGTCACCGTGGTCTCCGGTGAGTCGCTGGCCGGCGAGGCGAGCCTCGGAACGCTGCGGACCGTGCTCACCGCGCCGGCCGGCCGGTCCCGGCTGCTGGCCGCGAAGATGGTCGCACTCGCGGTGTTCTGCGTCGCGGCCACGATGACGGTGTGGCTGTCCGGTCTGGTCGCCGGCGTGGTGCTGTTCCCGGTCGGCGACGTGACCACGCTGTCCGGCACCACCGTGTCGCTCGCCGAGGGCCTGCTGCGCGCGCTCGGGATCGCCGGGCTGATCTCCGCATCGATGCTCGGGCTGGCTGCGATCGGGCTGTTCATCTCGTCGCTCACCTCGACACCGCTGGCCGCGATGGCCGCGACCTTCGGCGGCTACGTCGTGCTCGGCATCCTGAACTCGATCCCGCAGATCGACGTGATCCACCCGTGGCTGCTGATGAACAACTGGTTCTCGTTCGCGGACCTGATGCGCGACCCGCCGTTTTGGGACAACATCGGGAAGAACCTCGCCTTGCAGGGCGCGTACGTGGTCGTCTTCTACGCCGCGGCCTGGGCCCGGCTGACCAGCCGAGACATCTCCGGCTAGTGCCTTGCCCGGTTCCGATTGGCCTGGTGTTTCGTCTCGGTATTGGACCGGCCGCCTGGTCGGCCCGGCCATAGTGTTGGCAGCTGTGACCGGTTCACGATCGACTTCGAGGGAGTGGCAATGAGCAACCCTGCCGAGACCGATGCGACGCCGGGGACCATCCGGACGGTCGGCCCGTGGCAGGTCCCTGCCCTCGGCGCCGGCACCTGGGCACTGGGTGGGCCTTGGGACTTCGCGGGCGCCCCGGCCGGTTGGGGTGAGGTCGACGACGAGGTGTCGATCGCCGCTGTCCGCGCCGCGTACGAAGGTGGCGTGCGGCTGTTCGACACGGCCGACGCCTACGGCTGTGGCCATGCCGAACGCGTTCTCGGGAAGGCGCTCGCACCGTTCCGCGACGACGTGGTGATTGCGACCAAGGTCGGGCTGGTCTTCGACGAGGCCACCCGCAGCGGCGACGGCGTCGACGTCAGCCCGGCGTACATTCGGCGGGCCTGCGAGGCGAGCCTGCGCCGGCTGGGAACCGACCACATCGACCTGTACCAGCTGCATCCGGGCGAGGTCACCGCGGAGCAGGCACCGGCCGTGGTGGAGGTCTTCGACCAGCTCGTCGCCGAGGGAAGGATCCGCAGCTACGGAACGGCCAACGAGGCCGCGGATGTCATCGACGTCTTCGCCGCCGGCGCCGGCTGCGTCGCGGTGCAGCAACAGCTGAACGTCTTCGGCGCGAACGATGAAGCGCTGGCGCGTTGCGAGGCCCATGATCTGGCCGTACTCGCTCGTAGCCCACTCGCGATGGGGTTCCTGTCCGGCAAGTACCGCTCGGTCCAGCAGATTGCACCCGGTGACGTCCGCAGGGAGACGCCGCACTGGGACTACTTCACCGAGGCCGGCATGCCGCGGTGGCAGCAACGACTGGCCGCGGTTCGCGAGGAGCTCTGCGCCGGCGGGCGCACTCTCGTCCAGGGTGCGCTGGCATACGTCTGGGCACGCTCCGGCCGCGCTGTCGCCCTCGGCGGTATCAGGACACCCGAACAGGCCAGGGAACAGGCCGGCGCCCTGAGCCACGGGCCGTTGACATCGGCGCAGGTCGCCCGCATCGACGCGCTGGTCGCCGCTGCCTGACTCGTCGGCGGTCACCCAAGCTCTGATGCCCAGGTAGCCTGCACCGGTGCTTGCCGACGTCGTCGATGCGCTGTGCTGCCCGCACTGCCGGCAGCTGCTGACGCTCGACGCCGGTACGACGCGGTGCCCGGCCGGTCACTCCTTCGACGTGGCCCGGCAGGGTCATCTCAACCTGCTCACCCGGCCCGCCGCGAGTCCCGGTGACACCGCGGCGATGGTTGCCGCCCGCGCCGAGTTCCTTGCCAGCGGCAACTACCAGCCGATCCGCGATGCGCTCTCGGACGCCGCCGACGGGTCCGGCCTGGTGGTCGAGCTCGGCGCCGGCACGGCGTACTACCTGGCGGGTGTCGTGGGCGTGGGCCAGGACCGGACCGGCCTCGCCCTGGACGTCTCGCCGTATGCGGCGCGCCGGGCGGCCAGGGCCCACCCGCGGGTCGGCTCGGTGGTGTGCGACGCCTGGCAGCTCCTCCCCGTACGGGACGGTGTCGCGTCGCTGGTGCTGAACGTCTTCGCACCGCGCAACGCGACCGAGCTGGCCCGGATCCTGCGACCGGGGGGCACGCTGCTGGTGGTGACGCCGAACCCGGCGCACCTGCGCGAGCTGGTCGGTGTACTCGGCCTGGTCGCCGTCGACGAGGACAAGGACCGCCGGCTTGACGCGACGCTCGGCGGCACGTTCACCCGGACCGGCGCTAGCGTCGTGGAGTGGACGATGAGACTGGACCACCGGGCGGTCGAGCAGCTGGTCGGGATGGGTCCGAGCGCCTGGCACGCCGGTGGCGACGCGATCGCCGCCAGGGTCGCGGGCCTGCCCCGGACGGTCGACGTGACCGCATCGGTCACGCTGTCCCGCTGGAGCCCGTGACACCCGGCGGCGATCGCTCGAGGTGACGCTCAGGCGGCGGTGTCGGCCGTGCGGGCCGCCGCGACCTTGGCGCCGTGCTCCGCCGCGGTGACCTGTGCCGTGCGGCGCGACTCGGCGGCGAGGCCGCGCAGCTCCTCCATTTCCGGCGTCACGTCGGCCAGGGTCAGCTCTGCGGCCGCGAGGTGGACGTCCATACCGAGCACGTCGCCGAAGATCCGGTGCAGCCACGGCGTCGCGTGGTCCCAGCCCTCGCGCGGCGTACCGGGCCCGTAGCCGCCGCCACGGGCCATCGCAAGGATCAGCGGCGTGCCGGACAGCGGCTGCTGCGCGGGCGGACCGACCCGGGGGTCGGCGAGCACCAGGTCGAGCCAGGCCTTGAGGTGCTGCGAGACGCCGAAGTTGTACAGCGGGGTGGAGACCAGTACCGCGTCCGCGGCGAGCAGCTCGTCGCCCAGAGCGCTGACAAGGGCTCCGGCCGCCAGCTGCTCGGGGGTCCGTGGCGAATCGGGGGCGAGCGCGGCGGAGATCGCGGCCGGCCAGGAGCCGGCGGGCAGCGGCCTGGTGCCGAGGTCCCGTCGTACGACGGCTGCGCCCGGGTGCTCAGCGGCCCACGCCAGCTCAGCGGTGTCCGCGAGCTCCCGGCTCACCGAACCGTCGATCCTGATGCTCGCGTCGATGCGTAGCAGTGTCATAACCGGTGGTCCTCTCGAGACGGAGTGCGTTGTGGCAGATAATCTGTACTACAGAACATCTATCACACAGATCGTAATCTGTGACACGTGAGGCCGTACGATGGGGGCGTGACCGTCCCAGCTGTCGAGACCGCCCTCGAGGCGTCGGGCTCCATGCCGCGCTGCGAGGAGGACCTCGGGTGGGCGCTGGGCGTGGTGTTCCGGCGGTACCAGGTGGTGGCGAAGGACGTGCTGGCGGACGTGCCGGGCGGGCCGCGCGGCTACCAGGTGCTGACCAGGGCCAGCGGGCAGACCCCGCCGCGACAGCTCACGCTCGCGCAGGACGTCGGCATCGACCGCACCGTGATGACCTACCTGCTGGACGACCTCGAGAAGGCCGGTCTGGTGCAGCGCAACGCGGATCCCGCGGATCGCCGGGCCCGGCTGGTGTCGGTGACGCCCGCGGGGATCGAGCTGGTGAACCGGGTGCAGGACGGCCTGCAGGCGGCGGAGGCCGAAGTGCTCGGCAGCCTCCCGGAGCAGGACCGTGCCGTGTTCCGCGCGATGCTGCAGCGCGTGGTCGACGCGGACCCGGCCAGCCAGGCCACCGACCGCTGCACCGTCGTCGAGGAAGTGAAGGACGAGCTAGCGAACAGCGACGAAGCCTGACTCGTAGGCGATGATCACGGCCTGGGTGCGATCCCGGGCGCCGAGCTTCGCGAGAAGGTTCGCGACATGGGTCTTGATCGTCTGGACGCCGAGGAAGAGCTCGGCCGCGATCTCCGCGTTGGACATCCCGCGCGCCATCAGTCGCAGCACCTCCTGCTCCCGCTCGGTCAGCTGCGCATGGTCGAGGCCGGTCGGGGCATCGGAACGGCTGCCGGCGTGGGCCAGTGCCAGGCTGCGGATCGCCTCCGGGAACAGCAGCGACTCGCTGTGCGCGACCGTACGGATCGCTTGCACGATGTCGGCCGGCGGAGTGCGCTTCAGCAGGAACCCGGACGCTCCGGCACGCAGCGCGTCGTACACATAGTCGTCGTTCTCGAACGTGGTGACGACCAGCACCCGCGGGCCCGGTTCGAGGCCGTCGAGCAGCAGCCGGGTGGCCTGGATGCCGTCGACCGCGGGCATCCGGACGTCCATCAGCACCACGTCCGGCCCGGTGCGCCGGACGATCGGCAGTACCTCGGCGCCGTCACCCGCCTCGCCGACCACGGTCAGGTCCGGCTCGGCGTCGACGATCGCCCGCAGCCCGCTGCGGATCAGCGGCTCGTCGTCGACGATCACCACGGAGATGTTCACAGTTGGTCCTTCCGCTGTTTCGGGTCCAGGCCGGTCGGGAGGGCGACGGCGAGCCGCCAGGTGCCATCGGTTGCGCCGGCGTCGACCGAGCCGCGCAGTACGGCGACGCGTTCCCTGATCCCGGCCAGGCCGCGCCCGCCGCCACCCGCACGGGTCCTGCGGGCGCTGCCGACCGGGTTGGTCAGCTCGAGCCGGAGCGAGCCGGGCTCGGTCCGGATGAGCAGCCCGACCGTGAGCTCGGCCGGTTCCAGGCCGGCATGGCGGACCGCGTTGGTGAGGCCCTCCTGCACGATCCGGTACGCCTCCCGGGACACCACCGCCGGTACGGCGTCCAGCCCGTCGACCGCGTCCACCTCGACCGTGATGCCGCCGGCCCGGGTGGCCTCGACCAGCCGCGGTACGTCGCCGAGCGTCAGCTGCGGCAGCGTCGACGCCCGGTCGTCGCGGAGCAGCCCGAGCACGTGGTCGAGGTCGATGAGCGCCGACCGGGCCGACTCCTCCATTGCGGCCAGCGCGGTGCGGGCGAACTCCGGATCGGTGTCGAGCACCTTGCGGGCGGCGCCGGCCTGCAGGGTGACCAGGCTGAGCGCGTGCCCGACGGTGTCGTGCAGCTCGCGGGCCAGCCGGTTCCGTTCCACCAGTGCGGTGGTGCGGCGTTCCAGCAGCTCGATCCGCTCGGTCGCGGTCGGTCCGAGTACGGCGGGCGCCCAGCGCACCAGCAGTGCACCGACCACGAACGCCAGCACGAGCGGCAGCACGCAGCAGAGCACACCGACCACCGGCAGCCAGATGTCGCTCCAGCCGCCGCTCACGTGGTACGGGATACCGGGGACCAGCTCGTGATCGCCGGGCGTCCGGAACGGTGCCGCGATCAGTATCACACCGAGCGGGATGCCGATCGTGGTCGTGAAGCCGACGATGCCGCCGGTCAGGAGGTGGATCAGGAACCAGGCGGCGGATCGCCGGCGTTGCGACCAGTTCCGGGCCGGGCCGAGCGGGCGTTCGTCGAAGCGCACGCCGAGCAGGGACTCGACGGCGACCCCCTCCACCTCGCGCACCGCGGGCAGCAGTCCCAGAGCCACTGGCGGCAGCGCGATCACGGCCAGCGCGAGCGCGATCTCGAGCGGCTGTGGCAGGCCGATCTCCTGCACGGTCGCGAGCAGCGCGCTGTCGATCAGGATGAACGCCAGCACCAGGGCGGCGCCCAGCAACAGGTAGACCCAGCGCAGGTACGTCGATCCCCGTACCAGGCTGCGTCCGGCAGCCCGCAATACCGCAGCGTCCACCCCGATATCCTGCCAAAGCCAGGCTCGCGTCGGGCTCACCCCCGCGGGGGAAGCCGGCCCGCGCGGGAGTGAGCCGGTGCCGCCGCAGACCTAGTCCGCCAGCCGGGCCGGGAAGCCACCGGTCGCGACCGGGCCCCAGCGGTCCGGGGTGACCCGGATCAGGCACTTGCCCTGGGCGACCATCGCCTCGCGGTACTCGTCCCAGTCCGGGTGCTCGCCGGAGATGGACCGGAAGTACTCGACCAGCGGTTCGACCGCCTCCGGAACGTCGAGCACCTCTGCGCTGCCGTCCATCTGGACCCAGGCGCCGCCGAAGTCGTCGGACAGCACCAGCACGCCGGCGCGCGGGTCGCGTCGCAGGTTCGCGGTCTTGGCCCGCTCCGGGTACGACGAGATCACGATGCGGCCGGCGGAGTCTACGCCGCCGGTGACCGGTGAGACCTGGGCTGAGCCGTCCCGGCGGTAGGTGATCAGCAGCATGTGATGCCGCGACCGGACGAAGTCCAGCAGAGCGCCGCGGTCGACGGCCGTGGTGGTGGCGATGGTTCTCGGCATCTGCTCACCATTCCGCATACCGCCGCCGGGTGGTCAGGTGGGGCCGGCGGCAGTGAGGCCCAGCCCTGCCCGACTGGGCCACACTGTCGTCCCCCCACCTGGCAAAACTCCCCCGGAGTTGTGTACGCCCGTCCCACCCCTCCTGGTTCGAACGACAGGTCATTTCTACGGTCCGTCGATCGCGCTCCGCATCAGGGATCTCCCTATACTCCGAGGGCCGGATGGTTGAGAGATCAACGGATCGTGACGTCGTTGAGGCGAAGGGTTAGCTCGGTGCGTGATCGCACCCCGAGCTTGCGGTAGACCCGGGACAGATGCGCCTCGACGGTCTTGCGGGACACGAAGAGCGCGGCGGCGACCTCCGGGTTGCTCAGCCCGGAGGCGACCGCGGTCGCCACCTGCGCCTCCTGCGGGGTCAGCGCGACGATCGGCGCGCCGTTCGGCGCCCGGCGCTTGCCGGTCGCCGCCAGCTCGGAGGATGCCCGCCGGGCCCAGGGCGCCGCGCCGAGCGCCTCGAAACCGTCCAGCGCGGACTCCAGGTGGGTCCGAGCGCCGGTCGGCCGGTGCAGCCGGCGCAGTACCTCGCCGTGGCACAGCCGGGTCCGGGCCAGGTCGAACGGCGCCGGGCCGCGACGCAGCGCGTCGTACGCCGTCGTGAACGCCGCGTCGGCCTCGGCCGGGGTGGCGGCGGCCAGGCCGCGACCGCGCGCCGCGACCGCGGCCGGCCACGGCAGCCGGGTCCGCTCCGCGGCCGCGTCCAGCCAGTCCACGATCTCCAGCGCCCGGCCGCTTCGCCCGGCCCGGAACAGCGCCTCGACCAGGTCGCCCGCGTACGGCACCACCGTCGGCGTGCCGACGCCCTGCTCTCCTGCGTGCCGGTGCGCGAGCTCGAGCTGGGCGACGGCGGCATCGATGTCGTTCTCACCGAGCAGGCAGAGCCCGAGCACGGCGGCGACATAGGTGTCCATGCTGGCCATGTCGAGCTGCGAGCTCGCCCGGCGCAGCTCGACCAGGCGTTCCCGGCACCGGGCGCCCTCTCCACGAGCGGCGTCGATGTAGGCGACGCAGGCGAGCGCGTACCCGGTGCTGCCGCGCTGGGCCAGCTCGCGGCCCCAGCGCACCGCCTCGAAGCCGTCGGCGTAGGCGGTCGTCCAGTGCCCCGTCCAGCGGTCCAGCTCGCTGCGGACCGCGAGACTGTACGGCAGTACCAGCGGGGCGCTGTGCTGGCGCGCGGCGGCGACCGCCCGGTCCAGCAGCGCCCGGGCGGTGTTCGGCTGCTGGGCCCAGGTGCGGGCGTGCCCGGCGAGCGAGATCGACTGCAGGTCGGCCACCGGGTCCGCGAGGGCGAGCGCGTCGGCACCCGCGTCGAGCAGGGTGATCGCCTCGGTCGCCCGGCCGGCCACGATCCGGGCGTGCACGACGCAGGCCGTGACCGCGACCGGCGGCTCCGCGTCGGCGGGCAGCGCGGCCAGGGCGCGGTCGGCGTCCTTGTTGGCCAGCTCGAGCCGGCCGCCCATGATCGCCGGCACGATCGCCTCCGCCCACAGCAGCGCGGCCAGCACCTGGTCGGTCTGCTGCACCGTGCTGGCTGCCTCCGTGAACCGGCCGTGACCGGCGCGGACGTCGCCCAGCCAGGTCACTGCGCGACCGAGCACCAGCTCGATCTTCGCGCGCAGTGCGGGGTCGTCGGTGTGCCGGAGCGCGCGCTCGCCGATCGCCACCGCCTCGTGCGGTGCCTCACCCATCAGCGACCACCCGGCCGCGCGGGCGAGCAAGGTCGCCTTCCGCTCCTCGTCCGTGCTGAAGTCGGCGGCCCGCACCATCGCCTCGGACGCGGTGCCGTACGCGCTGCGCCGCAACGCCTGCCGGGCGGCGTCCTCGAGCGCCGTGGCGACGGTGTCGTCCGGCGGATGGGTGGCGGCGGCGAGGAACCAGGGCCGCTCCTCGTCCGCGCAGACGGTGGACCAGGTCCGGTTCGCCAGCTGCCGTTGCCGAGCTGTGCTGGCGTGCAGCACCGCGGACCTGACCAGCGGGTGGCGCAGTTCGGCGGCGCGGCCCGACACCGTGACCAGGCCGGCCGACTCCGCCTCGGTGAGGTCGCCCTCGTCCAGGTCCTGATGCCGCAGCGCCCGGCTGATCGCGCCCAGGTCGCTGGTCCGCGCGGTCGCCACCAGCAGCAGCGCCCGTTTGGCCCGGTCCGGCAGGCCGGCGAGCCGCGCACCCCACAGCGCGTCGGTCACCGACGCCGGCACCACCCCGCTGAGTGGCTCGGTGCCGCGGCGCTGCTCCAGGGTCAGCGACCGGGCCGTCTCGACCAGCGCGAGCGGGTTCCCACCGGCCTGCCGGGCGATCTGCTGCGCGACGAACAGCTCCATCTCCCGGGCCCGGGCGCGGATCAGCTCGATCGACTCCTGCGGTCCCAGGGCCGTCAGCTCGACCACCTCGATCCCGGTCGCGTCGATCTCGGCGAGACCGTCGGGTCGGACCGACATCGCCATCGAGACGCCCTCGTCGGACAGTCGCCGGGCGACGAACAGCAGCACCTGCTTGGACGGCGCGTCCACCCAGTGCAGGTCGTCGACAAGCACCAGCGGTCGCTCGGCGCCGGCGGCGGACAGCAGTCCGAGCGTCGCGGCACAGACCGCGTACGGCGCCGGTGGCGGCCCGTCGGCCATCGCGAGCGCGCTGCGCAGCGCCGACGCCTGTGCCGGCGGGAGCTCGTCGATCCGGTTCTGCAGCGGCCGGACCAGGTCCGCGAGGGCGGCGAACGGCAGCTCGCCCTCGGACTCGATCGCGGTGGTGCTCAGCACCAGCCGGCCGCGTTGCTGGCGCGCGAGCTGGTCCAGCAGGGTCGACTTGCCGATCCCGGCACCGCCGGTCAGCAGCAGCGCGCGGCCGCCGTCGCGTGCCAGTGACCGCAGTGCTGCGCGCACTGCTGTCCGTCCGACGACCCGGAACCCATGTCCGGCTGTCTCACTCGCCGCGACCACCTCATCCCCCAGTGACTGGTCCGCGCCCGGTACCCGGACCAGGGTGCTGGTCCCAGCCTGCCGCTGATCGCGCGTTGCCGCCACTCGTACGCTGTCCGTCGTGCGTGATCTCGCCCTGCTGCCCAAGGTTCACCTGCACGTCCACCTGGAGAGCACCCTGCGCTGGTCGACGCTGCGTGACCTGGGCGCGGCCAACGGGGTCCCGGTTCCCGAGCACCTCGCCAGCACCGGGTGGCGGTTCGACGGGTTCCGGGACTTCGCCGACGGCAACGCGCTGATCCGCGCCTGCCTGCAGCGGCCCGCGGACTTCCGCCGGATGGCCCGGGAGTTCTGCGCGGACGAGGCCGCGCAGGGCACGGCGTACGCGGAGGTGAGCTTCAGCGCCTCCTCACACGGTGACAGGCTCGGCGATCTCGCAATGCCGCTACGGGCCGTGCTCGACGGCCTGGCCGAGGGGTGGGCGTCGTACGGGATCGAGGTCCGGGTACTGCTCGACCACTCGCGGCGGAAGGTCGAGCGCGCCTCCCGGTCGCTCGCGCTCGGCGTCCGGTACGCCGCGGACGGCGTGGCCGGGATCGGACTGGCCGGGGACGAGTCGTACCCGCTGACACCGTTCAAGGCGATGGTGGACGGTGCCGCGGAGGCGGGCCTGCACCTGGTCCACCACGCCGGCGAGACGGCGGGTCCGGACAGTATCCGGGAGGCGCTCACCGCCGGCCGCGCGGAGCGGGTCGGGCACGGCATCCGCGTCCTGGACGACCCGGACCTGGTCGCCGAGCTGCGCGACCGGCGGGTTCCGCTCGAGGTCTGCCCGTCGTCGAACGTCGCGCTCGGCCTGGTCCCGTCGTACCCCGCCCACCCGCTGCCGCGGCTGGTCGGCGCCGGCCTTGCCGTCACGGTCAGCACCGACATCCCGAACGTGCTCGGCGTGTCGCTCACCAGTGAGCTGGAGCGGGTCCGGGACACCTTCGGGTACGACGATGCCCGGCTCGCCGCCCTCAACCATGCCGCGATCGACGCCTCGTTCGCGCCCGCCGAGACCAAGACCCGCCTGCACGCCGCGACCGACCGCTGGCTGGCGACCGGCTGACGTTGCTACAGCGCCAGGATCCTGCGCGAGGTGCAGGCCGGCGAGTCGACCGAGGTCACCAACCACGGTGAGGTCGTATTGATCGGACCTCTGTGAAGTCAAGGGATCACTACCCGTTGCGGGCCAGGAAGTGCCAGCCGAGCCAGGCCCAGCAGAAGAGCACCAGGCCGCGGAGAATGAGGTGTCGCTGCGATACCGCCCGCACCACGACGACGAACCGCGCCAACCGGTCCGGCCGCAGCCTGGACAGCACGACGAGTCCCGCCGCCAGCGCGATCAGCACGACGAACCCGGCGATCGTGACGGCCCGGCTGCTCATTGCGACACCAGCCGCCAGCCGGCGTACAGCCAGACCAGCCAGGCACCGAACCGCACCGGCCACTCGTGCAGGTACGGCCCGACGAGCGAGGACAGCGACGGATAGTCGTACGACGCCACCGTCACGCCCGGCTGGTGGAAGAAGGCCCACGCCTCCCAGAGCAACGCGACCAGGATCAGCCCGGACCACAACAGCGCTGAACGGCCGACCAGTGGCGACCACGACTCCGGCTGCGCGTGGTGGCGGCGGATCGCGACCACGGACACGACAGCTGCCGGTAGCAGGACTGCCGCTGTCGCTTGCCAGGTCAGGGTGCTGAGCGTCGACCCGAACGCCGCGTAGCCGATCGCTGCCGCGGCGAACAGCATGGCCAGGGCATCCGTCGTCGCCGGGCGTTGGTGCACCCTTCCATGATGTACGGCTCAGCCCGCCGTGGCGCGCGATCTGGCTCGGACGTGCATGCGCTCACCCTGCCGGCCGAACAGGCTCAAGATCTCGACGGGCCGTTTGTCCGCGCTGCCGAACCAGTGCGGCAGCCGGGTGTCGAACTCGGCCGCCTCGCCGGCACCGAGGACCAGGTCCTGGTCGGCGAGCAGCAGCCTGAGCCGGCCGGACAGCACGTAGAGCCACTCGTAGCCCTCGTGCGTGCGCTGGTCGGCTGTCTCGCCGGCCGGGATGACCATCTTCCAGGCCTGCAGCGCGCCCGGCTGGCGGGTCAGCGGGATGAACGTCCTGCCGTTCGCCGTGCGCGGAGTGAGCCGGATCCTGGGATCGCCGATCTCGGGTGCCCCGACCAGCTCGTCCAGCGGGACCTGGTGCGCCTGCGCGATCGGCAGCAGCAGCTCGAGGCTCGGCCGGCGCCGACCGGACTCCAGCCGCGACAACGTGCTGGTGGAGATGCCGGTCGCCTCCGACAGCCCGGCCAGCGTGACTCCGCGGCGCTGCCGGACCCGTTTCAGCCTCGGCCCGACCTCGGCGAGCGCGTCGGCGATCCCGTCCATGTCGGCATTCTTGCAGAAACAGCAAGAGAAGTTGTCGGATCGGCCACGGTCAGCGCACCCTCGGCTCATGGACGAGAACGTGTACGACGTAGTGGTGGTCGGTGCCGGTACGGCCGGGCTGAACGCGGCGCTCGTGCTGGGCCGGGCCCGGCGGCGAGTGGCGGTGGTGGACGCGGGCGAACCGCGGAACGCGCCGGCCGCGGAGGCGCACGGCTTCCTGACCCGGGATGGTACGCCGCCGGCCGAGCTGCTGGCCGCGGGGCGGCGCGAGGTGGCGTCGTACGGGGTGCAGCTGGTCGACGGCCGGGTCGAGCGGATCGACCACGGGTACTACGTGCGGATGGCGGGTGGGGACGTGCTGCGGGCCCGGCGCGTGCTGGTCGCCACCGGGCTGCGCGACGAGCTGCCCGAGATCCCGGGCATCGCGCAGCGCTGGGGCCGCGACGTGCTGCACTGCCCGTACTGCCACGGGTACGAGGTGCGGGACCAGCCGATCGGCGTACTGGGCGGTGGTGACGGCGCCGTACACCAGGCGCTGCTGCTGGGCCAGTGGTCGCCCGACGTGGTGCTGTTCGCGCACACCGATGCGCTGTCCGCCGAGGCCCGGGAGCGGCTCGCGGCGCGCGACGTACGGGTGGTCGACGGCGCGGTGTCGGGGTTGCTGGTCGGCGAGGACCGGCTGCGGGGCGTGCGGCTCGAGTCCGGCGAGACCGTGGCGCGCACGGCGTTGTTCGTGCCGCCGGTGTTCGTGCCGCGCGACGACCTGCTGGCCGGACTCGGCTGTGCGACCGGCGAGGACGGCTGGGTGACGGTGGACGAGACCGGACGGACCAGCGTGTACGGCGTCTGGGCGGCCGGCAACGTGACGACGTTCAAGGCGCAGCTGGTCACCGCCGCCGCGGCCGGGGCGGTCGCCGCGATCGCGATCAACGGCGACCTGGTCGAGGAGGAGACCGACCGAGCGCTGGCGCTCGTCGGGTGAGCGCTACTGGCGGACGCCGTCGACGTACACGTCGACCTTGGAGTCGTAGAACGCCACCAGCCCGGCCACGTTCCTGCTCTCCGGCAGCGGGGTCGGGTACGACCAGGCCAGGTCGCCGTGCTCGGTGCCCTTCACGGTGACCGACCAGTACTGCGCGAACCCCTTGTACGGGCAGCCGGTCCGGCTGTCCGTCGGCGTCAGCAGATCCATCCGGACGTCGGTCTTCGGCAGGTAGTAGCGCACCGGCAGGCCGGTCTCGAACAGCAGCACCGGACTGGACGACTCCGCGAGCGTGACACCGTCGAGCTCGATCCGGACGTGCCGGGAGCTGGGCAGCGCGTCGATCCGCGTGTACGGGTTGCGCGGGTGGACGAAGACCTCCTCGTCCTCCTCGAACCATGCGTCCATCGCGCCCCAGTCCAGCCGGACCAGGTCGCGCAGCTCCTCGATCGGCGACTCGGCGTACCGCAGCGCGGCGCCCTTCGCCTCGCGGCCGCCGGCCTTCACGGTGTACACGTCGGCGTCGCCGCGGCTGGTCGAGTGGTGCAGCTCGCCGTCCGGTACCAGGACGTCAGACGTCAGGTCGTCGACCGGCAGGTAGTACTGCGGGTAGTGCGGACTCTCCCAGACCAGGAACGGCCTGGTGGTGTCGGCCACCAGCTCGCCGCCGAGGTAGACGCGGACTCGTTTGGCGCTGGGCTCGACCCTGACCCGGCCTCGGGATGTACTCATACAGTTGGTCAACCGCGGGGCAGGTGACGATATTTCGGGCCGTTCCGGCGAACCTGCGACTCAGCGCACGGGAACCCGCAGGATCGTCCGGAGTTCTTCCGCTGGGGTCTTGCCCGGGTCGTTCAGGTAGACCTCGACGTGCGCGCCCGCGGGCTCCAAGCCTTGCTCGGCGACGTACGCGTAAAGCACATCGAGGGACGGCTGCTCGTCCTCGTACGCGCCCTTGTGCAGCGCTTGCGCGACCCTCCGCGCATCCTCGTGCTGCAGTCGCACCGGCGCCCCGGACCGCGCGGCGGCCTGCTGGACCGTCGCCTCCGTGGCACCCGCTGGTGCCGGTCCGACCAGCCGCCAGTGCCAGCCGTCGGGGGAGTGGAGGTCGAACCGCGACGGGTCGCCGTCCTGTGCGTAGCTCCCCTCGATGCCGGCCACGCTCGTCCCTCCGGCAGCCGGAGAGTCAAGCATCGCGAGCAGAGGTGCTCTCCTCATGCCGCGCGGCAAGGAGCTGGCTCACCACCTGCGCGCAAGCCATTCCGGGATCGAGCCGCGCTCGGCGCCGAGCGTCGTGTCGTTCCCGTGGCCCGGGTACACCCAGGTCTCATCCGGGAGCCGGTCGAACACCTTGGTCTGCAGGTCGTTCATCAGCGAGTCGAAGTCGTCGCCGCCGGTCGTCTTTCCCGGCCCGCCGGGAAAGAGGGAGTCACCGGTGAAGAGGTGCGGCGGGCCGGTCGGGTCGTCGTACAGCAGGGCGATCGAACCGGGGGTGTGGCCGACCAGGTGGATGACGGTGAGCCGGCACCGGCCGACGCTGATCGTGTCGCCGTCTTCGACCGCCTCGTCGGTGCGGACCGGAATGCCCTCGGCGTCGTACCGGCCGGCGACCGTGGTCGCGCCGGTCTCCTTGACCACGCCCGCCAGCGCCTGCCAGTGGTCCTGGTGCCGGTGCGTGGTGATCACCCGCTCCAGGCCGCCGTCGCCGACCATGCCGAGCAGGGTCCGGGTGTCGTTCGCGGCGTCGATCAGTACCTGGGCGTCGGTGGCGCGGCAGCGAAGCAGGAACGCGTTGTTGTCCATCGGGCCGACCGCGGCCTTGCTGATGATCAGGTGCGACAGCTCGTGCGTGGCGACCGGGCCGCCGACGCGTACCTTGCCGGTGTACTCGGTCATCTCACCGCCATTCCGGTACGGCGGGCAGCGGGCCGTCGCACCTGAGTCGATCGCCGGACGTCCGTCCGCCGGCCCAGCCGAGCAGGTCGCCGCTGGAGCCGCTGACCAGCACCTTCGGCGCGCGGTCCTCCGGCAGGGTCAGGTCGAGATCGTCGGCGTGCACGACCACGCCGTCCTCGTCGTCCCAGCCGCCGACGGCGTCGGCGAGCAGCAGCAGCCGCAGCGGCTCGGGGATGTCGCCGAAGCCATAGCCCAGGCCGAGGTCCGCGTGGTGCACCTCGACCTCGCCGAGCCGGGCGGCCGGGATCATCCCGGCCGGCTTGCGCACACCGCCGCGCCACACCAGCTCGACCTCGTACTGCTCGGGCGTGATCCGGGCCAGCGCGCCGCGCAGCCGTTCCGCCGAGTCGGCGACGTCCTCGACCAGCTCGGTCACCGGCCTCCCGGCGCCGGCCTCGATGTCGGCGTCGCGGGACTCCTGGGAGGCGTACTGCGGGGTCTCGACGCCGGTATGGGCCCAGGTGGCCAGGTTGACCAGCGAGTCCGCGTTCCGGGCGATGTGGGTCAGCACGTGGCCGACGGTCCAGCCGGGCAGCAGGCTGGGTCGGCGTACGTCGTCCTCGGTGAGCGGGCGGGCGGTCGCCATCAGGCGGTGGGTCGCGGCATCGATCTGCTCGCGGATGCCGGCGTGGTCCGTCATGTGCGTCAGGCTATCGCCATGGAGTACTTCTTCTACTGCCGCGACGGCGCCGACACGGGAGCGCTGCGGGAAGAGCTGACTGAGCAGCACTGGGCATTCATGGACGGCTACGCGGACGGGATGATCGCGCGCGGGCCGACGCTGACGCCGGACCGGGAGGCGGCCACCGGCAGCCTGCATATCGTCGACCTGCCGGATGCCGCGGCGGCGCAGGTCTTCGCGTACCAGGAGCCGAACTACCGCGCGGGTGTGTACGCCGATGTGCTGGTCCGGCGGTGGCGCAACGAGCTGGGGCGGACGATGTGGGAGTACGACGGCGACCCGGTCGCGAACCTGCGCTTCATGGTGCTGGCTGAGGGGACGGATGACTCCGTCGAGGTGTCCGACGACCTCAACGCCGCGTACCGCGGGTTCGTGGCGGACCGCCGGGCCGAGCTGATCGCGGCCGGGCCGCTGCTGGCCGAGGACGGTACCGGCTGGCTCGGCAGCTGCCTGCTGCTCGAGCTGCCGGGCCGCGAGGCCGTCGACGCGCTGCTCGCGGAGGACCCCTTCGCCCGGGCCGGCCGGTATGCGAGCGTGGAGGTGCACGACTGGCAGTTCGGCGGCCGTCCGGCCGGCTGACCAGGTCAGTCCCGCCGCCCGGAAGGTTTTGTCGGACGGCGTCGTTAGCATGGTCGCGCCCTAGTTTGGGTCTGCCGGAAACAAATGCTCTGACCAGCCTGAAAGAGGTCCTGTGGCTGACCGCCTGATCGTGCGCGGCGCGCGCGAGCACAACCTGAAGGACATCTCGCTCGACCTGCCGCGGGACGCGATGATCGTCTTCACCGGTCTCTCCGGGTCGGGCAAGTCGAGCCTTGCGTTCGACACCATCTTCGCCGAGGGTCAGCGGCGGTACGTCGAGTCGCTGTCCGCGTACGCCCGGCAGTTCCTGGGGCAGATGGACAAGCCGGACGTCGACTTCATCGAGGGCCTGTCGCCGGCGGTCTCGATCGACCAGAAGTCCACCAGCCGGAACCCGCGCTCGACCGTCGGGACCATCACCGAGGTGTACGACTACCTCCGGCTGCTGTTCGCGCGCGCCGGCCGGCCGCACTGCCCGGAGTGCGGCGAGCCGATCAGCCGGCAGACCCCGCAGCAGATCGTCGACCGGGTGCTCGACCTGGAGGCCGGGACCAGGTTCCAGGTGCTGGCGCCGGTGGTCCGCGGCCGCAAGGGGGAGTACACCGATCTCTTCCGCCAGCTCACCGGGCAGGGCTTCTCCCGGGCCCGGGTCGACGGCGAGACCTACCAGCTGACCGACCCGCCGAAGCTGGACAAGCAGAAGAAGCACACCATCGACGTGGTGGTCGACCGGCTGGCGGTGAAGCCGTCCGCGAAGCAGCGGCTGACCGACTCGGTGGAGACCGCGCTCGGGCTGTCCGGCGGGATCGTCACGCTCGACTTCGTCGACGTGGACGCCAAGGACCCGCACCGTGAGCGCCGGTTCTCCGAGAAGCTCGCCTGCCCGAACGACCACCCGCTGCAGATCGACGAGCTGGAGCCGCGGTCGTTCTCGTTCAACTCGCCGTACGGCGCCTGCCCGACCTGCTCCGGTCTCGGCACCCGGATGGAGGTCGACCCCGAGCTCGTCGTACCCGACGCGGAGAAGTCGCTCGACGAGGGCGCGATCCAGCCGTGGTCGGGGGCGAACGTCTCGCAGTACTTCGAGCGCTTGCTGACCGCGCTGTCCGACGAGCTCGGAATCAGCACCCGGACGCCGTTCGCGGAGCTGCCCGCGAAGGCGAAGAAGGCGCTGCTGACCGGGCACGACCGGCAGGTGCACGTCAAGTACAAGAACCGGTACGGCCGCGAGCGGTCGTACTACACGACGTTCGAGGGCGTGATCCCGTACGTCGAGCGCCGGCACGCGGAGGCGTCCAGCGACACCAGCCGGGAGCGGTTCGAGGGTTACATGCGCGAGGTGCCGTGCCTGGCCTGCAACGGTTCCCGGCTGAAGCCGATCTCGCTCGCGGTCACGATCGGCGGCAAGAACATCGCCGAGATCAGCGCGCTGTCGATCGACGGTGTCAGGGAGTTCCTGTCCGAGCTGGACCTGACTCCGCGGGAACGGCAGATCGCCGAACGGGTGACGAAGGAGATCGGCGAGCGGCTGCGGTTCCTGCTCGACGTCGGGCTCGACTACCTCACCCTGGACCGGCCGTCCGGCTCGCTGTCCGGCGGTGAGGCGCAGCGGATCCGGCTGGCGACGCAGATCGGCTCCGGCCTGGTCGGCGTGCTGTACGTGCTGGACGAGCCGTCGATCGGGCTGCACCAGCGGGACAACCGGCGGCTGATCGACACCCTGGTCCGGCTCAAGGACCTCGGCAACACGCTGATCGTCGTCGAGCACGACGAGGACACCATCGACCACGCGGACTGGGTGGTCGACATCGGTCCGGGTGCCGGCGAGCACGGCGGACAGGTGGTCGTGTCCGGCACTGTCGAAGACCTGCGCAACCACCCGGACTCGCTCACCGGCCAGTACATCTCGGGTCGCAGGGAGATCCCGATCCCGCCGGTCCGGCGCCCGCGGACCGAGGGCCGCGAGCTGACGGTGTACGGCGCCCGCGAGCACAACCTGAAGGACATCGACGTCACCTTCCCGCTCGGTGTGTTCACGGCGATCACGGGTGTGTCCGGCTCCGGCAAGTCCACGCTGGTGAACGACATCCTCTACACCTCGCTGGCCAAGCAGATCTACGGCGCCCGGGACGTCCCCGGCCGGCACACCAAGATCGAGGGGCTGCACCACGTGGACAAGGTGATCCACGTCGACCAGTCGCCGATCGGCCGGACCCCGCGGTCCAACCCGGCGACGTACACCGGCGTGTTCGACCACGTCCGCAAGCTGTTCGCGGAGACACCCGAGGCAAAGGTCCGCGGGTACCAGCCGGGCCGGTTCTCGTTCAACGTCAAGGGCGGCCGCTGCGAGGCGTGCTCGGGTGACGGCACGTTGAAGATCGAGATGAACTTCCTGCCCGACGTGTACGTGCCGTGCGAGGTGTGCCACGGCGCCCGGTACAACCGCGAGACGCTCGAGGTGCACTACAAGGGCAAGACCGTCTCGGACGTGCTGGACATGTCGATCGAGGAGGCGGCCGACTTCTTCGCCGCGATACCGGCGATCTCCCGGCACCTGGTCACGCTGAACGAGGTCGGCCTCGGGTACGTCCGGCTCGGCCAGCCCGCGCCGACGCTGTCCGGTGGTGAGGCGCAGCGGGTCAAGCTCGCGTCGGAGCTGCAGAAGCGGTCCACCGGCCGGACCGTGTACGTGCTCGACGAGCCGACCACCGGTCTGCACTTCGAGGACATCCGCAAGCTGCTCGGCGTGCTGAGCAGCCTGGTCGACAAGGGCAACTCGGTGCTGGTCATCGAGCACAACCTGGACGTGATCAAGACCGCCGACTGGATCGTCGACCTCGGACCGGACGGCGGCATCCGCGGCGGCACCCTGGTGGCCGAGGGCACGCCCGAGGACGTGGCCCGCAACGCCGCGTCGTACACGGGTCAGTACCTGGCCGAGATCCTCGCCGGCCGTGCCAGCAAGCCGAGCGCCAAGAAGGCCGCAGCACGCAGGACGGCAGGCCCGAAGTCGAACTCGAAGTCGGCCTCGAAGTCGGCCGCAGCTGCCACGAAGAATGCGGTCGCGACGACGACGGCGCGCAAGCCCGCGAAGAAGGCCGCTGCGTCACGCAGGACGAGGTAACGGTCTGAGCCGGGCGCACGAGCGGTCGAGCGCTGCGTGCGGTGACGGCAGCGTCCTCGGCGTACACCCCTGTCGTTCCTGGCATTTTGGACACGATGCGGCGCCAGGTGAACCGAGTGGGGCCGCATCTCGTTGTTACCAGTGTCGTATGAAAAGAGGAGCGTTCAACTATCTCCCCCAAGACCGGCTTGGAAGGACTGATTCGATGAGCACCCAGCCCTCAGCCTCGTCCCGTACGCCCGACGAGACCGTGCGCGACCGCCGTACCGTGTTGCGCAGCGCGGCCGTGATCGGACTCGCGGGGGCGGCGACTCCGCTGCTCGCCGCCTGCGGCGACGACGGCTCGACGGCGGGCGGCGCGACCACCCCGACGAGCAGTGCGCCGGCGAGCAGTGCGCCGACGAGCAGTGCACCGGCAGAGACGTCCGCCCCGGCGACGTCCGCGCCGAGCAGTGCGGGCGGGGGAGGCCCGGTGCTCGGACCGACCAGTGAATTACCGGTGGGCGGCGGCAAGGTGTACAAGGACGCGAAGATCGTCGTCACCCAGCCGACGGCCGGTCAGTACAAGGGGTTCACCGCGGTCTGCACGCACATGAACTGCGTGCTGGCCGACGTGGCCGGCGGCACCATCAACTGCGGGTGCCACGGCAGCAAGTTCAACGTCGCGGACGGCACGGTGGCCAGGGGCCCGGCGTCCAGCCAGCTCGCCGCGGCCGACATCACGGTCCATGGAAACCAGATCCACGGACCTGCCTGACCCCTGGGGAGGGGCCGCAGGAACGGGCCCGGCCGCAAACGGGCCGGGCCCTTCCTGTGTGACTGTTTGACCGTGGATCCGGCGGCTGATTGGTTCGTTCAGCCGTTCGGACCGGGGAGGGCCGGCTCGCGTCCGGCGATCGCTTCCGCGAAAAGCAGGGGAAATCCTTCACCGCCGTCGCGTCCGAGCCGGGCGCGCACGGTCTTGGCGGGACCCCTCGGAGGCAGTCGGAGGCGGAACATAGGGTGGATGCGTGGCCGATCCCGCGTCGTACCGTCCCGCTCCGGGCTCGATCCCGGACAAGCCGGGCGTGTACAGGTTCTCCGACTCCTCGGGCAGGGTGATCTACGTCGGCAAGGCGAAGAGCCTGCGCGCCCGGCTGTCGTCGTACTTCCAGGACATCGCGAACCTGCACCCGCGTACCCAGGGGATGGTCAACAGCGCCGCGAAGGTGGACTGGACCGTGGTCGGCAGCGAGGTCGAGGCCTTCCAGCTCGAGTACTCCTGGATCAAGGAGTACGACCCGCGGTTCAACGTGAAGTACCGCGACGACAAGTCGTACCCGTGGCTGGCGATCACGCTGGACGAGGAGTACCCGCGGGTGATGGTCGGGCGGGGTGCCAAGAAGAAGGGCGTCAAGTACTTCGGTCCGTACAGCCACGCGTGGGCGATCCGGGAGACCGTCGACCTGCTGCTGCGGGTGTTCCCGATGCGGTCCTGCAGCAAGGGCGTGTTCAACCGGCACCGGCAGATCGGCCGCCCGTGCCTGCTGGGGTATATCGGCAAGTGCTCCGCCCCGTGCGTCGGTACGGTCACGCCCGAGGAGCACCGCGCGATCGTCGACGACTTCGTCGCGTTCCTGTCCGGCCAGACCGCGTCGTACGTGCGCCGGCTGGAGAAGGAGATGCGCGCTGCCGCGGCCGAGCTGGAGTACGAGCGGGCGGCGAAGATCCGCGACGACCTGGCCGCGCTGAACAAGGCCCTGGCGAAGAACACCGTGGTGCTCGGGGACGGCACCGATACCGACGTGGTCGCGCTGGTGGAGGACCCGCTCGAGGTGGCGGTGCAGATCTTCTACGTGCGCGGCGGCCGGGTCCGCGGGCAGCGTGGCTGGATCGCGGACAAGGCCGACGGCACCGAGGGTGCGGCCGAGCTGGTGGAGAAGTTCCTGCAGCAGTTGTACGCCGGGGAGTCCGGCGACGCGATCCCGCGGGAGATCCTGGTGCCGGCGCTGCCCGACGCCCACGAGGCGTTGGCGGCCTGGCTGACCGAGCTGCGCGGGTCCCGGGTCGCGATCCGGGTGCCGCAGCGCGGCGACAAGAAGACGCTGATCGAGACCGTCGAGCAGAACGCCAAGCAGACGCTGGCGATGCACAAGACCAAGCGGGCCAGCGATCTGACCGCCCGGAACCTGGCACTCGAGGAGATCCAGGACGCGCTCGGGCTGGACGAGGCGCCGCTGCGGATCGAGTGCTACGACGTGTCGAACCTGCAGGGCACCGAGGTGGTCGCCTCGATGGTGGTGTTCGAGGACGGCCTGGCGCGCAAGTCCGAGTACCGGCGGTTCGTGATCCGCGGTGTGGACGGTCAGAACGACGTCGCCTCGATCCACGAGGTGCTGACCCGGCGGTTCCGGCGGCTGCTGGACGACCGGAAGGTGGTCGAGTCCGACATCTCGCAGCTGATCGACCCGGAGACCGGGCGCGCGAAGAAGTTCGCCTACGCGCCGAGCCTGGTCGTGGTCGACGGTGGCCCGCCGCAGGTGGCGGCCGCCCGGCAGGCGATGGACGAGCTCGGGGTCGGCGACATCCCGGTCTGCGGGCTGGCGAAGCGGCTGGAAGAGGTCTGGCTGCCGGACACCGAGGACCCGGTCATCATGTCCCGGACCTCGGAGGGCCTGTACCTGTTGCAGCGGCTGCGCGACGAGGCGCACCGGTTCGCGATCACGCACCACCGCAGCCGCCGGTCGAAGTCGATGGTGGAGTCGGTGCTGGACGACGTGCCCGGGCTCGGCGAGGTCCGCCGCAAGACCCTGCTCCGGCACTTCGGCTCGCTGAAGAAGTTGCGGCAGGCAACCGTCGACGAGGTCGCCGTGCTGCCCGGTTTCGGGCGCCGTACCGCCGAGGCCGTGGTCGCGGCGGTTAACAGTGTGGCAACACGTGCCGACACGGGCCGGGCGCCGGCGGTGAACACCGCCACGGGCGAGATACTGGACGACGTGAGCCCAGCCGACGGTGCCGCTTCCAACGGGACCGCATCGGACGGGACCGTATCCACCGGGGATGGGACCTAGGTCGTGGAGACCAACAACCTGATCATCGTGTCCGGCATGTCCGGTGCCGGCCGCAGCTCGGTGGCCGACGTGCTGGAGGACCTCGGCTGGTTCGTGGTCGACAACCTGCCGCCGATGTTCCTGGCCCCGATGGTGGAGCAGACGATCGGCTCGGGGACGACCCGGCTCGCCGTGGTGGTGGACGTCCGCACCGGTCCGTTCTTCGAGTCGCTGGAACCGGCCCTGGTGGAGCTGCGCGAGCACGGCTACCGGCCGGTGACGCTGTTCCTGGAGGCGTCCGACGACGTGATCGTCCGGCGGCAGGAGAGCGTACGACGCCCGCACCCGCTGCAGGGCGAGGGCCGGCTGCTGGACGGTATCCAGCGGGAGCGCGAGATGCTGCGCGACCTGCGCGCGGTCGCGGATCTGGTGATCGACACCTCGAACCTGAACGTGCACCAGCTCAGCGCCAAGATCGTGAACGCGTTCGGCGATACGGACAACACCGAGCTGCGCGCCACCGTGGTGTCGTTCGGGTTCAAGTACGGGATCCCGGTGGACGCCGACGTGGTGGCCGACATGCGGTTCGTGCCGAACCCGTACTGGCAGCCGGACCTGCGGCACCTGACCGGGCGGGACAAGCCGGTCGCCGACTACGTGCTGGACAACCCGCTGGCACAGCAGTTCCTGGAGGACTACTCGGCGGTGCTGGAGACGTTGCGAGTCGGGTACCTGAACGAGGGCAAGCGCTTCGTCACGGTCGCGATCGGCTGCACCGGCGGCCAGCACCGCAGCGTCGCGATGGCTGAGGCGATCGCGCGCAGGCTGCGCGACAAGGGCTCGCCCACGCTCGTCGTACACCGCGACCTCGGGCGTGAGTAGCCCAACCAGTCTGCGGGTTCGGGGTCGGTGGCGGGACCTCGGTTGGTGGCCCTAACGTTGCTCCAATGACTCGCCGCAGGGTGGGGGTCGGCGACCGTGCCAGGCCCTGAGACCGTTCCAATGACTCACCGCACTCTGGGGTCGGGGGAGACGCCCGAGGTGGTGGCCCTCGGCGGCGGCCATGGCCTGGCTGCGTCGCTGGCGGCGCTGCGACTCGTCACCGACCACCTGACCGCGGTCGTCACTGTGGCGGACAACGGCGGCTCGTCCGGGCGACTGCGGAGCGAGCTCGGTGTGCTGCCGCCGGGCGACCTGCGGATGGCGCTGGCCGCGCTGTGCCGCGACGACGAGTGGGGCCGGACCTGGGCCGACGTGCTGCAGCACCGCTTCACCAGCGGCGGCGAGCTGCACAACCACGCGGTCGGCAACCTGCTCATCGTGGCGCTCTGGGAGCTGCTCGGCGACGCCGTCGACGGGCTCGACTGGGTGGCCCGGCTGCTCGGCGCCGAGGGCCGGGTGCTGCCGATGTCCGCGGTACCGCTGGACATCATCGCCCGGGTGGTCGGGCACGACCCGGAGCGACCGGACGACGTGACCGAGGTGCGGGGCCAGGTCGAGGTGGCGACCACCCCCGGCCGGGTGGTCGACGTGGCGCTGGACCCGGCCGACCCGCCCGCCTGCGCCGAGGCCGTCGCGGCCGTCGAGACGGCGGACTGGGTGGTGGTCGGACCGGGGTCGTGGTTCACCTCGGTGATCCCGAACCTGCTCGTACCGGCGCTGGCCCGGGCGTTGCAGAGCACCGCCGCGCGTAGGCTGGTCACGCTGAACCTGGGCGCGCAGGAGGGCGAGACCGACGGCTTCTCGCCGGAGACGCACCTGGAGGTGCTTGCCGGGCATGCTCCGGAGCTGCGGATCGACGTCGTACTCGCCGACGCGGCCCACGTCACCGACGCCCGGTCGCTGCGTCGTACCGCCGAAGGTCTCGGCGCCGAGCTGGTCGTCGCCGACGTCGCCACCCCTGGCCCGGATCTGCGTCACGACCCGCTCCGGCTGGCGGCCACGTACCGCGAGATCCTGCGCTGACAAGGTCGCCTCAATCACCCCGGGGGAGGGGCGAGGGTCTTTGACACTCGTGACAGGATCTGGGCATGGCGATGACTGCACAGGTGAAGGCCGAGCTGGCCAGCATCCAGGTGACGAAACCGTGCTGCCGGAAGGCCGAGGTTTCCTCGATGCTGCGGTTCGCCGGCGGGCTCCACCTGGTGTCCGGACGGATCGTCGTCGAGGCAGAGCTCGACAGCGGCCAGGTCGCGCGCCGGCTGCGCAAGGACATCGCCGAGATCTTCGGGCACGCGTCGGACGTCGTGGTGATCTCGCCGTCCGGTATCCGCAAGCAGACCAAGTACGTCGTCCGGGTGGTGCGCGACGGCGAGGCGCTGGCCCGGCAGACCGGGCTGGTCGACAACCGCGGCCGTCCGGTTCGCGGCCTGCCGCCCGCGGTGGTGTCCGGCGCGACCTGTGACGCGGTCGCCGCCTGGCGTGGTGCGTTCCTGGCCCATGGCTCGCTGACCGAGCCGGGCAGGTCGTCGTCGCTCGAGGTGACCTGTCCCGGTCCGGAGGCGGCGCTGGCTCTGGTCGGTGCGGCCCGACGGCTCGGGATCTCGTCCAAGGCCCGTGAGGTCCGCAACGTGGACCGGGTGGTGATCCGCGACGGCGACGCGATCGGCGCGCTGCTCACCCGGCTCGGCGCCCACGAGTCCGTGCTGGCCTGGGAGGAACGCCGCATGCGCCGAGAGGTGCGGGCGACCGCGAACCGGCTGGCCAACTTCGACGACGCGAACCTGCGCCGGTCGGCCCGTGCCGCGGTCGCGGCCGGCGCCCGGGTGGAGCGGGCGCTGGAGATCCTCGGCGACGACGTGCCCGACCACCTGCAGATCGCCGGCAAGCTGCGGCTGGAGCACAAGCAGGCCAGCCTCGAGGAGCTCGGCCAGCTGCACGAGCCGGCCCTCACCAAGGACGCCGTGGCCGGCCGGATCCGGCGGCTGCTGGCGATGGCCGACAAGCGTGCCGCCGATCTCGGCATCCCCAACACCGAGGCCAGCCTGACGCCGGAGATGCTCGAAGACCCGGCCTGAGCCACCCGGTGGCCCGGGGTCGCCGAAGGATTTCCCTACACATCGTGGTCACAGGGACACAGAGGGCTGCTGTGCCGTTTCGCTCGGGCCCGCGCCGAGGCAGGGTGTGCCCACCCATTGCTGCGCGGGAAGCAGCCCCCCGAGATGTTTCGGAGTCCTCATGATGCGTATGCAAAGAGCCGGACTTGCCGGCGCGGCGATCGCCGCAATGCTCGGCGTCGCCGGCCTGACCAGCGCCCAGGCCGCCGCACCGGCCGACGGCACACCGTCGCCCGTCGCCGCGGCGCGCGTCAGTGCCACCGGCCTCGACCTCGGACAGGCCGCCGACCTGACGGTTCGCGACGTCGTCATGGACGCCGACGGCGGCAGCCACGTCCGCTTCGACCGGACCTACCGGGGCCTCGAGGTGGTCGGCGGCGACTTCGTCGTCCACCAGGACAGGGCCGGCGCGGCCCGGTCCACCTCGGGCGGCGTTCGCGGCCTGAGCGTGTCCACCAAGCCGGCCGTGTCCGCCGGGACGGCTCGTGCTGCCGCCAAGGCCACGAAGTCCAGCAGCCAGCGGCTGGTCGTCTTCGTCACCGACGCGGGCGTCGCCCGGCTGGCCTACCAGGTGAACATCTCCGGCCGGGCTGCGAACGGGCAGCCGACCGGCACCGAGACGTACGTCGACGCGCAGAGCGGCAGCGTGCTCGACAGCTGGAGCACCGAGCAGAACGCCGACGGCACTGGCACCGGGCTGATCAACGGCACCGTTACGTTGTCGACGACGCAGAACGGCAGCACGTACTCGATGGTCGACCCGCTGCGCGGCAACAACGAGACCCACAACGGGCCGGCCACCAGCGCGCCGATCTTCACCGACGCCGACAACGTCTGGGGCGACGGCACCGTGGCGAACCCGCAGTCGGCCGGCGTCGACGCCCACTACGGCATCAGCGAGACCTGGGACTACTACAAGAACGTCCACAGCCGCAACGGCATCGGCGACGACGGCGTCGGCGCACGATCGTTCGTGCACGACGGTGCGTACGTGAACGCGTCCTGGAACGACTCCTGCTTCTGCATGCGGTACGGAGACGGCGACGGCTCGACGTACCGTCCGCTGGTGGCACTGGACGTGGCCGGGCACGAGATGAGCCACGGAGTCACCAGCCGTTCGGCGGGCCTGCGCTACAGCGGCGAGTCCGGCGGCCTGAACGAGTCCACCTCGGACATCTTCGGCTCCTCGGTCGAGTTCTTCGCCGGCAACGCCAACGACGTCGGTGACTACCTCATCGGCGAGGAGATCTTCTACACCTACAACCCGGCGACGAACTGGCTGCGCCGGATGGACCACCCGTCACTGGACGGCTCCAGCGCGGACTCCTGGTTCCGCAAGGTCGGCCAGCTCAACGTGCACTACTCGTCCGGTGTCGGCAACCACTGGTTCTACCTGCTGTCCGAAGGAAGCGGCGCCAAGACGATCAACGGCATCGAGTACAACAGCCCGACGGCCAACGGCGTCACGGTCACCGGCATCACCCGGGCCAAGGCGGAGAGGATCTGGTACCGCACGCTGACGACGTACCTGACCTCGCGGTCGAAGTACGCCGACGCGCGCACCGGGTCGATCCAGGCCGCGACCGACCTGTACGGCGCGGGCAGCGCGGAGGTCTCGGCCGTCGCCGGCGCCTGGACGGCGGTCAACGTGCTCTGATCCCGCTGCGGATCGGCATACCTCACCTGCGCCCCGCGGACCGGCTCACGGTCCGCGGGGCGCTCGCATCTGGTCTGAGGGGCGGGCTGACCAGTGGCCGCGGTGGGCGGTTCGGATAGTGTTTCGCGGGTAGCGGCGTGCGCAGCGAAGCGTATGCAGAAGCACGGCATCTCACAGCCACATCCGAGGAGACGTAGTCCCGTGACCGTACGCGTAGGTATCAACGGCTTCGGCCGGATCGGCCGCAACTTCTTCCGCGCCGTGCTGGCGTCGAAGGCTGACATCGAGGTGGTCGCCGTCAACGACCTCGTCGACAACCACACGCTCGCCCACCTGCTGAGGTACGACTCGATCCTGGGCCGGTACCCGGGCCAGGTCTCGGCCACCGACGAGGACATCACCGTCGACGGCAAGTCCTTCAAGGGCTTCGCCGAGCGCGACCTGGCCGCGCTCAAGTGGGCCGACGTCGGCGCGGACATCGTGGTCGAGTCCACCGGCCTGTTCACCGACGCGACCAAGGCCCGGGCGCATGCCGACAACGGCGCCCAGAAGGTCATCATCTCCGCGCCGGCCAAGAACGAGGACGTCACAGTGGTGATGGGCGTCAACCACGACTCGTACGACGCCGAGAAGCACACGATCATCTCCAACGCGTCCTGCACCACGAACTGCCTGGCCCCGCTCGCGAAGGTCCTGCACGACACCTTCACGATCGAGAAGGGTCTGATGACCACGATCCACGCGTACACACAGGACCAGAACCTGCAGGACGGCCCGCACAAGGACCTGCGCCGGGCCCGCGCGGCCGCGCTGAACATCGTGCCGACGTCGACCGGCGCCGCCAAGGCGATCGGCCTGGTGCTCCCCGAGCTCAAGGGCAAGCTGGACGGGTACGCGCTGCGCGTCCCCATCCCGACCGGCTCCGCCACCGACCTGACCGTGACGGTCGGCCGCGAGACCTCGGTCGAGGAGGTCAAGGAGGCCTACCGGGCCGCCGCGGCCGAAGGCCCGCTGAAGGGCTTCCTGACCTACACCGAGGACGCGATCGTCTCGACCGACATCGTCACCGACCCGGCGTCGTGCATCTTCGACGCGGGCCTGACCAAGGTGATCGGCAACCAGGTCAAGGTGGTCGGCTGGTACGACAACGAGTGGGGCTACTCGAACCGTCTCGTCGACCTCGTGACCTACGTCGGCACCTCCCTCTGACCACTGCCACCGGACGTTGCGTCCGAAGAACCTTTGCGCAAGGTTCTTCGGACGCAAGGCATTGAGAGACGAAGGACGCTCACTGTGAAGACGATCGACGACCTGGGTGACCTGGCCGGGCGGCGGGTGCTGGTCAGGTCGGACCTCAACGTGCCGCTGGACGGGGACACCATCACCGACGACGGTCGGATCCGGGCCAGCCTGCCGACCCTGATCAGGCTCGCCAAGGCCGACGCCAGAGTGATCGTGACCGCGCATCTCGGCCGGCCGAAGGGCAAGCCGAAACCCGAGTTCTCGCTGGCCCCGGTGGCTCGCAGGCTCGGTGAGCTGCTGGGCCCCGAGGGCATCCGGGTCGCGTTCGCCACCGACGTGACCGGCGACAGCGCGCAGGAGGCGGTGCAGGAGCTGGGCGACGGCGAGGTGCTGCTGCTGGAGAACGTCCGCTTCGACCCGCGCGAGGAGAGCAAGGACGACGCCGAGCGCGAGTCGTTCGCCGACGAGCTCGCCGCACTGGCGGACGTGTTCGTCAGCGACGGGTTCGGCGTCGTGCACCGCAAGCAGGCCAGCGTGTACGACGTCGCGAGGATGCTGCCGCATGCGGCCGGCGACCTGGTTCTGGCCGAGGTGAAGGTGCTCGAGCAGCTCACCGAGGACCCGCAACGCCCGTACGTCGTGGTGCTGGGCGGTGCGAAGGTGTCGGACAAGCTCGCGGTGATCGAGAGCCTGCTGACCAAGGCCGACAAGCTGCTGATCGGCGGCGGCATGGTGTTCACGTTCCTCAAGGCTCAGGGTCACGAGATCGGCAAGAGCCTGCTCGAGGACGACCAGCTGGACACGGTGAAGCGATACCTGACCTCCGACACCGAGATCGTGCTGCCGACCGACATCGTGGTGGCTCCGGAGTTATCCGCCGATGCCCCGGCCACGGTGGTCCCGGTCGACGCGATTCCGGCGGACCAGATCGGGCTGGACATCGGTCCCGAGTCGGCGAAGCAGTTCGCGGCCGAGATCGCGGATGCCCGCACGGTGTTCTGGAACGGCCCGATGGGTGTGTTCGAGATCGACGCCTTCGCAGCCGGCACCAAGGCTGTCGCCCAGGCGCTCACCGAGGTCGACGGGCCGGGGGGAGGGCTCAGCGTCGTCGGCGGTGGCGACTCCGCTGCCGCGATCCGCAAGCTCGGGTTCCCCGACGACGCCTTCGGGCACATCTCGACCGGTGGCGGTGCGAGCCTCGAGTACCTCGAGGGCAAGACGCTGCCCGGGCTCGCCGTACTGGAGGACTGATGGCCGACACCGCGCGGACCCCGCTGATGGCGGGGAACTGGAAGATGAACCTGAACCACGTCGAGGCGGTGCACCTGGTGCAGAAGCTGTCCTGGACGTTGCAGGACAAGAAGCACGACTTCGAGCGGGTCGAGGTCGCGGTGCTGCCGCCGTTCACCGACATCCGCAGCGTGCAGACGCTGGTGGACGGCGACCGGATGAAGATCGTGTACGGCGCGCAGGACGTCTCGCCGCAGGACGACGGCGCGTACACCGGTGACATCAGTGCCGCGATGCTGACCAAGCTCGGCTGTACCTACGTGGTGGTCGGCCACTCCGAGCGGCGCCAGTACCACGCCGAGGACGACGCCCTGGTCAACGCGAAGTCGGCCAAGGCGCTCAAGGCCGGGCTGATCCCGATCATCTGCGTCGGCGAGGGGCTCGAGGTCCGCAAGGAGCAGCGGCACGTCGAGCACACCCTGGCCCAGCTCGACGGAGCGCTGGCCGGGCTGAAGCCGGACCAGGTGCGCACCGTGGTGATCGCCTACGAACCGGTCTGGGCGATCGGGACCGGCGAGGTCGCCACGCCGGAGGACGCCCAGGAGGTCTGTGCCGCGATCCGGGAGCGCCTGGAGGAGACGTTCTCGGCCGCGGTCGCCGACGACGTACGCATCCTGTACGGGGGCTCGGTGAAGATGGCCAGCGCAGGTGGCATCATGGCTCAGCCGGATGTCGACGGGTGTCTGGTGGGCGGAGCGAGTCTGAAGGTGGACGAGTTCGCCGGAATCTGTCGTTACCTCGACCTTCAGTTAGGCTACTCCTCGTGATAATCGCCTTCTCGATCATTGTGATCCTGTGCAGCCTCGTGCTGACGCTTCTCGTGCTGCTGCACAAGGGCCGCGGTGGCGGTCTGTCCGACCTGTTCGGTGGCGGTGTCTCGTCATCCCTGGGTGGGTCGTCGGTCGCGGAGCGCAACCTCGACCGCATCACCGTCGGCGTCGGGCTGATCTGGTTCGCTGCCATCATTGCTCTCGGACTGCTGTACAAACTGGGCTGAGCCAACGATCGAGAAGGAGACCCCACGTGGCTGGTGGCAGTGCGATCCGGGGGAGCAGGGTCGGCGCTGGACCCATGGGCGAGGCCGAGCGGGGCGATACCGCTCCTCGGCAACGCATCACGTACTTCTGCGGTAACGGGCACGAGACGTCGACCGTCTTCGCCGTCGAGGCGTCGATCCCGGACTCGTGGGACTGTCCCCGCTGCGGGCTGCCCGCGAACCGGGACTCGGAGAACCCGCCGCCGCCTCCGAAGATCGAGCCCTACAAGACGCACCTGGCGTACGTGAAGGAGCGCCGCAGCGAGGCCGAGGCGGCCGAGATCCTGGCCGAGGCTCTGCAGACCCTCCGCGACCGCCGAGCCCGCGGCGAAGTCATCTTCTGACCCATGGCGCCGACTGGACCCGAATGTCAGGGCGTGTCGGCATCGACTGGACGCATGTTCCAACCTGCGTCGGGCCCGAGTGGACGCGTGTGCCGGCTGCCCGTGCGTGACCCGGGCTTGATCTGACGGACGCCCTCTCATACGGGTCCACTCGGCGGCGACACACCCTGCAACACGGGTCCAGTCGACGTCGTGCCGGGTCGGCGCCCGGGCGCCGAGACGCGCCGCAACCCCGGCTGACGAGTGATCGCCGACACGCCGGGGCGGGAGTGACGAACGATCAGATGAGGGGTGGGCGGATGGCCTTGGGGACTTCGGCCGCGGCGGCGTTGTCGAGCAGCCAGAGGGTGCGGTT
>Ga0075419_10000004_pt1 | contig 116763 bp, 94 predicted proteins | sample SoiMetdeltSBSDD3_FD_76900 | JGI IMG/M metagenome (GOLD analysis project Ga0075419, IMG submission 76900) | Bulk soil microbial communities from a Populus tree surrounding site in Tennessee, USA - Soil MetaG P. deltoides SBSDD3 | ecosystem: Environmental > Terrestrial > Soil > Tree plantation... | reverse complement strand
CGATGGAGCAGACGCATGGGTAGAGCCTCCTCGTCTGGGCTGTACACGGGGGTACCCCGGTCACGGGGGGAGGCATACTCGCCACACCGAGATGACTCCGGTGCGTGAGCTCCGTCCAACCGTCGACGAGGAGGAGACGCGCATGCCCACGACCAGTCCCGACACCGCCCTCGACCAGGACTTCAGCGACCGGGCCGCGGCCCCACCACCTGGGACGTCGGCCGCGCCGCCCTCGAGTCCGCCCGGGTCTACTGGATCGCGACCGTGCGACCCGACGGTCGTCCCCACGTCACGCCCCTGATCGGCGTGTGGGTCGACGGGGCTCTCGTGTTCCGGGTCGCGCCGGTGACCGCGTTCGGCTTCGCCAAGAGCCCGTACGGCCAGACCCGCTGGCGTTTCGCGTGACGGGCGCCACGCGGCGTGGGCGTATCCCCACGCGGTAACCTCCCCGGCGGCGGCCGAGCAGGGGAGTGCCGCTGAAGAGCTGACGGGCGTGGACCAGCCCACCGGTCCGTGGGGAGAGCGACAGGGGATGCATCCGGACCTGCCGAGCGAGCAGGCCTACTTCGACCGGGCGCTCGCCCTGCGCGACCGGCAGCAGGCGGGCATGGCCCGGGCTCCGCGCCTCGCCGCCAACCCCAAGGCGGCGATCGAGCTGCGCAAGCGGGTGAGCAAGCTCGGGCTCGCCGACCCCGACGAGGCCATCGCGTTCGGGCGCATCCAGGCCGCCGAGGACCGCTGGTACATCGGCAAGGGCGCCATCTGGGACGACGACAACGAACTGGTGGTGGTCAACTGGCAGGCCCCCATCGCCGCCCCCTTCTACACCGCCACCCCCGACGAGCCCGAGGGCCTCGACGCCCGCCGGCTGTTCCGCTGCACCGGCAACCAGATCCGCGAGATCGAGGACCTGGTGTTCAAGGACATGGCCGCGGCCATCGCGTCCGGGCGCCATCCCGAGCCGGTGTTGTCCGACGCGCTGCTCGACGCGCTGGGCAGCGCCCGCTCCGGCGAGCTGGGCGACATCGTGGCCACCATTCAGGCCGCGCAGTACGAGGTCATCAGCTGCGATCTCGACCAGTTGCTCGTCGTGCAGGGCGGCCCCGGCACCGGCAAGACCGTGGTCGGGCTGCACCGGGTGTCGTGGCTCCTCTTCAACCGCCGCGACCGGCTGGAGGCGAACGACGTGCTCATCGTCGGGCCCAACCCGGCGTTCGTGCACTACATCTCGTCGGTGCTGCCGTCGCTCGGCGAGGAAGCGGTCGTGCAGCTCCCGCTGCGCGCACTGGGCCCTCAGGTCCGCATCGGCAGGATCGACCCGCCCGACCTGCGCCGGCTCAAGGGCGACCGGCGGATGCTGCGGCTGATCCTCCGGGGCATGCGCAACCGCCAGCGCATCGATGCCCAGGACGTCGAGCTGAAGGTCCAGGGCCGAACCGTCCACCTCGACGGGCGCCGCATCGCCACCCGGGCCCGGCAGCTCGCCGGCCGCCCCCACAACGAGTCCTACCGCATGTTGCGGGCTTTCCTGGTGGCCGAGGTCCGGGCGGCGCTCGCCCGGCTCGGGGAGCGGGACCTGGCGGCGCTCGACATCCCTGTCCAGGGCGAGTCGGCCCAGCCGATCGACGACCACCTCGCCAAGGTGTGGCCGAGCCTCACGCCCCACGGGTTCCTCGTCGACCTGCTGTCGTCGCGGCGCCAGCTGCTGGGCGCGGGGGCGGGGACGCTTGCCGAGTCGGAGATGGCGATGCTGGCGCTGCCCGCCGACGCGCGGGTCGGCACCTGGCAGTGGTCGGTCGACGACGTGCCGCTCCTCGACACGGCCGATGCGCTGCTCAACGGCGTGCCGGCCACCTACGAGCACATCGTCGTCGACGAGGCCCAGGACCTGTCGCCCCTCCAGCTTGAGTCGATCCGGCGGCGGTCGCGCACCGGCTCGATGACCGTGCTCGGCGACCTGGCCCAGGCGACCAGCCCGTGGGCCGCCCAGTCGTGGGAGGCGGTCGTGTCCTGCCTTCGCCACGAGCGGGTCATCGCCAGCGCGGTGGAGCTGGAGTACGGCTACCGGCTGCCCGCCGAGGTCCACGAGGTGGCGATGCGGCTCCTGCCGGACGCCGCGCCGGGGCTCGCGTGCCCCCACGCCGTGCGGGCGTCGGGCCACGAGGTGGAGGTCGTCCCCGCCGGGGACGACCTCGTCGGCGGGGTCATGGCCTGCGTGCGGGAGCTGCTGGGTGGCGGCATCGTCGGCGTGATCGTCCCGCCGTCGGCCCGGGCGGGTCTCGTGGCCGGGCTCGACGCCGGTGGCATCGCCTGGTCGCCCGAGCTGCGCCCGGCGGCCGCGCCGGTGGTGGTGCTGACGCCGGACGACGCCAAGGGCCTGGAGTTCGACGTCGTCGTGGTGGTCGAGCCGGCCGCCATCGTGGCCGAGTCCGAGCACGGCGTGCGGTCCCTCTACGTGGCCCTCACCCGCTGCACCAGCCGCCTGGCGCTGGTCCACGCCAGGCCGCTGCCCGATGTACTGGGTCTCGGCGGGACCGTCGCCCCGGAGGCGGAGCCCGAGCCGGAGGCGGTGGTCGACATCGAGCCCGAGCCGGAGGCAGTGGTCGACGCCGAGCCCGAGCCGGAGGCAGTGGTCGACAGCCAGCCGGACGCCCCCCAAGAGGCTGAGCCTGAGGTTCAGGCCGAGCTGGCGCGCAGCATGGTGGCGGAACCCGGCGCCGCCCCCGCGGCCGAGCCTGAGGTCGAGGCCGAGCTGGCGCGAGGCACCGAGGCCGAACGCGCTGTGGAGGCGGAGCCCGATGTGGTCGTGAGCCTCGTGCACGACGCCGACCCGACGCCCGAGGCGGAGCCGGTGCCCGCCGGCGATCCGGATCCCGACGGCGAGCCCGCACTCGTCGACACCGTCGTGGTGTCGACCCCCGCGCCCGACCTCGCCGCCACGCTCGAGGCCCTGGGCGACCTCGACCGCGACATCGCCCGGGCGGTCGCCGGCGCCGTCGTCGAGCGGCTGCGAGCAGTGCTGGCGCCGCCGCTGCTGGCGCAGGTGGCCGGCGAGATCGCCCGGGCGCTGGCGCCGCCCCCGCCGCCCGACGAGCACGACGAGCCCGAGGCGGCGGAGGCGCCCGCGGAGCCGGACGGGGCCGTCGTCCACCCCGTCCCGCCGGGCCAGCGGTAGCGTACGGGCGTGCGCCTGTCCGACAGTCGCGCCGAGGCGCGGTTCCGGGCCGACCTGGAGGCGTGGTTGGCCGAGAACGAGCCGCCCACCGACCGCCTGTCCGACCCGCCCCGCTCCAGCGGGCACATCCCGGGCTGGGCCCGCGAGTGGCAGCGGTCCCTGTTCGACGCCGGCTGGCTCGTGCCCCGCTGGCCCGCCGAGCTCGGCGGGCGGGAGGCGACGCCGGTCCAGCAGATGATCTACCTCGAGGAGCTGTCGCATCGGCGGCTGCCCCGCACGGTCAACCCCCAGGGCCTCGAGGTGTGCGCCCCGACGATCATCGACCTGGGGGACGACGGCCAGCGCGACCGCTGGGTCCCGCTCACCCTGCACGGCGAGATGACGTGGTGCGTGGCTGTCGAGGCCGTGGACGGCCAGGAGGGCGGGCCGTCGGCGCTGACCGTGACCCAGCGGGACCGCGACCTGGTCGTCGAGGGCGCGATCACCGCCCCGGCCGGGGCGGCGCACGCCGACCGCTGCCTGTGCGGCGTGCGGGCGGTGCCGGCCGGCAGCCGGTTCGGGGAGGTGGCCGTGCTGGCGGTCGACCTGGCGCGTCCGGGCGTGACCCGCCCCGACGGCGACGGCGGCGAGCTCGTCCTCGACGGCGTGGTCGTGGAGGACGACGAGATCGTCGGCGGGGTCGACCAGGGCTGGCCGGCGCTGCAGTCGATCCGGGCCCGCCTGCGATCGGTCCGCTGGATCACGAGCCTGCTGGCCATCCAGCGGGCGCTGGACGCACTGGCCGACGTGGGCCGGGGCCGCGGGCTGGCCGACGACGCCGTGTTCCGCCACACCCTGGCCGGCCTCCAGGTGGAGGCGGACGCCGTGCGGGCGCTCGCCTACCGGGCGCTGGCCAAGCAGGAGACCGGCCGGCCCAACCCCGAGCTCGCCATGCTGCCCCTCGTGACCCGCGAGGCGGAGCAGCGCATCTACCTCACCGGCGTCGAGTCGCTCGGCACCGACGGCCTCGACCTCGGCGTCGAGGGGCCGAGGACCTGGCCCGGCGGGTCGTGGGCCAGCGAGTGGCTCGGCTCCACGGCCGAGGCGGCGGCCGCGGGCGGTTCGGCCGCCGAGCGCGATCGGGTGGCGGGTCGGATCCTCGGGATCCCGCTGGGCTCGGCCTGACGGGGCCCGGCTAGCGGACCAGCGCGGCCGCCAGCTGGGAGCTTCGCGCCCGGCTGGCGCTGAGCATCTGGTCCGCGATGATCCGGCGATGATCGGCGGCCGAGCCGAACAGCAGGTCGTCGGCCTTGGCCCGGCCGACCCACAGCCGCAGGTCGCGGCCGTCGTGGTCGATCACCGTCGCGTGCAGCTCGAGGCAGGTGGCGGTCACGAGCCGCTGGCATTCGCCGACCGCGGCCTTGGCGGCCGAGGCCACCCGGGCGGCGCTGGCGTGCGACTCCGCCACCGCGCACGTGGCCTGGTACACGAGGGCCCGGGCCAACTCGATGGCCACGAGCATGTCGGCCAGCGCGTGCTCGGTCGCCTGCCCGACGTGCGCGGCGCCGCCGTCGCGAGCCACGGCCAGGGAGCTGTCGAACAGGGCCACGCACGCGCCCAGCCCGTCGAGCGCGAGGGCGGCGGTGGCGACCGACAGGGCAGCGGCCAGCGCCTTGCCGGCGTCGACGTCGGGCTCCCCCAGCAGCCGGGCCTCGGGGACCCAGACGCCGTTGAGCTCGACGCTGGCCAGCGACCGGGTCGGGTCGAGGCTGGTCGTGCGCTTGAACGTGAGCTCGGCGGCGGGCACGACGAACAGGCCGAGCGTGCCCGAGTCCCGGCGGGCCGCCACGACCACCTCGTCCACGTCGGGGGCGCCGAGCACGTGCTGCTTGTGGCCCCGGAGCAGCCAGCCGTCGCCGTCCTTCTCGGCCGTGGCCACCACGGTGAGCGGATCCCAACGGCCGCCCTCGTGCAGCGCCAGCGTGCCGGTGAGGTCGCCGGCGGCCACGCCGGCCAGGAACCGGTGAGCCTGCGCCGTGGTGCCGGCCTCGCGCACGACCGGCGCGAACAGCGCCTGGGTCGGTAGGAACGAGCCGGGCACCGCGGCCCGGCCCATCTCCTCCAGCACGATGGCCAGCTCCACGAAGCTGCGTCCCAACCCGCCGAGGTCGACGTCGACGGTGAGGGCAGGCCAGCCGAGCCACGTGAGAGCGGTGCCGAGGTTGCCGGCGCCGGTGATGCCGGCGGCCACGTCACGGACGAGGCGGGGCGGGCATTCCCGGGCGAGCGCCGATCTGGCGCTGTCGCGCAACTCGAGCTGCTCGTCGGTGAACTCGAGATGCACGTCATCAGCCTACGCGTCCACCGCGCTCGTGGTGGGCATCACCAGGTGGACCGGCCGTCTGGTTGACAGTCCGTAGGGGCGCTTGTACATATTCGGGACGGCGGTGGCTTTGGGGTGAAGGGGGAGGCCATGCCGACGTCCGCGGTCCCGCGGAGGCCGACGCGCGAGGACACGAGGACCGCGGGCGGTTCCCCGCACGACCCGGTCACGCCGCTCGCGTGGGCGTTCTCGCGGCGGCTGCGGACGGCGCCGCTGGTGTGGCTCGCCGTGTCGCTGCCGCTGGTCGCGCTGGCCGCCGGCGCCGCCGACGACACCCAGGCCTACCTCCTCGTCTTCGCGGTGGTCGCCAGCGGCCTCTACACCACGCCGGCGTTCCTCAACACGTGGCTCGCGGCCCGCCGGTCGCCGGCTCCCGACAACCGCTGCTGGTGGCTGTGGCTGTCGGCGCTCGTCCTCATGTACGCGATCGGCGTCGCCATGGTGACGGGGGCGGTGATCGACGTGCGCGCCCCCACCGCGGTGGGGGCGGTGTTCGTCGTCGGCATCGCCGTACTGCTCATGACCTCGATCGTGATGATGGTCCGGGCCCGCTCCGGCGGTCGGGCGACCTCGATCGACCTGATCGAGAGCCTCATGTCGGTGATCGTCGTCTCGGCGCCCGCGGCGCTGGTGTTCGGCGAGAGGATCGTCGAGGCGGAGGCCCACTGGTACGCGTTCCCGGCGTCGCTGGCCGTCCCCTGCATGGTGTTCGGCGTCTACTGGACGGTGCTCCTGGTGACCCGGCTGCAGGGCGCGGCCCGCCGCATCGCCGTCCCCGGGCTGGTGCTCACCGTGCTCGGCCTCGGCAACGCGGTGGTGCAGACCGCCCAGGGCGTGACCGGCTTCGCGCTGCCGAGCGCACCGGTGCTCGTGCTGCACGCGGCGACGATGAGCGTCCTGTCGTTCACGCCGCTGTACGTCCCGGGCAGGATCTCGCCCGGGCTCGACCGGCTGCCGCCTCAGGGCCAGGTGCGGGCGTCGTGGATCCCGGCCGCGCTCATGCTCGCCGGCATCCCGCTGCTGCTCGTGACCACGCTCGCCCTGCGGGACCGCTACGCGTGGGCGCCGGTCTACTCGCTGGTCGTGATGGCGCTGCTGCTGGTGCTGGCGGCGCTGCGCCAGCTGGCCGGCACCCGGGAGACCCGCCGCCTCTACGGCGAGGTCGAACGGGCCGCCGAGACGCGCCGGGACCTGCTGGCCAAGGTCATGCAGCGCAGCGACGACGACCGCCACCGCGTCGCGGCCCAGCTCCACGAGCAGGCGGTGGCCACCTACGCCACGTTCGTCTCGTTCATCCAGATCAGCGCGCTGGTCCCGACCGGGGCGTCGACCGGCCCGGTGACCGAGGCGTCGTCACTGGTCCGCGACGAGCTCCGCAAGCAGGCCGAGTCGCTGCGGCAGCTGATGCTGGCTGTGCAGCCCCTCGGGCCCGATCGGCCGGAACGGGCGCGGTGCCGGGCCCGGGGCCTGACCGCGCCGATCGAGGCCTACGTGGACGGGCTGTACGGCGACCGCCGTGGCCCGTGCCTCACAGTCGATGTCGAGGACGACCTGGTGCTCGACTGGCCGACCGAGACCCTCGTGCTGCGGATCGTGCAGGAGGCGGTCAGCAACGTCTGGCGCCACGCCGACGCATCGCAGCTGATCGTGACGCTCCGGTCGGTCGGCGCCGTGGTGGAGGTCAAGGTGGCCGACGACGGCGCCGGCTTCGATCCCTCCGCCACGCTCTTCGAATCGGGCATCGAGGTCATGCGGTCGTGCACGGCCCTGGCCGGCGGCGCGCTGACGGTCGACAGTGCCCCCGGGCACGGGACCCGGGTCATCGCCCGCCTCGGGGCCGACGAGGAGGACCGGCCGGACGCGACCGTCGTCCGGCTGAGCCCGGTCGGGGACCGGCTGGCGCGCGCGGCGTCAGTCGAGGAAGCGTGAGGTCGCGTACTCGCAGGTGACCCGCCACGCCGTCTCGGCGTCGACCTGGCCGGCGATGCACAGCTCGACGTTGGCGAGGGCGAAGCCCAGCATGCCGGTGCTGGCCGACACGAGGTCGTCGGCGGGGAGCGCCGAGCCGGCCATGAGGGCGGCGAGCTCGGATGCGATCTGGACCCGGGTGGCGATGGCCGAGGCCTCGACCGTCTCGTCGTGGGTGACCCACGGGTCGCGGAACAGCAGGCGGTAGGCCGCGGGGTTCTCGTCGAAGAACCCGAACAGCGCGGCCAGGAGCTGCTCCATGCGGGTACGGGGCGAGAACGGCATCTTCGACGCCTGGCGCAGCCGCTGCTGGAACTCGCCCAGCAGTCCCTGCATCACGCTCACGAAGAGCTGGGGCCGCCCCTCGGGGAAGTAGTGGTAGAGGAGCCCCTTCGAGACGCTGGCCGCGCTGGCGATCTCCGCCAGGCCCGACTCCGCGTAGCCGGTCGCCGCGAAGACCTCACGTGCCGTCGCCACGATCTCCGCCCGCCGGGTCTCCGGGTGCTTGCGCACCCGCTTCTGCGGAGGGCGCTCGTCGCTGCTCTGGATGGATGCTTGAGCTGCACTCACACCTGGAACCATATTCCTGCACGCGCCGTGTAACAACTTACCCTTTGGTAACTCGGCCGTATATCGACGTTAGGGTCAATAAATTCGTTGACAGTAGGCCTGCGATCCTCGATACTCCGGTCACGGGCTCGGGGGAGCCACGAGTCCACAGTCGTCATCATCGGGGGGCGGGACAGCCGGTGTTGACGTCAGGTGCACAGGATGGAGCGCGTGTCGCCGAGGGTCCGCCGCCCCTCTGCGATCACCGCCCCCTCGGCTGCCCGGCCGCCATCAACCCGTCGGTCGGTAGGACCGAACCGACCGGCGTGGCGACCGGGCAGCTCGGGGCAGGGCTCGCCGGGGTGCAGTCTCAGGCGGTCGCGACCGGCACCGGGGCCGGCAGGCCCCGGGCCAGTAGCGTGAACGTCTCGCCCATCGCGTCGGCCAGGGGGCCCGGACGGCCCCGCTCGTTCCAGACCGCCATCGCCACCCGGATCGCGCCCAGCGCCGTGCTGGCCGCCAGGGTGGGGTAGGGGTCCCGCGCGACGTCGAGGCCGGTGCGCCGGGCGATCTCCTCGGCGAGGACCCGCTCGACCGCGGTGAACCGTGCCGCGCGCCGCATCGCCAGGGCCGGGTGGACCTCGGCCAGCTGGTGGCGGGCCCACAGGTCGTCCGCGTCCGCCTCGAGCCGGACCGCAGCGGTGAGTGCGATGGCGTGCAGCGACTCCAGCGCATCCTCCCCGTCTGGGCGGGCCACCAGGTCGGCCAGCAGCTGGGTCGACTCGTTGGGGCTGACGCCGACGATCGCGTCCTCCTTGGACGGGAAGTAGTTGAAGAACGTGCGGGGCGACACCCCGGCCGCCTCCGCGATGGCCTCGACCGTGACCCCGTCCGGGCCGAGCTCCTGAGCGAGGCGGAGGGCGGCCGAGGTCAGCGCCGTGCGGGTCTCGGCCTTCTTGCGCTCGCGCAGCCCGTCAGTCATGACCATCAGTCCAGCACGAGCGCGGGGTCGTGGGTGCTCACCACCCCGTCCGCGGGCACCACCGGGACCACGGGGCCCTCGGCCGTCACGTCGACGGGCCGTCCGTCGGCAGCCCTGCGGACCGAGCCGGACTCGTGGCGCAGCGGCTTCTCCCGCAGCAGCCACGTCACGACCCAGCCCACGAGCATGAGCGGAAGGGCGTAGAGGAAGACCATCGTGATGGCGTCGGCGAAGGCGGCAGCGGTGGCGGCGTGCTGGCCGGCGGGGAGCGCCGCGATCTGCTCGGGCGTCATCCCGGTGGGGGCGGCTGCTCCGAGCAACTCGCCGATGCGGTGGCTGAACAGGGCGCCGAACAGCGCCACGCCCACCGAGCCGCCGACGGCACGGAAGAAGGTCACTGTCGACGTGGCCACGCCCAGGTCCTCCACCGGCGCCTCGTTCTGGACCGCGAGCACGAGGATCTGCATCACCAGGCCGATGCCCGCGCCGAACAGGGCCATGTAGAGCCCCGACTCCCACCGGCTGGAGCCGGTGTCGAGCGTGGACAGCAGGTAGACCGCGACGCTCGACAGCGCCATGCCGGCGATCGGGAAGCGGCGGTAGCGGCCCGTGCGGCTGATGATCTGGCCGGCGATGATCGAGGAGGTCAGCAGGCCGCCCATGATCGGCACGAGCAGCAGGCCGGAGTTGCTGGCCGAGGCGCCGTTGGCCACCTGGAGGAAGGTGGGCAGGTAGGTGATGGCGCCGAACATGGCGGCGCCGACCACGAAGCTGACGGCCGTGGCGATGTCGAACGTGCGCAGGCGGAACAGGTGCAGCGGGACCGCCGGCTCGGGCGCCCGGCGCTCCACCACGACGAAGGCGGCGGCCATGACGACCGCGGCCAGGCCCAGGCCGACGATCACGGGCGAGCCCCAGGCGTAGTCGGTGCCGCCCCACGTGGTGAGCAGCACGAGACAGGTGATGGCGCCCGACAGCAGGATCGTGCCCGCCCAGTCGATCCGCACCTTCCGGCGGGTCGTCGCCTGCGGGAGCACGATGCTGGTCACGATCAGGGCGGCGATGCCGAGCGGCAGGTTGACGTAGAACACCCAGCGCCACGACAGGTGGTCGGTGAAGAAGCCGCCGAGGAGCGGGCCGGCGACGCTGGCGGCGCCGAAGGTCGCCCCGAAATAGCCCTGGTAACGGCCCCGTTCCCGGGGGCTGACCACATCGGCGATGAGCGCCATCGCCAGCACGATGAGGCCGCCGGCGCCCGCACCCTGGATCGCCCGGAACGCGATGAGCTGGCCCATCGTCTGGGCGACGCCCGACAGCAGGCTCCCCGCCACGAAGATCACGATGGCGGCCTGGAACAGCCGCTTGCGGCCGTACAGGTCGCCGAGCTTGCCGAACAGCGGCGTCGACACCGTCTCCGCCAGCAGGTAGGCCGTGACGACCCACGACAGGTGGGTCAGGCCCCCGAGGTCGCCGACGATGGTCGGCAGCGCCGTGGCCACGATCGTCTGGTCGATGGCCGCCAGGAACATGCCGAGCATGATCCCGGAGAAGATGATCAGCACCTGCCTGTGGGGCAGGCTGCCGGCGAGCGTCGTGGCGGGCGCGGTGTCGGTGGCGGCGTCGGACATCGTCGGCCAGGGTAGCGAAAGTTGCACAGTCTGCAACATTTCTTCCTGTGCACTTTTCCACACGAGGCACAGGCCCGGGCTGGGGCTACTCCGGCTCGCCGATCTCCCGCAGCGCCGCGCCCAACGCCGCCCGCAGCCGCCGAACCGTCCGGGGCGCGAGGTGGGCGGTCACACCGGTGCCGGATGCGCCCGCGTCCTCCAACGTCAGCTCGACCCGGAGGTCGTCGCAGCCGCCGCAGTCGTCCATCGCAGCCACGGCCCACGCCACCCGTGCCTTGTCGTCGTCGTCAGGGTGGTCGTCGAAGGCGAAGTCGATCGATTTCTTCACGCCGCTACTCAACCAGACCGCGGGTTCGTTCGGTGTGCCCGACGCCTGCCTGACAGGTCGACGGATGAGCACCGGGTGCCTTTGAGCCTCACCCACCCGGCAGCGCACCATCGGCACAACGGCGCCGCCGAACACCGACGGGACATGCATCGGCGACTATCAGGCGCTTCCCCCCGTGTAGCCGATCCGAGCCGCTACTCAACCAGAGCCGACGTGCGTTCCCGGACCCGGGGGAGGAGGACCCGGAACGTGGCGCCGTCGCCGGGCGCGGTGTCCACCTCCACCGTGCCGTCGTGGGCCCGGGTGATGGCGGCCACGATGGACAAGCCGAGGCCTGTGCCGCCCTGGGCGCGGCTGCGCGCCGCGTCGGTCCGGTAGAACCGCTCGAACACCCGCTCCGCCTGCTCGGCGGTGAGGCCCGGTCCCCGGTCCACGACCTCCAGCGCCACCAGCTCGCGGCCGTCGCGCTCGGCCGGCCCGACCCGAACGCTGATCGGGGTGTCGGCGGGGGAGTAGGCCAGCGCGTTGCCGATCAGGTTGGCCACCACCTGCCGCAGGCGGTGCTCGTCGCCCGCAACCACCAGGCCGTCGGCGTCGTCATCGGCCGCCGCCTCCACGACGACCTCGACCGCGCGCTCGGGCGCGGTGGCCCGCGCCGACGACGCCGCCGCCTGCGCCACCTCGGCCACGTCGACCGCCGCCAGATCGAGCGGCCGCTCCTGGTCGAGCCGGGCCAGCAGCAGCAGGTCGTCGACCAGCAAGCCCATGCGGGTCGCCTCGTCCTCGATCCGGGCGAGCAGGTCCGACACCGCCGCCGGGTCGGTGACCGCGCCCTGGCGGTGCAGCTCGGCGAAGCCCCGGATCGAGGTCAGCGGCGTGCGCAGCTCGTGGCTCGCGTCGGCGACGAACCGGCGCATGCGCTCCTCGGACCGCCGCGCCCGCGCCTCGGACGCCGCCCGGGCCCCGAAGGCCCGCTCGATCTGCTCGAGCATCGCGTTGAGCGCCCGGCTGAGCCGCCCCATCTCGGTCCGCGGGTGGTGGTCGGGGACGCGGCGGGCCAGGTCGCCCCGGCCGATGGCGGCCGCCGTGAGCTCGATCTCGGTCAGCGGGCGCAGCGCCGTGCGCACCATCGAGTAGCCGACGACTGCCAGGCCGGCCAGCACGGCCAGGCCCACCAGGATGTCGATCTGCACCAACCGCTCGACCGTGGCGTCGACCTCGCCCAGGCTGGTGGCCAGCACCACCGTGCCGCGCTCGTCCGCCACCGGCAGCGCCACCGCCCGCCACGACCCCCCGCCCCGTGCCGCGTCCACGGTGAACGGCTGGGCGCCGCGGTCCTGCGCCTGCTCGGGTGTGATCTCCGGCAGATCGGGCTGCGATCTGGTCAGCGCCGACCGCTTGACCCACATGGTCTCGCCGTCGGCGTCGATGACCGTGATGTGGAAGCTGCTCGGCAAACTGGCCTCGGGGGCGGCGCCAGGCAGGGAGGCACGCGCGAGGTCGCCGGCGGCCGCCTCCAACTGCTCGTCGACCCGCTCGACGAGGTAGCCCCGCAAGAGGCGGGCGCCGAACACCCCGGTGAGGGTCAGGCCGAGCCAGGCGAGCACCAGCACCGCGCCGATCAGCCGCAGCCACAGCGGGGTGCGGCGCCAGGCGCGGGACACGTCAGCCCTCGGGCCGGGGCGGCCGCAGCACGTAGCCGATGCCCCGGACCGTGTGGATCAGCGGCTCGGCCCCGTCGGTGTCGAGCTTGCGCCGCAGGTAGGAGACGTAGGACTCGACGATGTTGGCCTCGCCGTCGAAGTCGTAGCTCCACACGTGGTCGAGGATCTGGGCCTTGGAAAGCACCCGGCCGGCGTTGACCATCAGGTACCGGAGGAGGTTGAACTCCGTGGGCGACAGCGGGATGTCCCGGCCGCCGCGGCGGACCTCGTGGCTGTCCTCGTCGAGCTCGAGGTCGGCGACCGTGAGCCGCACCGGTCGGTCGTCGGCCGCCCGGGTCCGGCGCAGCACCGCCCGGATGCGGGCGATGACCTCTTCCAGGCTGAACGGCTTGGTGACGTAGTCGTCGCCGCCGAGCGTCAGGCCCTGGACCTTGTCCTCGTTGGCGTCGCGGGCGGTGAGGAACAGCACCGGGAGCGGGTCCCGGGTCGCGCGCAGCCGCCGCAGCACGACGAACCCGTCGATGTCCGGCAGCATCACGTCCAGCAGAACGAGGTCGGGGTGGTGCCGCTCGGCCGCCTTGACGGCGTCGTTGCCGTTCGTGGCCGTGACGACCTCGAAGCCGGCGAAGCGCAGGCTGGCCGACAGCAGCTCGACGATGTTGGGCTCGTCGTCCACCACCAACAGCCGCGCCTCGGCGGCGCGCCCGCCGGTGGGCGGCAGCACATCGGTCATCTCGGGGGTGGGAAGCAACGGGGCATGATCGACCATGACGGTACCGCCCACCCGCGGGCGCGCAGCGTTGGGCACGGGCTCACTGTGATCCCCGCACCTGGGTGTTCCCTGGACGCCGCCTGAACGCTGACTGAGCCTGCGGCGCGCTCAGGAAACTCTCAGGGGGCGTCCAGCCGGGGCGCAGGGTGGCGGCCCATGGTGTGACCCATGAGCGACGAGACCACGAAGACGATCCCCGTGGGTCCCGGCGTCGTGACCTCCGAGCCATCGCACGCCGAGCCCACCTCCGCTCCCACTCCGCATGCCGGCACGCCGGCGGCGCCGCATCCCCCGACGGCACCGCCCCCCGTGCCGCCGGGTGCCCCGGCGCCCGGAGCCGTGCCGGGGACCGCGCACCCGACGCCCCCGGGTCCGCCGTCCCCGCCGGCCGCGCCGGGGCACCCGCACTCTCCGACCCAGCCCCCCACAGCCAACGCCGCGAGCTCGCCGGCCCCGCCGTCTCCCCCCGGGCGGGGCCGACGGGCCGTGGCGGTGCTGACAGCCGCCGGTCTCATGCTGGTGTCGGCCACAGGTGGGGCCCTCATCGCCCTCAACCTGGACGACGAGTCGACCACCACCAGCCCCGTGGCCACGAGCCTCAACACCCCCGCGTCGGGCTCCGACGCCTCCACGCCGGACGAGCCGCTGTCCCAGGCGGCCGCCGCGGTGCTTCCCAGCGTCGTGTCGATCACCTTCGACGCGGGCCAGGAGAGCGGGAGCGGGTCGGGCATCATCATCAGCGCCGACGGCAACATCCTCACGAACAACCACGTCGTGGCGGCGGTGGCGGACGGCGGCGACCTGTCGGTGACGTTCTCCGACGGCAGCCGGGCCGACGCCGACATCGTGGGCCGCGACCCCGCCACCGACCTGGCCGTGATCAAGGCGCAGGGGGTGAGCGGGCTGACCCCCGCCACGTTCGGCGACAGCGACTCGCTCAACGTGGGCGACACCGTGCTGGCCATCGGCAGCCCGCTCGGGCTGGACGGCTCGGTCAGCGCCGGCATCGTGAGCGCTCTGGGCCGCGCCATCACCCTCGGGGGCGAGAGCGAGTCGCCGTTCGGTCCGGACCAGGGCCAGTCGAGCCCCGGCCAGGTCGCCGTGATCGACGCCATCCAGACCGACGCCGCGATCAACCCGGGCAACTCCGGTGGCGCCCTCGTGAACGCTGACGGCGAGGTGGTGGGCGTCAACACCGCCATCGCCTCGCTTGCCCAGGGCACGACGTCCCAGGGCGGCAACATCGGCGTCGGCTTCGCCATCCCGATCGACTCGGCCCGCTCCATCGCCGACCAGCTGATCAACGACGGCCAGGTCACCCACGCCTTCCTGGGCGTGCAGCTGACGGAGGCCGAGAACGGCGGCGGCGCCCTGGTGCCCGAGGTCGAGGACGGCCAGCCGGCCGCCCAGGCCGGGCTGCAGGCCGGCGACCTCATCACCAAGGTCGGCGACGAGTCCGTCTCGAACGCCGCCGACCTGACCGCCGCCATCCGCAACCTGCGGCCGGGCGACAAGGTCGAGGTCACGTTCACCCGGGACGGCAACGAGCAGTCCGTCGAGGTCACCCTCGGCGAGCTGCCCGAGGACTGACGGGCCGGGCCGTCGGCACCCGCCGCCTTCGGGCCAGGGCGGCGGCGCGATCTACGCCTCAGGTCGCGCCGTCGCCCACCTTCTCGTTTTCTCGCTCGTTTCTCGCCTTCTGGTTTTCCGGTCCTCGCCGGGTCTGACATCCGGTGCTGGGGCCGGATGTCGGTGATCAGGTCGGCGGCTCGGGGGCCGTCGTGAACGCCAGGCTCAGGTGGGCGGTGTCGTTGTAGCGGCGGACGATCCACCGCTCGGGCGTCACCACCAGGTGGGAGATCGCCCCGTTGTCCGAGCCGTTGAAGGCGAAGGCCCGCGCCCCGGTGGCCAGGGCCAGGACCTGGCCGATCGTGCCTCCGTGGGACACGACGACCACGGCCTCGTCGGCGTGGGCCTCCGCGATGCGGGTGATCGCCCCCCGCACCCGGGCGGCGAACGCCTCCGCCGGCTCCGCGTTGGGGATCACGTCCCAGCGCTGCTGGAGGTACATCTCCCGGGCGATGGGGTGGCCTTCGGCGATGTGGCGCCGGAAGGTGCCCTCCCAGTCGCCCAACCCGACCTCCCGCAGGTCGGGTTCGACCCGGGGCGCGATGCCCAGCCGGGCCGCCAGCGGGGCCGCGGTCTGGGCGGTGCGCTGCAGGGTGCTGACGTAGATGGCGGCGACGTCCTCGTGCTGGAGCCGGTCCGCCACCCGCTCGGCCTGCTCGTGGCCGACGGGGTCGAGCTCGGGGTCGCCCTGGCCGTCGACCAGGGGGAAGGGGACGTCGTCGCGGGCGGGGATCGACTCGCCGTGCCGGACCAGCAGGAGCTCGGCGGCGCCCGGCGGCCGGGAGAAGCGGAACTGGCGGTAGGTGCGCACCTCGGTCACGCGGCCAAACTAGGCGGGGCGCCGATTCGGCCACCCATCGGGCGGGCAGACTGGGCCCGTGGACGGCACGGTGGCGCTGGTCGCGCTGGTGATGGCGATCGGCGCGGTGGGCACGGTCCTGCCGCTCGTGCCCGGACTGGGCCTTGCGTGGCTCGCGGCGCTGGGCTACGGCCTGGCCGAGGGGTTCGGCGCGACCGGCGGGGCGTTCTTCGCCGCCATCACGGTCGTGGCGGCGGCGGGGATCGTCGCCGGCTGGGTCGTGCCCCACCGCTCCGCCCGGGCGTCGGGCGCGGACCGCCGGTCGGTGTGGCTGGGCATCGCCGGTGCGGTCGCGGGCTTCTTCCTGGTGCCGGTGGTGGGCCTGCCGCTCGGCGGCGTGGCGGGCATCTACGTGGGCGAGCACCTGCGCACCCGGGACGCCGCCACCGCGTGGCGGGCGACGCGGGCGACGCTGGTCGGCTTCGGCTGGGCCGCGGTGGTCCAGCTGGCGGCGGCGCTGCTCATGATCGTCCTGTGGGCGGCCTGGGTACTGGCGACGTGACGCCGGGGGAGTGGGAGCCCGAGACCGGGCGCTGGATCCGCTGGGCCCGCACGCCCGGCCACGACGCCTACTGGCACTTCCGGGACGCGTTCTTCGACGACCTGCTGCCTCCGCCGGGCCGGCGGACGCTCGAGGTCGGCTGCGGCGAGGGCCGGGTGGCGCGGGACCTGGCCGCCCGGGGCCACCGGGTCACGGCCGTGGACACCGCGCTCGGCCTCGTCCGCCAAGCCCGGGAGGACGGCGGCGGCGTGTTCGCGCTGGCCGACGGCGGGGCGCTGCCGTTCGCCTCCGGCCTCTTCGACCTGGTGGTGGCGTACAACGCTCTCCAGGTCGTGGCCGACATGCAGGCGACGGTGGCCGAGTCCGCCCGGGTGCTCGGTCCCGGTGGACACCTGGCGGCGTGCGTCGCCCACCCGGTCACGGACCTCGGCCGCTTCGCCGACGAGGGGTCGCTGCCGCCGTTCGTGTTGCGGGACCGGTACTTCGAGAACGAGCGGGTGGAGACGACCGTCGAGGACGGCGAGCTCACGATGACGTTCCGGGGCTGGACCCACTCGCTGGAGGACTATGCGCGGGCCCTGGAGGCGGCCGGCCTGCGCATCGTCGGGCTGCGGGAGCCACGCCCGGCGGGCGAGCGCGGCCGGTTCCGGGCCTGGCGGCGGGTGCCGCTGTTCCTGTCGTTCCTGGCCGCCCGGTAGGCGGGCGTCAGCGCTTCTCGGCCGCGAACGGCCACTCCTCGAACGCCGCACAGCGGCCGTCGTCGGCGAAGTGCAGCAACCACAGGTCCCGCCACCGTTGGGTGACCGGGTCGCCGTAGGTCACCTCCAGCCGCACGACCCCGGTGTCGCCCTCGACCGCCAGGACCTCGCTGGCCATCGTGAACACCTCGTCGGGGCCGTCCCGCTCGTGGTCCCACATCCTGGCGATGGCGTCGAGCCCGACCTTCGGCGTCGCCCACGGCGACTGGAGGTAGGACGCGTCCTCGGTGAACAGCGTGGTCAGCTCGTCGGTCCCTGCCGTCCGCCACAGGCGCTCGTAGCCGGCGACCCAGCGCTCCACCGCAGCCCGGTCGATCGTCATGCCGCCCACCGTAGGCCCTGAACTCGCGCCGCCGGCGGCGGGGCGGGAGGTAGGTTCGCTCGGCGTGATCCTGCGCATGTCCTCGCTGTTCGTGCGGACGCGCCGCGACGATCCCGCCGACGCCGAGGCCGCCAGCCACCGGCTGCTGGTGCGGGCGGGGTACATCCGGCGCGTCGCTCCCGGCGGGTTCGCATGGCTGCCGCTCGGCCTGAGGGTGGCCGGCAACGTCGAGCGCGTCGTCCGCGAGGAGATGGTCGCCATCGGGGGCCAGGAGCTGCGGTTCCCGGCGCTCGTGCCCCGGGCGCCGTACGAGGCGACGGGGCGGTGGCGCGACTACGGGGACAGCCTGTTCCGGGTGGTGGACCGGCGCGGCGCCGACTATCTGCTCGCGCCCACCCACGAGGAGATGTTCACGCTGGCGGTGCGGGACACGTGCTCGTCGTATCGCGACCTGCCGCTCATCCTGTTCCAGATCCAGGCCAAGTACCGGGACGAGGCCCGGCCTCGGGGCGGCCTGCTGCGCGGCCGCGAGTTCACGATGAAGGACGCCTACAGCTTCGACGTCGACGACGCCGGCCTGGACCGCAGCTACGCGCTCCACCGGGAGGCCTACCAGCGCATCTTCGACCGCCTCGGGCTGCCGTACGTGATCGTGGCCGCCCACGCCGGCGCGATGGGCGGATCCCGGTCGGAGGAGTTCCTGGCGCCCCTGCCGATCGGCGAGGACACGTTCGCCCACTGCCCGGTCTGCGGGCTCGCCGCCAACACCGAGGCGCTGCACATCGCCCCGCCGGCCGCCGAGCCGGCGGACGGGGCGCCGCCCGCCCACGTGGAGGACACCCCGGGCACCGCCACGATCGCCACGCTGGTCGACCACCTCAACGCCCGCGACGACTTGCGGCGGGCCGACGGCCGCCCGTGGGCCGCGGCCGACACGCTGAAGAACGTGGTCGTGCGGGTCCGGCACCCGGATGGCAAGGCGTCGCTGCTGGCGGTCGGGCTCCCGGGCGACCGCGAGCTCGACCTCAAGCGGCTCGAGGCGGCGCTGACCCCGGACGTGCCCGAGGAGCTCCTCCCCGGCGAGCTGGACGGCCACCCGGCCCTGGAGCGGGGCTACATCGGCCCGGGGTCGCTCGGCGCAGACCGGCCGGCGGGCATCCGCTATGTCGTCGACCCCCGGATCGCTCCCGGCACCGCCTGGGTCACCGGCGCCGACAGGCCCGGCCGGCACGTCCTCGACCTGGTGGCCGGCCGCGACTTCGCTCCGGACGGCACGGTCGACGCCGCCGATGTCCGCCCGGGCGACCCGTGCCCGCGCTGCGACGGGCCGCTGGAGCTGGCCCGGGGCCTGGAGATCGGCCACATCTTCCAGCTGGGCCGGCGCTACGCCGAGGCGCTCGACCTGACCGTGCTCGACCGCGACAACCGGTCGGTCCCGGTGACGATGGGGTCGTACGGCATCGGCATCGGCCGGGCGGTCGCCGCCATCGTCGAGGCCACCCACGACGCCAAGGGACTGTGCTGGCCGGCGACCGTGGCCCCGGCCCAGGTCCACGTGGCGGTGGTCGGCCGGGGCGACGAGCACCGGGAGGCCGGCGAGCGCCTGGCCCGGACCGCCGACGCCGGCGGGGTGGACGTCCTGCTCGACGACCGCTCCGAGGCGTCGCCCGGGGTGAAGCTGACCGACGCCGAGCTGCTGGGCATGCCCAGGCTGATCGTGGTCGGCCGGGGCCTGGCCCGGGGGCTAGTGGAGGTCGTGGACCGCGCCAGCGGCGATCGGCGCGAGGTGCCGGTCGATGCCCCGTTCTGGCGGCCCTCAGTCGGAATGTGAGGGCTGAGGGACGCCGGAAACGTCGGCGGTGGTGAGCCAGGCGAGGGGCTGGTAGGCGCGGACCCGCTCGCCGGGGGCGGCCAGCAGCCCCAGCAGCTCCCCGGTGAAGCGGCTGTGCACGGGGTACTTCTCGCCGTTGCGCACGACGACGCCGATCTCGTCGCCCACCGCCACCTCCGCGCCCTCGACCTCGGTGTAGGCGGGGAAGAACACGCCGTTGAGTGGCGCGATGACCAGGCGCTCGTCCACGTGGACCCGCTCGGCGTGGCGTTCGTGTTCGGATTGCACTCCGGCGTCGGGCATGGTTGTCAGCAGTAGCGCAGATTTCGACGTCCAAGTCAACAAGGTGGCGTCGACGCCATACTTTGGTCCACAATGATCCGGGCGGCTTGGGGAATCAGGGGGAGGCTGCGTGTCCATCGGTCGATCGCTGCAGCGCGAGCAGGACGTGATCTGGGTCGAGACGCCCTTCGGTGCGCCGGAGCCCCGGATCGTCGTCGCCGCCGCCCGAGCAGGTGCCCTGGGCGTGCTCGACCTCGGGCCGGATGCCTCCGGCGCCCGCGACGCGCTGGCCGTCGTGGCCGCGCGCACCGGCGCGCCGTTCGGCGTGCGCGTGGACGCTCGCTGTGCTCTGTCCCCAGCGGACCTGCCCCCCACGGTGCACACCGTAGTGGTGGCCGAGCTGGGCGTGCTGGAGCGCTGGCGGGACGATCACGCGGGGGACTCGGTCGGCGAGCCCGGCGGGACGGGGGAGGCCCGCCGGCTCGTCGCCGAGGTCCGCTCCGCGGCGGAGGCCCGCGACGCGCTGGCGGCGGGCGTCGACGGGCTCGTGGCCCGGGGCGCCGAGAGCGGCGGCCGGGTCGGCACGACCGGCGCGTTCGTGCTCGGCCAGCAGGTCTGGGCGCTGACCGATCTGCCGGTATGGATCCAGGGCGGCGTGGGCCGCCACACCGCGGCGGCTGCCGTGGTCGGCGGCGCCACCGGCGTCGTGGTCGACGCCCAGGCCGCGCTGCTGCGGGAGTCGCGCCTGCCCCGGCCGGTCCGCCTCGCGCTGGCGGCCATGGACGGCAGCGAGACCAAGGTCGTGGCCGGCCACCGGATCTTCACCCGCCCCGACCTGTGGGTGGCGGGCCTCGACGACCGCACCGCCCCCGACGAGCTCGCCGCCCGCCTCGGCACCGCGTCCCTGAGCGACCACGCCCTGCCCGCCGGGCAGGACGCCGCGCTCGCCTCTGGCTTCGCCACCCGCTACGGCACGGTCGGGGCCATGGTGGCCGGCCTGCGGCGGGAGATCGCCGACCACGTGGAGGCGGCCCGCCGGGTCGAGCCGCTCGCGCCCGGCGGCGGCGTGGCCGCCACGACGGGCACCGCGTACCCGGTGGTCCAGGGCCCGATGACCCGGGTCTCGGACCGGGCCGCGTTCGCGGTGAAGGTCGCCGACGGCGGGGCGCTGCCGTTCCTGGCCCTCGCCCTGCTGCGGGGCGAGACCGAGGTCCGGCCCCTCCTGGCCGAGACGGCGGAGCTGCTCGGCGACCGACCGTGGGGCGTCGGCGTGCTCGGCTTCGTGCCCAAAGACCTGCGCGACGAGCAGCTGGCCGTGATCCGGGATGTGCGCCCGCCGCTGGCGCTGATCGCCGGCGGCCGCCCGTCGCAGGCCACGGTCCTGGAGGAGGCCGGCATCCGCACGTTCCTGCACGTGCCCGCGCCCGGCCTCCTCGAGCGGTTCCTGAAGGACGGCGCCCGCCGGTTCGTGTTCGAGGGCTTCGAGTGCGGCGGCCACACCGGCCCCCGCTCCAGCTTCGCCCTGTGGGAGTCCCAGCTCGACGTGCTCAGTGCCTGGGCGGCGGCGGGCGGTGACGCCGGCGAGCTGGACCTGCTGTTCGCGGGCGGCATCCACGACGACCGCTCGGCCGCCATGGTGGCGGCCCTGGCCGGCCCGCTGGCCGCGGCCGGCGGTCGCATCGGCGTATTGATGGGCACCGCCTATCTGTTCACCGAGGAGGCCCTGGCCGGCGGCGCCATTGGCGAGGAGTTCCAGGCCCAGGCGCTGGCCTGCGAACGGACCGCGCTCCTCGAGTCGGGGCCCGGGCACGTCACCCGGTGCGCCGACACGCCGTTCGTCGGGCTGTTCGAGGACACCCGGCGCCGCCTCGTCGAGGAGGGCGCCGACCACCAGACCCGGTGGGCCGAGCTGGAGGACCTCAACCTCGGCCGCCTGCGGGTGGCGTCCAAGGCACTGCGCCGCGATGGCGACCAGCTGATCCGGGTCGACCGGGACGAGCAGCGGTCCGATGGCATGTTCATGATCGGCGACGTGGCGACCCTGCGCCACGAGCTCACGACCGTCGCCGCGCTGCACGAGGCGGTCACGGCCGGCGCCACCGCCCACGTGGCCGGGGTGGCCGGCGACGTGGTCGAGCGCCTGGGACTGCCCGAGCATGCGCCCGCGGTCACGCCGGCGGACGTGGCCATCATCGGCATGGCCTGCGTGATGCCGGGCGCCGCCGACCTCGACGAGTTCTGGCGCAACGTCGTGTCCGGCGTGAACTCGATCACCGAGGTCCCGGCCGAGCGCTGGGACGTGAACACGTACTTCGACCCCGAGTGGGACCACGCCACCGCCACCAAGCGCAGCGGCAGCGCCTCCAAGTGGGGCGGCTTCCTGCCCGACATCCCGTTCGACGCCCTGGCCTACGGCATCCCTCCGGCCTCGCTGGCGGCCATCGAGCCCACCCAGCTGCTCAGCCTCAAGGTGGCCGCCGACGCGCTGGCCGACGCGGGCTACGCCGAGCGGGCGTTCGACCGCGAGCGCGCCTCGGTGATCTTCGGTGCCGAGGGCGGCACCGACCAGTCGACGGCCCACGGGTTCCGGGCCCTGTACCCGGCCTACGCCGGGGTCCTGCCGGCCGAGCTCGACCGGTGGCTGCCCAAGATCTCCGAGGACTCCTTCCCCGGCCTGCTGACCAACGTCATCGCCGGCCGCATCGCCAACCGGCTCGACCTGGGCGGCAAGAACCTGACCGTGGATGCCGCCTGCGCCTCGTCCCTGGCCGCGCTGGACGCCGCCTGCATCGAGCTGGCCTCGGGCGGCAGCGACATCGTGCTGTGCGGCGGCGCCGACCTCCACAACGGCGTCCAGGACTTCCTGCTGTTCACCAGCGTCCACGCCCTGTCGACCACCGGGCAGTGCCGCACCTTCGACGCCGACGCCGACGGCATCGCCCTCGGCGAGGGCGTGGCCTGCGTGGTGCTCAAGCGCCGGGCGGACGCCGAGCGGGACGGCGACCGGATCTACGGCGTGGTGCGGGGCGTGGGGGCGTCCTCGGACGGCCGCAGCCTCGGGCTCACGGCCCCCCGCCAGGACGGCCAGGAGCGGGCCGTGCGCCGGGCCTACGCCCAGGCCGGGGTCGACCCCCGGACGGTGGGGCTGATCGAGGCCCACGGCACCGGCACGGTGGTCGGCGACCGCACCGAGCTGTCGACGCTGACCTCGGTGTTCACCGCCGCCGGGATGGGCCGGGCCGAGTGCGTGGCCGGGTCGGTGAAGTCCAACATCGGCCACACCAAGTGCACCGCCGGCCTGGCCGGGCTCGTGAAGGCGGCGAAAGCCGTCTACCACGGCGTGCAGCCGCCGACGCTCAACATCGCCCGGCCCAACCAGGCGTGGGACCCCGAGACCAGCCCGTTCGTCTTCCTCGACGAGGCACGGCCCTGGGTCGAGGACCGCCGGGTCGCGGGTGTGAGCGCGTTCGGCTTCGGCGGGACCAACTTCCACGCCGTGATCGAGGCCCACGCCGACGACGACCTGCCGGACCGGGGCGTCGAGGCCTGGCCCGCCGAGCTGATCGCGCTGCGGGGGAACGACGCCGCGGTGGAGCGGGCGCTGGGGGACCTGGCCGCCCGCCTGGCGGAGCCGGCGCCGGCCGGGCGTCCCTGGCGGCTGCGAGACCTGGCCGCCGCCGTGTCCAGCGGCGGGCGGGGGCCCGTGCGCCTGGCCATCGTGGCCGACGACGTCGACGACCTGCGGGCCAAGGTCGACGCCGCCCGGGCCGGCCAGCGGGGCCCCGGCATCTACGCCCCCGGCGAGCCGCTGGCGGCCGAGGGCGAGACGCCGACCGTGGCGTTCCTGTTCCCCGGGCAGGGCAGCCAGCGCCCGGGCATGGCGTCGGACCTGTTCGTGACGTTCGCGGAGACCCGACCGCTGCTGCGGCAGGGGAAGAAGTGGGCGGCGACGATGCTGCCGCCCGCGGCGTTCAGCGACGCCGACCGGGACGAGCAGCGCCGGGCCGTGACCGACACCCGGGTCGCCCAGCCGGCGCTGGGCCTGGCCGGGCTGGCGGCCGCCACCGTGCTCGACCGCTTCGGCATCCGCCCCGACATGGTCGCGGGGCACAGCTACGGCGAGCTCGTCGCCCTGTGCGTCGCGGGCGCGCTCGACTGCGAGACCCTGCTGGCCCTGAGCGAGGCTCGGGGCGAGGCGATGGTGGCCGCCGCCCCCGACGGCGACCCCGGCGGGATGGTGGCCGTGGCCGCGCCGCGCGAGCGGATCGACGAGGTGCTCCACGACGTCGACGTCGTGGTGGCCAACGACAACCACCCGACCCAGATCGTGGTGGCGGGGACGACGCCGGCGGTCGAGGAGGCACTCGGGCGGCTCAAGGACGCCGGTATCACCGCCAAGCGCCTGCCGGTGGCATGCGCGTTCCACAGCCCGGTGGTGGCGGGCGCCGCCGACACGCTGGCCCGCTACCTCGACGCGGTCGAGGTGACCGAGCCGGTCATCCCGGTGTTCAGCAACCTGACGGCCGAGACCTACCCGGCCGACGGCCGCAAGACCCGGGAGCTGCTGGCCGCCCAGGTGGCCAACGGCGTGCGGTTCACCGACGAGATCCGGGCCATGTACGAGGCCGGCGCCCGGGTGTTCGTCGAGGTCGGCCCGGGCCGGACCCTGACCGGGTGCGTGGAGCGGATCCTCGGCGACCGACCCCACCTGGCGGTGGCCACCGACCGTCCGGGCGAGGACGGCGTGCGGGCGCTGCTGCACGCCGTGGCCCGCCTGGCCGTGGCGGGCGTCCCCGTCGACCCGGCCGAGCTGTTCGAGGGGCGGGGCGTGGACCCGACCCGGTGGACCCAGCCGCCCCCCGTGGCCCGTTGGACCGTCAGTGGCCACCTGGTCCGCCTGGCCGGCGGCGACACGGTGCCCGGCGCCCTCCGCCCGGCCACGACGACGCCGCCCATCCCGGCGGGGGGCTGGTCGGGCGACGGCGCCGGTCCGGCCCCGGCCGTGGCCGCGCCCTCGCCGGTGGGCGGGGCGCTGGTCCCGGCCGCGCTCGGGAACGGCAACGGGCACGGCACGGTGCCGGCCGACCAGGTGCTGGCCGAGTACTTCCGGACCGCCCACGAGATCATGGCGGCGGGCCACCAGCTGGTCCTGAACTACCTGGGCGCCGCCCCGACCGCCGCGCCGGTGGCTCCGCCGGCGCCGGCGGCGTTCACGCCGGCCCCGCCCCCCGCCCTGGCGCCCGCGCCGGCCGTTGCCCCGGTCGCGGCGCCCGCAGCGCCGTCGCGCGTGCTGCCGTCGGCCGACGAGCTCCTGGCCCGGTTGACGGCGATCGTGTCGGCCCGGACGGGGTACCCGGAGGACATGCTGGGTCCGGACCTGGACGTCGAGGCGGACCTGTCGATCGATTCGATCAAGCGGTTGGAGATCCTGGGGGAGCTGGCCGACCAGATCGGGTTGACCGACGACGGCTCGCTGGACGAGCTGGAGGACCTGGTCGAGGAGCTGGCGGCCCGCAAGACCCTGCGGGGTGTCGTCGACTTCCTGGTCGAGCACGCCGACCGGCTGACCGGCGGGACCGGACCGTCGGTGCCAGCGCCGGTGCCCGCGGCGGCGGAGACGCCCACGGCAGGCTCGATGGCGACTCCGCCGACCCGCCCAGGCGCGGTCGGTGGGGCCGCCAGCTCGTCCGGCGACATCCCGCCCGTGGCCAATCGCTTCACCGTGCTGCTCGCCGACGAGCCGCTCGGCGAGGTGACCGTCGCCGCCGGCGTCGCCGTCCAGGTGACGGGTGCGGGGGCGGTCGCCGCCCTTCTCGTCGACGAGCTGGTGGCCCGGGGCGTCGAGGCGGGCGCTCCGGGCGCCGCCGGCAACGGTTCACCGTCGCTCGTCGTCGTCACGGACCTGCTGGCGGCCGACGGGGAGGGCGGCGCCGTCGTGACGGTCCCCGAGCTGTACGGCCGGCTGCGGCCGCTGCTGCTGGACACGGCCGCCGACGTCCTGGTGGTCACGCCGCTGGGCGGTGGCCTGGGCATCGACCCACCCGCCCCCGTGCCCGCAGACGGGGTCGTCCCGGTTGGCGCCGGGGTCCGGGGCCTGGTGAAGACCGCGGCTCTGGAGTTCCCCGACCGCCGCATCCGGCTCGTCGACGTCGACCCCGCGGCCGACCCGGCGACGCTGGCTCGCCACGTGGCCGACGAGGTCGCCCAGGCCGATGCGCCTGTCGAGGTGGCCTGGCGCGACGGCGTGCGGCGGGCGCCCGAGGCGGTGCTGCGGCCCGAGCTGGCCGCCCCCGCGGACTCGCCGCTGGCGCCGGGCTCGGTCGTGCTGGTCACCGGCGGCGCGCGGGGCATCACCGCCGAGGTGGCGGTGGCGCTGGCCCGGTCGTCGGGCTGCCGGCTGGAGCTGGTGGGCCGCTCCGCCCTGCCCGAGGGCGACGAGGATCCAGCGCTGGCGGCCGCCGCCGACCGGGGCGAGCTGCGCCGGGCGCTGATCGCCACCGGGATGCGCGAGCCACGGGCGATCGAGGCCGAGTGCGACCGGCTGCTGGCCGAGCGGGAGGTGCGGGTCACGATGTCGGCGCTCGCCGAGGCCGGCGCGGCGGTCCGCTACCACCGTGTCGACGTCACCGACGCCGCCGCGCTGGCCGGGGTGGTGCGGTCCGCCTACGAGGCCCACGGCCGGCTCGATGGGGTGATCCATGGCGCCGGGGTGCTCGACGACCATGTGATCGCCGACAAGGCGCCGGACTCGTTCGCCCGGGTCTACGCCACCAAGGTCGAGGCCGCGCGGACACTGCTCGCCGCCCTGGCCGACGGGGCCGCAGAGGGCCGCCCACCGCCGTTGTTCGTGGCGTTCTTCGGCAGCATCGCCGGCGTGTGCGGCAACCGCGGCCAGGTCGACTACGCGGCCGCCAACGATGCCCTCGACGTGCTGGCGGCCGCGCACGCGGGCGCGGCCCGCCGGGTCGTCGCCCTCGACTGGGGCCCCTGGGCCCCGGGCTCGGGCATGGTGTCGCCCGAGCTGGCCCGGGTGTTCGAGGACAGCGGCATGGGGCTCATCCGGGTGCCCGACGGCACCGCCGCCGCGCTGGACGAGATCGCCTGCGCCGACGCCGTCCACCAGGTCGTGGTGGCCCGGTGCTCGCACGAGCTGATGTCCGCCTCGCTCGGCCACGGCCGGCGCCGGCCTGCCCCGGCCGACGGGGTGCAGGGAGATGCCTGACCGCCCGGGCGCCCACCGGGCCATCCGGACCGCGCTGTGGGGCCTGGCCGCCGCCCACCTCGCCGAAGCGTGCGTGCTGCGGCGCCGGGCCGCCCGGATCGCCCCGCTGGCGCCGTCGAAGGGCAGCGGCGTCGGCGGGGTCGATCCCGTCGTGGTGGCCGCCCGGGGCGTCCACGTCGACCCCGCCACCCGGGACGCGGTCGCCCGGGAGCTGGCCGGCGGTGGGCCCGTGGTCGTCGACCTCGTGCCGGCGGACCTGCCCGCCGAGCGAGCGCTGCGGTTGCTGCGCCGCCTGAACCCCGCCCGGGTGGCGACCGACCCGCTGCACTCGCCGGGCGGCGCCCAGGAGGCGGTGGCGCTCCACCCGGCCGTGGCCGCCCGCGTGGATCTGCCGCCTGCTCGGCCGGCTGACCGGGGCGAGCTGGCCCGCTTCACCACCCGGGCTCAGCGCTACGCCCCGGGCGCTTCCGCCCTGCGGGTCGCGCCCGACCTGCGGGCGGGCCTTCAGGGGCCGATCGACCGCTGGCGCGAGCTGCGGGGACTGACCGCCTTCGCCCGACCGCTCTACAACCTGCCGCCGGCGCTGCTCGCCGCCCGAGCCGCCCACCTGGCCCTTCTGGCCGCGGGCGCGGTCCTGGCGCCGGGGCCCGGCCTCGCCGCCGCCGCGACCTGGAGCGCCCAGCCGGCGATCGCCTTCGCCCGCCGGCCCGGGTCCGCCGGCCTGGCGCCCCCCGACCTGGCGGGGGCCAGCGCGGCCCGGATCCCGCGCGCCGCGGCGGACATCGCCCGCACCGCGGCCGCCGGCTGGCGGGACCACCGGGCCGCCCGGGCGGCGCCGCACCGGACCATCCCGCCGCCGCCCCCGCTGGACGAGCGGTTCGAGGACACCCGCACGACCTGCCCGTGGTGCGGGTCCGGCGCCCTCGCCGGCCGGCTCGACACCACCGATGTCCACCAGTACAAGGCCGGCGAGTTCCACCTCGACGAGTGCCGGGGATGCGGGCACATCTTCCAGAACCCCGCCCTGTCGCCCGCCGGGCTCGACTACTACTACGAGGGCTTCTACGACGGTCCAGCCGAGGACCTGACCGAGTGCAGCTTCGCGGCCATGGGCCGGATCTACCGGCGCCGCGCCGACGTCATCGGCCGGTTCTGCGAGCCGCGGGCCCTGCTCGACGTGGGGACCGGCCACGGCCATTTCTGCCTGGTGGCCCGGCGCCGCTGGCCCGACGCGGTCGTCGACGGCCTCGACCTCAGCGAGTCGGTCGGCGAGGCCGCCCGCCGCGGCTGGATCGACACCGCCTTCAGGGGCAGCTTCCCCGACCTGGCCGACGGGCTGCCGCGGTCCTACGACGTGGTCACGATGCACCATTATCTCGAGCACACCCGCGAGCCCCGCCGCGAGCTGGCCGCGGCGGTCAAGGTGCTCGAGCCCGGCGGCCACCTGGTGGTCGAGGTGCCCGACACCGCCTCCCCGTGGGCCCGGCGGCTCGGGCGGTGGTGGTACTCGTGGTTCCAGCCCCAGCACCTGCACTTCGTGACGTGCGAGAACCTGGTCGAGGCGCTGGCGAGCGAGGGCCTCGACGTCGTGTCCGTCGAGCGGGGCGAGGCCAACCAGGGCGGCGACCTCTACACGGCGGTCGTGTTGATGCTGCAGCGGGTGGCGCCCTCGCCCCACGCCCCCTGGCTGCCGCCGCCGACCGTCGCCCGCCGGCTGAAGCGCCTGGCCGCCCTGGCCGTGGCCACGCCCGCGGTGGCGGCGGCCGCCGTCCCCGACCTGATCATGGACGCCCGCCTGCGCAGGGGCGCGGCACCCGGGCCAGGCAACGCCTACCGGGTCGTCGCCCGCCGGAGTTGACCGGTGCCCTCCCGCCGCCGTCCCGGCTGTCGGCCGTCCCGGCTCGCCGGCGGCGCCCTCGGGCTGCTGGCGGCCGCCCACGTGGCCGAGGCCCTGGTCCTGCGGGGCCGTGCTCGCCGGCTGGTGGCGTTGCCGCCGGCGCCCGAGGCCGGTCCCGCCGGGCCCGAGCCGGCGATCCTGGCCGTGGCCGGTGCGACGGTCGACTCCGCCACTCGGCGGGCGGCCGCCCAGGTGCTGGCCACCGGGGGCCTCGACGCCGTCGACCTCGTGCCCGGCGACCTGCCCGCGGCCCGCTCGCTGCGGCTGCTGCGGCGCCTGCGGCCCGACCGCCTGCGGGGCGACGCCCTGCACACGCCGGGCGGCGCCCACGAAGCGGTGGCGGTGCGGGCCGAGGTGGCCGAGCGCGCCGGGCTCGCGGGCCTCGAGCGCGGGCTCGACCGGGGCGACATGGTGCGGCGCACGGTGACGGCCCAGCGCTACGCCCCCACGTCGGCCACGGCCCTCGTGGCGCCCGGCCTGCGGGCGGCGCCCGGCAGCGGCCGGGCCCGGTGGCGGGAGCTCGACGAGCTGACCGCCTTCGCCCGCCCCCACGGCGCGTTGGCACCCGCGCTGGTCGGCCTGGAGCTCGCCCACCTCGGGGCCATGACTGCGGGGCTGGCCGTCGCCCCCGGCGCGGCGCTGGCCGCCCTGGCCACGTGGGCCGCCCAGCCGCTGCTCGTGTTCTGCGGCCGCCGCCGGCCTGCGCTGGTGCCGGCCGCGCTCGGCCTCGCGAGCGCACTGCGCCCGGTCCAGGCGTGGCGAGACGCGCTGGCCACCGCGGCGGCCGGCGCCGCCGCGTCCCGGGCCGTCGCCCGGTCCCGCCCGCCGGCACCGGCGCCTCCGCCCGAGCACCTGCTGTTCGAGCCCCGCCGCACACGCTGCCCGTGGTGCGCGAGCCCGGCGCTCGTCCCCCGGGTCGAGGTCGAGGACATGCTCCAGCACAAGCCCGGCCGGTTCCGGCTGGACGAGTGCACCGCCTGCGGGCACGTGTTCCAGAACCCCCGGCTGTCCCTGGCCGGGCTCGACCACTACTACGACCAGTTCTACGAGGGCGAGGGCCAAGAGCCCTGGGAGTTCGCCTTCGCGGCCATGGGCGGCGCCTACCGCAAGCGCACCGGCGCCCTGGCCCGCCACGCCGAGCCCCGCGCTTGGCTCGACGTGGGGACCGGCCACGGGCACTTCTGCCTGGTGGCCCGCCAGCGGTGGCCGGAGGCGGTCTTCGACGGCCTCGACCTCAGCGAGTCGGTCGAGGAGGCGGCCCGCCGGGGCTGGATCGACCGGGCCTACCGGGGCCTGTTCCCCGACCTGGCCGACAGCTTGGACCGCTCCTACGACGTGGTCAGCATGCACCACTACCTGGAGCACACCCGCGAGCCCCGCCGCGAGCTGGCGGCGGCGGCCAAGGCCCTGGAGCCGGGCGGCCACCTGATGATCGAGGGCCCCGACGTCGACTGCCCCTGGTCGCGGCGGCTCGGCCCTTACTGGCGGTGCTGGTTCCAGCCCCAGCACCAGCACTTCGTCACGTGCGACAACCTGGTGGCGGCGCTGGAGGACACCGGGTTCGAGGTCGTGGTCGTCGAGCGGGGACCGGCGTCGGAGGGGATGGACATCACGTCGGCCGTCACGTTCTGGGTCAGCAGGGTGGTGCCCGACCCCCGCTCGCCCTGGACCCCACCGGCCTCGGTCGCCGGCCGGGCCAAGCGGTTGGCGGTCCTCGGCGGCGTGATCCCCGTCCTGGCGGCCACCGCGGCGGCCGACGCGATCAAGGACGCCTGGCTGCGGCGCCCGGGCGCCACCGCCCCGGGGAACGCCTATCGGGTCGTGGCCCGGCGGGTCTGACCCCGAGGCTGGGCCGACAGGCGCAGCCGTTGCCCAGCGGCCCGGCGCCGAAGGCGCCAAGAGCGGAGGCACAGGGTCGCTTGACCTTCGGCGGCAAAGCCACCGACGTCGCAGCGGCGCACTTCGACGCGGACCCGCTCACGCCGTCCAGGCGACGGCGAACGGCGGGGGGTCGGGGACCTCCAGCCGGCTCGGCACGTCCACCGTCGGGCGGGGCACCGACTCGACCCGCGCGCCCGGGTTGCGGGCGGCGACCGCCTCGGCGGCCAGGCTGGCCGCGTCCTCGGCATCGACCGCGTCGGACACCAGGCGGGCCTCGATGTCCCGGTACTCACCGTCACCGAGCACGGCCACCGTCACCCACCCCAGCCGGGCGATCGTCACCCGGGGGTCGTGGCCGGCCGGGATCCGGTCGCTCCGCACCCAGTAGCGCCGGTCGCCGTCGGGTACGAGCGTGATCTCGACCGGGAAGCTCGGGACGGCGTGCTCCTCCCGCAGCCACGACCGCACCGCGTCCTTGGCGGCGACGGTGTCGAGCAGCCACTGGCGCTGCTCCAGCAGGTTCATGGCCGCGTACTGCGCCCGTTCGGGCCGGGCCAGGTAGCGCCGGCTGCTGAGGTCGCGGGCCGGGCCGGTGGGCCACCGCTCCCGGGTCACGTACCAGCCGCCCGGCTGTGGCTCGGCCGCGTCGTTGAGGCTCGGGGCGTGGTGGAGCGGCTCCATGAGCTCGTCCAGGTGGAACAGGATCGACGTCCAGCCGGTCACCCTGGCCAGCAGCGTGCCGTCGTCCAGGACGAGCACCCCGTCGGCCCTGATGGCGTCCCGTTGCAGCTCCACGATGCGGACGTCGCAGGTCACCGGCTCGCCCTGCACCGGCTTCGGCGCGAAGAGCTCGACCGACGACACGCCGCTCGGCAGGGCCGCCTCGCCGATGCCGCCCTTGTCGATGGCCCAGTAGGCGATGAGCTTGCCCAGGTCGTCGAGCAGCGAGCCGGGGGTCGGCAGGGCGTCGAAGTCGCCCTGCATCCCGTCGTCGCCGATCGGGCCCAGGCGGCTGACGCCCTGGAAGCCCGGACCGTGGAACATGAGCCGAAGGTCGAAGATCTCCTGGGCGGTATGGGTGGTCGGCCGCTCGTTGACTAGGGGCCGGGCGTCGTGACGGGGCCGCTCGGTTGGGAACCGCCCCAGCCGCACGTTGGCCCGGCAGTAGGGGCCGAGGGCGATGCTGAGGACGTCGTCGCCCTTGGGGACGACCGTGATCACGAGGTCGAGCGGGTCGGCGATGTCGAGCCACCGGAAGTTCCGCACGCCGAACAGCTCGACGACGTCCCGCCCGCCGCCGTAGCTGGTGGCGATGTCCTCCAGCAGCTGGAGCTGGGTGGTCATGGCCACGATCGGGAATCGGTCCGCCACGTCCGGCCAGTCGTCGGGGGCCGGGTAGAGCGTGTGGTCGTAGGTCTCCGGCATCGTCTCGAGCGACAGCAGCCGGCGCACGGTGGTCCGCTCGGTCGGCCAGGGGCGCGGTGGCGTGGGCGCCCACGGCAGGACCTCGTCGTCCGGACCGACGTCGGCCGGCAGGTCGGCGGCCGGTGGCGTGGCTGCGACGGCGGCTGCGGGCGCCAGCGGGACAGCGGGCCGGGCGGGTGCGGTGGCGGCACGGCCGAGGCGGGCGGTCAGCGCATCGAGCACGTCCTGTCCGGCCCTCGCCGCGGTGGCGAGCATGTCGGCGGCGGCCGCCAGCGGCATAGGCGGCGCCAGCGCCACGCCACGCCGGACCCCCGCAGCCACGGGCGCAGGTGCGGGGGCCGCGGGTGTCGTCCGTGCCGCTCCGGGCTCCCCGCGGGCCGCCGGGCCGGCCGAGGGGCGGAGCGCGTCGGGCCGGACGTCGACGCCCTCCACCCACAGGGCGGTCAGGGCCCGGTGGACCTGGGCCAGCGCGGTGCGCCTCGGGGTCAGGAACGGGACCGTCATGTGGTCGCGCTCGCCCAGCGTGTCGGCCACGAAGCCGCCGAGGCTGCCCACGCCGACCTGCACGAACACCCGGGCGCCGACGTCCTCGTACAGCCGGTCGACCATCGGTCGGAAGCGGACCGGCTCCATCAGGTGCCGCAGGTGGAGCTCGATGATCTCCTCGGCCGTGCCCGGGTACGGCGCCACCGACGTCGCCGACCACATCGGGATCGTGGCGGGCCGGACCTCCATGCGCTCCAGGTGGGTCCGGAACTCGGGCAGGCTCTGCTCCATGGCGGGGGTGTGGAACCCCGACTGGAAGCCCAGCCGGTAGCCGAGGACGTTGCGGGCCCGCATCCGGGCCAGCGCCTCCTCGACCATTGCGGGCGTGCCGCACACGATCGACTGGCCGGGCGAGTTGTCGTGCGACACCACGATGTCGTGCAGCTCCGCGACCACCTCGGCGACGGGGCCGACGCCGGCGGCGAAGGCGGCAAAGTCGAGGTCGGGGAGCTCGACCGCGGACAGGTCGACGGCGCCCACCAGGTCCTCGGCGTGGGCGACCGGCACGATCCCGGACGCCACCGTCCCGCTCCACTCGCCGATGCTGTGGCCCGCGATCAGGTCCGGCACGATGCCGATGCGGCGGGCGACGGCGTCGAGGAAGTTGCCGGCCCGGTAGATCGAGGCGGTCCGGTGGGCGATCGTGTCGTCCTCGACGGGCGGTGCCACCAGCCCGACGCGGGCGCCGAGGGCGGGCAGGTCGACCTCGTCCAGGCCGAACGTCGGCTCGACCCCCGGGAACAGGAACGCCACCTTGCCGCCCCCGCCCACCAGGCCGGACGGGCTGTACCAGATGTCGCTGCGGCCCCGCCACGGACCGCCCTCCTGCAGCAGCCGGCGGGCCAGGCGCAGCTTGCGCTCGTCGGGGTCGACGATGCCGAGCCGGGCCGGCCCGGCGTCAGGCGCCGGCGGCGCTCCGTCGTCGACCCGGTCGAGCTGGGCGGCGATGTCCCCGGCGTCCGCGCCGGCCAGCCACCACAGTCGGGGATCGCCGGTCACGGCCGGCCCTCCGCGGCGGCGTGGCGGACGATCTCGCTGCCGGCCGCCACCATGCCCTGCAGGATCCGCAGGTACTCCGTCACGACGGCCAGCTCGCCGTCGGACAGCGCCGGTGCGCCGGCGGCGGGGGCAGGCGCGGGGGTGGTCGGCGCCAACCCGTTGCCGAGCGACAGCGTCGGGGCCGCGTGGGCGGGACGCAGGCCCCTGGGCAGCGGCTCGCCGGCCACGGTGCGGACGAAGTGGCCGTTCACGATCCAGCCCGGCGGGCGGGGCGGATCCTGCCAGCGCTCGGGCGACGAGTCGCGGTCGGCGTGCAGCGCCGCCAGGTCCACGACCACCCCGGCCACGGCCAGCCGGGCCAGTGCGTGCAGCCAGCCGGTGAGCCCGTGCTCGCCCGGCAGGTCCAGGGGGACCGCCTCGTGGGGCCTGCCGGCCAGCGCCCGCCCCACCACCGCCGTGAGGTCCTGGCCCGGGCCCGCCTCCACGAACAGCCGGGCCCCGGTGTCGTAGAGCGCCCGGATCCGGTCCTCCAGATCGCTCGGGTCGCCGGCCGGCCCGGGCAGCGACGACGGATCGGGAGGCCCGAGCAGCCAGTCCCGCAGGCCGGCCCCGTCGGCGGGCCATGGCGCCCCGCCGCCCATCACGTGGTCGGGCACGACGCCGGCCATGGCCAGCGCGCCCGCGTAGGCGACGCCGGCGATCACCGCGGCGGGCGCGGCGTACGCGGCGAGCGCCGCGGCCCGGGCGTCGAGGCCGGCCCCGAAGGCCTGGGGCGGCAGCATCGCCGCCGCGGCGTCCCGGTGTGCCGCGGCGGCAACCCGTAGGGCGGGGAACGCCACCAGCAGGTCGCCGGCCATCCCCGGCCGGGCGGCCCGGGACCCGGGCAGCAGCAGCGCCACCCCCGGCGCCGCTCCGCCGGCGTGGCCGTTGGCCCGCTCGGCCGGCGGGCGGTACACCCCGGCGGCGGTCGCCCGGGACCGCGCCGCAGCCAGCTTGGCGGCGAGGTCGGGCAGGTCGTGGGCCACCACGGCCAGCCGCACCGGGCCCTCGCCGGCGGCGGACTCGGCGGCCGCCACGTCCCGCAGGCGCCACCGGTCCGCTTGGTGCAGGCCGTCGAGGGCCGCCTCCAGGCGGGTGACCAGCGCGCCCAGCCGCTCGTCGAGGGCGGCGTCGCTCGGTGCCCGCAGCGCGACCACCTCGGCCGGCCAGTGGTGGCGGCCGATTGCGGGATCGACGCCGGGCCCGTCGTTCTCCAGCACCGCATGGAAGTTGGTGCCGCCGAAGCCGAACCCCGACACCGCCGTCGCCCGCCGAGCGTCGAGCCAGGGCCGGGCCCGGTCGAGGAACACGAACGGGCTCGTCTCGGGGTCCCACACCTCGTTCGGCTGGCGGACATGGAGCGTCGGCGGCTGGACGCCGTGGTACGCGGCCCGGGCGGCCTTGATGAGCGAGGCGATGCCGGCCGCACACTTGACGTGGCCGATGTTCGACTTCACCGACCCTATGACCACGCTGGCGGGCCCGGCCCCCGCCTCGGCGAACACCTCGGTCGTCGTGCCGAGCTCGATGCGGTCGCCGGTCGGGGTGCCCGTGCCGTGGGCCTCGACGAGGCCGACCTCGGTCGGCGAGATCCCGGCCTCGGCGTAGGTGCGGCGCACCGCCTTGACCTGGCCCGCCTGATTGGGGGCGGTGAGCCCCAGGTGCCGCCCGTCGGACGAGCCGGCCACGCCCTTGACGACCGCGTAGATGCGGTCGGCGTCGCGGCGGGCGTCGGCCAGGCGCTTGAGCACCAGGCAGCCGGCGCCCTCGGCCAGGGTCATGCCGTCGGCCGACGCGTCGAACGAGGCGCACCGGCCCCGGCGGGACAGGGCCTGGGCGGCGCTGAAGCTCACGTAGTCCTGCGCGCCGTTGTGCAGGTCCACCCCGCCCAGCAGCACCATGTCGCTGGAGCCCCCGGCCAGTTCGTTGCAGGCGATGTCGAGTGCCACCAGCACCGACGCGCACGCCGAGTCGACCGTCAGGTTCTTGCCGCCGAGGTCCAGCCGGTTGGCCACCCGGCCGGCGATCACCGACGTGAGGACCCCGGGCAGGCCGTCCTCGGTCAGCTCGGGCAGGAAGGCGTCGAGCTCGGGCGGCAGCGCCTCGAGCGGGATCCCGTGGGTCCGCAGGAGCAGCCGCAGCAGGAACCCGGCCGGCAGGTCGGCGGCGCCGCCGGAGCCGGTGGCGTACACGACCGAGGCCCGCTCGCGGTCGAATCCACCGTCGCCGTAGCCGGCGTCGTCGAGCGCCCCGGCCGCGGCCTTCAGGGCCATGAGCTGGGCCGGGTCGATGCTGGCCAGGCTGGCGGGCGGGATGCCCCAGCGCAGGGCGTCGAACCCGACGTCGGGCACGAACCCGCCCCACTTGGACACCGACATCGGATCGCGGCCGGCCCCCCGGGCCGACGTGTCGTGGTCGGGGTCGTAGTGGGCGGCGAGGTTCCAGCGCGACGGCGGCACCTCGGTGACCGAGTCGACGCCGTCCACGATGTTGGACCAGAACGCCTCGACGTCCGGCGCCCCCGGCATGACGCAGGCCATCCCCACGATGGCGACATCCCGGACCCGGCGCGGTGTCCCGGTCGTCTCCGCTTCCCCCGGCATGCTGTCAAGATATCGCCTATCAGCTCCAGGTGCGGTCAACAGCGATGATTCACGGGCCTCGGTTGTCAACAAGTGTTGGGCCCTCTACTGTGAACGCGGGCGCCGCACCATCCGCAGAGCAGGGGGAAGTGATGAGCACGGCCGGCAGCACCACGCGCACCGATCCGCTCTACGAGTCGGTCCGCACGACCGTGGAGACCGCCATCCGTGACGTCGTCGGCGAGTGGTACTACGAGGAGTGCCAGGTCGGCCTCGACTCGACCTTCGCCGAAGACATCCAGCTCGAGAGCATGGAGGTCATGGAGATCGCGGAGCGCCTCATCGACGAGTACGAGGGGGGCGTCGACTTCGTGGCCTGGTTCGCCGACATGGAGCTCGAGGACCTCATCGAGCTCAGCGTCGGCGGCGTCGTCGACTTCATCGTCGCCTCGCTCGAGGGCACCGTGCCCGCGCGGGTCGAGGCGCCCGATGGCTGACGGCGGGCGGTAGCCCGTGGCCACGGTGCACGCCAACGGCGTGGAGCTGCGGGTCAACCGCTACCGGGTCGGCGCGGACGGCGACCGGCCGGTCCTGGTGTTCGTCCACGGCCTCGGCATCGTCGACCACTCGGGCCTGGCCTTCACGCTGGGGATGCCGCTGGCGACGGACGCCGAGGCGATCCTGTACGCCCTGCGGGGCCACGGGCACTCGCAGGTGGTGGCGTCCGGCTACCGGGTCGCGGACCACGTGGCCGACCTGATCGCCCTGCTCGACGCGCTCGGCGTCCGGGCGCCGGTCCACCTGGTCGGGTGCAGCTACGGCGGGGCGGTCGCCGTCACTGCCGCCGCCCACCACCCCGGGCGGGTCGCGTCGCTGTTCCTGCTCGACCCCGTGCTGCCGGTGCCGGGCTGGGCCGAGCGGGTCCTGGTGATGCTGGAGCCCGCCGCCACCCGGCTGGCCGGCGACTACACGGTCGAGGACGTGCAGCTGGCCCTGGGCGGCGTGTCCCGGCGCAAGGCGGCGGCGGTGGCCCAGCGGGCGGAGCGGCTGCTGGTCCACACCACGATCCTCGACGACGTGCGGAGCGAGGGCCCGCTCGATCAGCGGGAGTTCGCCCGCATCCGCTGCCCCGTGACCGCCGCCTACGGCGACCGGTCCGAGATGCTGCCCCTGGCCGACGGCCTGGGCCTGCTCGTGCCCCGGGCCCGGGTCCACCTCGTCCCCGGGGCCGACCACCTGTCCGTGTTCGGCCACACCCGCGTGCTGAGCGACCTGATCCGCCGGCACGTCGGGCTGCCCCCGGCCGCCGACCGGTCCAGCCGCCTCGCCCGCTCCGCCGGCGACGCCTAGTGCCGTGGGCCGCTTCCTGTTCGTCGTCCCGCCGCTCGAGGGCCACACCAACCCCACGGTCGCGGTCGGCCGGGTGCTGGCGGACCGGGGGCATGCGGTGGCGTGGGTCGGGCACCCCGAGGTCGTGCCCGATCTGCTGGCACCGGGCGCCGAGTTCCTGCCGGTCGCGGACCGCGCGCCGGCCGAGGTGGTCGAGGCGATGGCGGTGCGGAGCCTGCACCCGCCCACCGGCGCCGTCGGGCTGCGCTCGTTCTGGGACGAGTTCGTCCTGCCCATCGGCCGCCACATGGTCCCGGGAACCGGCGCGGCGGTCGAGGCCTTCGGGCCCGACGTGGTGGTGGCCGACCAGCACGCGCTGGCCGGGCCGGCGGTCGCGCTGCGCGCCGGCCTGCCCTGGGCGACGTCGGCTACCAGCTCGGCCGACCTGGTCGATCCCCTCGCCGGTCTACCGAAGGTCCGGGCGTGGCTGGCCGAGCGGATGGCCGGGCTGCTGGTCGAGTCCGGCGTGGACCCGGTCACCGCCGCCTCGGTCGACCCCCGGTTCTCGCCCCATCTGCTGGTGGCCTTCACCAGCGCCGAGCTGGTGGGCGCGCCCGAGGCGTTCCCCGACCACTGGGCGCTGGTGGGCCCCGCGCTGAGCGGTCGGGCCGACGCCACCCCGTTCCCCTGGGACTGGCTGGACGGCGACGACCGCCCCACCGTGCTGGTCACGCTGGGGACCGTGAACTGGCGGGCCGGCGCCCGGTTCTTCGCCACGGCCGCTGAGGCGCTCGGCGGCATGCCCGTGCGGGGCATCGTCGTGGCGCCCCCCGAGCACGTGCCCGACCCGCCCGCCACTGTTCTGGTGGTGCCGCGGGTGCCGCAGCTGGCGCTGCTGCGGCGGGTCGACGCGGTCGTGGCCCACGGGGGCCACAACACCGTCTGCGAGGCCATCGATGCGGGCGTCCCCCTGGTCCTGGCCGCGGTGCGGGACGACCAGCCGTTCGTGGCTGACCAGGTGGTGCGGGCGGGCGCCGGGGTCCGGGTGAGGTTCGGCCGCGTGGGCGCGCCGGAGCTGCGGGCAGCGATGACGACGGTGCTGGCGGAGCCGTCGTACCGAGCATCGGTGGCCCGGGTCCGGGCCTCGTTCGCCGACGCCGGAGGCGCTTGTGCGGCTGCCGACCGGCTCGACGCACTGCTGGCCACCGCTGGCCGTGCGGCCAGGGTGCGCCCCTGAGCCGCGGCTCGGGAGGGAGCCATGACGGTCATCAACTTCCCGTACATCGACGCCGAGATCGAGCACATGGTCGGCGGAGGGGCACCGCCCGACCACCTGCGCCACTTCCACTGGGGGCTCTTCGAGCAGCACACCGACCCCGACGACAGCACCGAGCACTACGTGCGGGCCGCAGCGGCGCTGACCGAGCGCATACTGTGCGCGGCCGGCGTAGGCGACGGCGCGCGGGTGCTCGACGTGGGCTGCGGGTTCGCGGGCACGCTCGACCACATCCGCTGCCGCAACCGCGGCTGCCGGCTGGTCGGGCTGAACATCGACCTCCGCCAGCTCCGGTGGGCGCGGCGGGTGGTCGGCGGCAACGACCGCGGGCACGACGCGATCTCCCTCGTCACCGGCGACGGGTGCGCGCTGCCGGTCGCCGGCGCCAGCCAGGACCACGTGCTGGCGGTGGAGTGCGTGTTCCACTTCCCGAGCCGCAAGGCCTTCTTCCGCGACGCGGCCCGGGTGCTGGAGCCCGGCGGCACGCTGGCCCTGTCCGACTTCGTGATCGCCGAGGGGGCGCTGGCCACGGTGTCGAGTGACGTGGCGACGCTGGGGCTGGGGGAGTGGTTCGGTCGCTCGGCCGCCCCGCTCACGCCGGCGGGCTACGAGCGGCTGGGCCGGGCGTGCGGGTTCGAGGCGATCCTCGACGACGACGTGACGCCCCGCACGTTGCCGACCTACCCGGCGCTGCGCCGGCTGTACCGCGAGTCCGGCACGCCGGAGGGGGTGGCCACGATCGACGCCGTCGAGGAGCTGGCCCGGGCGGGCGGCTGGCAGTACCACGTGCTGGCGTTCCGGCGGCGGGAGGGGGGGAGATGAGCGAGCGGAGCGAGCGAACCATGAGCACAGTGCGTTGCTCGGCCCGCAGGGCCGATCGGTCGCTGCGCGCAACCCGCGGGGTGCGCCCGTGAGCGGCATGGCGTACGTCGACTCGGCCCTGGCCCACATGGAGCAGGGCGGGCCGCCGCCGTTCTGGCGCCACTTCCACTGGGGCCTGTTCGACGACCCGGAGCGGGACGACGACAGCCCCGAGCGCTACTTCGCCGCCGCCGAGGCCATGACCGACCACGTCATCGCGGCCGGCGAGGTGCGGAACGGCACCCGGGTGCTCGACGTGGGCTGCGGGTTCGGGGGCACGCTCGACCGCCTGCGGTCCCGGGCGCCCGCCTGCCGGGTGGCCGGGCTCAACATCGACGAGCGCCAGCTGCGCTGGGCGCGCCGGCTGCTGTCGGAGGAGACCGGCGTGGCACCGCCCCCGTTCGTGGCCGGGGACGGCTGCGTCTTGCCGGTGGCGGACGGCTCGCTCGATCACGTGCTGGCGGTGGAGTGCGTGTTCCACTTCCCGAGCCGGCGGGCGTTCTTTCGGGAGGCGGCCCGGGCGCTGCGGCCGGGCGGCACGCTGGCGCTGTCGGACTTCCTGATGGCCCCCGGTGCTCTCGCCCGGGTGGCCACGACGATGGCGGCCTCGGCCGGGCTGGGGGACGGGGCGTGGTACGGCTACGTGGCCAAGCCCCTGACCGCGCCGGGCTACGAGCGCCTCGCCCGCAGCGCGGGGTTCGAGGTGGTGGTGGACGACGACGTCACCGAGGCGACCCTGCCCACCTACCCCGCCCTGCGCCGGCTGGCCCGGGGCGACGACGAGCCGGAGGGCCTGCGGACCACCGACGGGGTCGAGACGCTGGCCCGGGCCGGCGACCTCCAGTACCACGTCCTGGCGTTCCGGCGGGCGTGAGAGTCGTCAGGTCACCCACTCCCCGCTGTGGCGCCACAGGTCGGCGGCCAGCTCCGGCGTGGCGACCGGGCTCGGCTCGGTCAGCTCGACGCCGTCCGCGTAGCCGCCCCTCGGGGCGACCGGCGCGGTGGCCCAGTGCAGGGGGCCGCGGGCGCCCTCCTCCGCCGAGCGCATGAAGCGGGTCATGATCGGGCGCACGGGCCACGGCACCGAGCGCCAGATGTCGGTGGCGATCACCCCCGGGTGGACCGCCACGGCCTCCAGGCCCGGGCGTCGCCGGGCCAGCTCCCGCGTGAACAGCACGTTGCACAGCTTGGCGACCTGGTACTCGACCAGGCCCGTGCGGGTCCGGGTCGGCCGCCGGAGGGCGTCGAAGTCCACGCCGCTGGCCCCGAAGTGGGCCTTGCTGGCCAGCGACACCACCCGGCGCGGGGCCCCGTCGCCCATGCCGTCCAGCAGCAGCTGGGTGAGCAGGAAGTGACCCAGGTGGTTGACCCCGAAGGTGAGCTCGAACCCCTGGGCGGTGGCCCCGCGGGACCCGGCCACGCCGGCGTTGTTCACCAGCACGCCGACCGGCTCGCCCCGGTCGGCCACCACCTTGGCGCAGGCTCGCACCGAGTCAAGGTCGGCCAGGTCGAGGGGCACGTGCTCGGCCGAGCCCCCGGTCGTCGCCGCCACCTCGTCGACCAGCGCGGCCGCCTTCGGCGCCGACCGGCAGGCGGCCACCACTGTGGCCCCATGGGCCGCCAGCCGCAGCGTCGTGACCCGGCCGATGCCGGAGGTGGCTCCCGTGACGAGGAACGTCCGCCCGGCGAGGTCGCGACCGTCGTCCGTGTGCATGTCGGCACGATGGCCGCTGAGCCCACAGTGCGTCAACAAATGTGGCAAGCCCTCCATACCTGGTCCATAATCCTGGGGCCGTTTGGGGGGGCACGTCGCGGTGGGACTCGGAGGGCACCGCCGGCGTCGACTGACCGAGGAGGAGCCCGATGGCGTCCGTTCGCCGATCCGCCCGCCGCGTGGCGCAGGGCGTGCTCTGGGGGCTGACCGCGGTCCACGTCGCCGAGGCGCTGATGCTCCGCAGGCGCCGCAACCTGCTGGCGACGTTGCCCGACACGGGCGCCATCCCGCCGGCCCTCGACCTGGCGGCCAAGGTCGACGTGATCGCCCTGGCCGGCACCGCACCGGACGACGTCACCGCCGCGGCCGCCCGAGCCGAGATGGACGCGTGCGGGGCCCAGGTGGTCGACCTGGTGCCTGGCGACCTGCCCGCCGAGCGGGCGCTGCGGCTGCTCCGCCGGGTCGAGCCGGACCGGCTCGGCACCGATCCCTTCTACGCGCCGGGCGGCGCCCACGAGGCCGTGGTGGTCGACCCGTCCGTCACCTCCCGCATGGCGGGCGGCCCGGCCGAGGACCCGCCGCTCGACCGGGCGGACATGGTCCGCGCCACGCTGCGGGCCCAGCGCCACGCCCCGACCGCATCTCTCGCCCGCGTCGCCCCCCGCCTCCGGGCCACGCCCACCGACGGCGCCGACCGCTGGCGCGAGCTGGAGCAGCGCACGGCCTACTCGCGCCCTTACGGCAACCTGCACCCGCTGCTGCTGGCGGTCGAGACCGCCCACCTTGCGGCGATGACCGCGGGCCTGGCTGTGGCGCCGGTGGCGGCGGCCGCCGCGCTGCTGTCGTGGTCCGCCCAGCCCGGCCTCGTGTTCGGCGGCCCGGCGGTGGGGGCCGACGTCCACCTCCGCCCGCCGGGCGTGGCGCACGGCGGCCTGGCGCGCTTGCCGCGGGCCTGGGCCGAGAACGTCGCCACCGTCCTCGCCGGCTGGCGCGCCACCCGGGAGCGGGCGGCCGAGCGCCGGTCCACGCCACTGCCCGAGCCGCCGCCGGTGGAGCGGCTGTTCGAACCGCGCCGCGACACCTGCTACTGGTGCGGCGGGACCTCGCTGGTGGGGCGGCTCGACGTGACCGACCTGCTCCAGCACAAGCCCGGCGAGTTCCACCTGGACGAGTGCGCCGAGTGCGGCCACGTGTTCCAGAACCCGGCGCTGACCGTCGAGGGCCTCGACTACTACTACGCCGACGCCTACGACGGCCTGGGCGAGGAGCTGGCCGAGACCAGCTTCGCCGCCCTCGGCAAGATCTACGAGCGCCGGGTCGAGGCCCTGGCCCGCTTCACCGACCCCCGAGCCTGGCTCGACGTCGGCACCGGTCACGCCCACTTCCTGCTGGCCGCCCGCCGCCGCTGGCCCGACGCCACCTTCGACGCCCTCGACATGAGCGACTCGGTCGAGGAGGCGGCCCGCCGGGGCCGGGTCGACACCGCCTACCGTGGCATGTTCCCGGACCTGGCCTCGGGCCTGCCCCGCGCGTACGACGTTGTCAGCATGCACCACTACTTGGAGCACACCCGCGACCCCAAGCGGGAGCTGGCCGCCGTCCTCGACGTCCTGGAGCCGGGCGGCCACCTGATGATCGAGGTGCCCGACGCCCAGGCGCCGTGGTCCTACCGCCTGGGCCGGTACTGGTGGCAGTGGGGCCAGCCCCAGCACCAGCACTTCATGACCGCCGACAACCTCGTCGCCCACCTGGGCGGGCTGGGCTTCGAGGTGCTGTCGGTCGAGCGGGGGCCGGCCACGATGGGTGGTGAGCTGTTCAACGCGGTCGGACTCGTCCTCCAGCGGCACGTGCGCAGCCCCCACCTGCCGTGGCTGCCGACGCCCTCGCTGGCGCACCGGGCCGGCCGGGTGGCGCTGTTCGGGGCCATGGTGCCGGCGATGCTGGTGACCAAGGTCGCCGACGAGGCCAAGGACGCCCGGCTCGGTCCCGACGACGTCGGCAACACCTTCCGGGTCGTGGCCCGCCTGACCTGATGCCCACCGTCCACCTGCCCTACGTCGACTCGGCCCTCGCCCACATGGAGCAGGGCGGGCCGGCGGCGTTCTGGCACGACCTGCACTGGGGGCTGTACCCGGACGCCGCCACCGCCGACGACAGCCCCGAGGGCTACGTGGCCGCCGCCGCGGCCCTGACCGGGCACGTGGTGGCGGCGGCCGGCGTGGCCCCGGGCACCCGGGTGCTGGACGTCGGCTGCGGCTTCGGCGGGACGCTCGCACACATCCGCGATCGTCACCCCGGATGCCGGCCGGTGGGCGTCAACATCGACGAGCGCCAGCTGCAGTGGGCCCGTCGGCTGGGGGAGGGGTCGCCGCTGCCGCTGGTTGCCGCCGACGGCTGTGCGCTGCCGGTGGCGGCGGCCAGCCAGCACCACGTGCTGGCCGTGGAGTGCGTGTTCCACTTCCCGAGCCGCAAGGCGTTCTTCCGGGAGGCGGCCCGGGTGTTGCAGCCGGGGGGCAGGCTGGCGCTGACCGACTTCCTGCTGGCGGCGGGCGGCATGGGCACGTTCCTGGCCAAGGCGGCCGAGCTGGGTCCGGGCGACTGGTACGGCCATTCGTCCGCGCCCCTGACGTCGGCCGCCTACGAGCGGCTGGGCCGGGGCGCCGGCTTCGAGCTGCTGGTCGACGAGGACGTCACCGCCCGCACGCTGCCCACGTACTCCGCCCGCCGGCGCCTGTACCGCGAGGCCGGCGCGGCCGAGGGCCTGGCCACCATCGACCGGGTCGAGGCCCTGGCCACCGAGGGGGCGTGGGAGTACCACGTCCTCGCGTTCCGCAAGCAGGCATGAGCAGGTTCCTGTTCGTGGTGCCGCCCATGGCGGGGCACGTCAACCCGACCCTGCCGGTCGGGCGGGAGCTGGCCGCCCGGGGCCACGACGTCGCCTGGGCCGGCCCGCCCGAGGTGGCCGAGGCGCTGATGCCGCCGGGCGCCAGGTTCATCCGGGTGCCGCTGTCGGGGCGGGTGCGGGACCACATCGCGGCCCGGGCCGACGACCTCCGGGGCGCGGCCGCGCTCAAGCACCTGGTGGGCGACTTCCTGGTCCCGCTGGCCGAGTGCATGGTCCCGGGCGTCCACGCCGCGGTCGAGCGGTTCAGACCCGACGCCCTGGTGGTCGACCAGCAGGCCCTGGCCGGGGTGGCCGTGGCCCTGGCCCGGGACCTGCCCTGGGCCACGTCGGCGACGACCTCGGCATTGCTCAGCGACCCCCTGGAGCTGATCCCCAAGGTGCGGGACTGGGCCGACGGTCTCCAGCGCGACGTGCTACGGGCCGCGGGCGTGGACGAGCGCACCGCCGCGGCCGTCGACCTGCGGTTCTCGCCCCAACTGGTCCTGGTGTTCTCGACGCCGGCGTTCGTGGGGAGCGACGACTTCCCCGGCCACTACGCCTTCGTCGGCCCGGCCATCGGCGCCCGCCCGGACGACACGCCGTTCCCGTGGGCGTGGCTCGACCGGCCCGGTCCGCACGTGCTGGTGTCGCTCGGCACGCTTAACTGGCACAACGGCGGGCGGTTCTTCGCCGCCGCGGCCGAGGCGCTCGGCGGCCTCGAGGCCCACGCCGTCATCGTTGCCCCGCCGGAGCTGGTGGGCGCCGTCCCGCCCAACGTCCTCGCGGTGCCGCGGGTTCCCCAGTTGGCGCTGCTGCCCCGGATCGACGCCGTGGTGTGCCACGGCGGCCACAACACGGTGTGCGAGGCGCTGGCCCACGGCGTGCCGCTGGTGGTGGCCCCGATCCGGGACGACCAGCCGGCCATCGCCGCCCAGGTCGAGGCCGCAGGCGCCGGCGTGCGGGTGATGTTCCGCCGGGCCGGGCCGGAGGCGCTGCGATCCGCCCTGGAGGCCGTTCTCGGCGACCCCGCGCTGCGGGCCGGGGCCGAGCGGGTCCAGCGGTCCTTCGCCGCCGCCGGCGGTCCCGCCACGGCCGCCGACGAGCTCGAGGGCCTGCCGGCGTTGGTCGTCCGTTAGCCGCCCGCCGCCTGGCGGAACTCCCGATCGACGTCGCGCAGCGAGCGGGTCGGGATGGCCACGTGGGCCGAGGTGTCCCATGGGCCGGTGGCGCCGTGGTGCAGCCCGTGGTCGATGGCGGCGGCCAGTCGGTGCAGGTGGTGGGCCTGCCAGTAACGGAGCCGGCCGTCGTCGAGCGGCCGGGCGGCGGCCTCCTGGTAGCGGGACAGGTAGGTCGTGGCCAGCGGCTCGCGGACCATCTTGAGCGCGCGCCGCTGGACGGCGTTGCCGTACAGGGCGGCGGACCAGAAGCCGACGAGCGTGGCGGCCACGTCGAACTCGGGCTCCGCGCGGGTGGCCGCCGTCCAGTTGACCGGGACGCCCGGGCCCTCGTCGCCGTCGCGGACGATGTGAGCCGGGTTGAACTCGCCGTGGCAGACCACCGGGTCCCGGGGCTCCGGGCGGTGGGCGTCGAGCCACTCCCGCTGGCGGACGATGGCGGGGGTGGCGTCGCCGTCGAGCGCCGGGGGTGCAGGGGCGTCCGGGGCGGCGCCCGCGTCCGGCGGGAGTTGGTGGAGCCGGGCGTGCAGCCGGCCGAACTCGGCCAGCAGGCGCGGGAGGGCGGGCATGTCCGAGATCATGCGCTCGGCCAGATTGGTCCCGGCGGGCTGCCGGAACACCAGGAGGGTCGCGGCGTCGCCGTCGGTCAGCGGCTCGGGGGCCGGGAAGCCGGCGTCCCGGGCGGCGCCGACCCAGGCGCGCTCCCGGGCGAGCGCGTCGGGCGCCGACGTGCGGGCCACCAGGGTCCCGGACCATCGGGGGTGGTCGGTGGCGAGGCGCACCCGGTAGGCGTCGGGGCCCCAGCCGGCCCAGATGGGCCCGGCGTCCTCGGCGCAGGCGGGCCGCCGGCCACCGAGGTCGCCCGCGGCCAGGCCGCACACAGCCTCGCTGACGGCGTGGGCGTCGACCTCCGCCGCCGCGGCGGCGTATGCGTCGTGCCAGGTCTGTGCCATCGTCTCCCCTGCCTATCCCGTAGGTGACTCACCGACCGTGTCATGTACACATGTTGACCCGCTCACGGTACTCTGACGCACTAGTGACGGTGACGTCGATTGAGAGGTCGAGCGAGGGACCGGCGCCGGGCTGGGACGGCACCGGGTTCATCGTGACGGATGGCCGTGCGGGCTACCGGCTCGTGCGGGCCGCGGGCGCGGGGCCGGCCGCGCTGGGGCGGGCCGCCGAGGCCTACCTGGACGACCACGAGCAGGCCGCCTGCCTGGCCCTCGGCCCGCGGGCCCGGCCGGGGCGGATCCTGGGCCGCATCGCCGCCAAGGAGGCCGTCCGGGACTGGCTGGTCGCCGCGGGCCGGCGGCGTCCTGCGCCCCGCTGGTTCCGGATCGGCAACGACGGCGCCGGCCGCCCCCGGGCCGAGGTCGCAGGCGGGTTCGGCCCGCGGGTGTCGCTGGCCCACCACGGCACCACGGCGGTGGCCATCGCCGGGGGCGGGGCTGTCGGCATCGACGTCGAGGCGGTGGCCTCCCGGGGCACGGTGTTCGCCCGCCTGGCGCTCACGGGACCGGAGCTGGCCCTCGGGTCCGGCCACGACCCCGACGAGTGGGTCACACGCCTGTGGACGATCAAGGAGGCGGTGGCCAAGGCCGCGGGGACCGGCCTGCGGGGCCGCCCCAAGGACATCGTGGTCCGGGAGGTCGACGGCGACTGGGCGTTCGCCGAGGGCCGCTGGGTCCGCAGCGCCCGGGAGGGCGACCTGGTCGTCTCTACGGTGACGGAGCGCTGACCGCGGGCGGCCCGTACAGCTCCCAGCGCCACAGCACGTCGACCAGCAGCGCCGTCCCGGCGGCCAGGTGGCGGCGGTAGGTCGAGAACGGCAGGTCGAGCACCTCGGCCGCGGCCTCCTGGGTGACCGCGCCGTGGAGGTACGTGCGGTCGAGGGCGCGGCGGGCCGCGGCCGTGCGGGGCACGTCGGGCAGGGAGGCGGCGGCCCGTCGCAGCACCCGCTCGAGCGCTGCACCGTCGGGCGCCGGCTCCGCGTCCCGCACCACCCGTGAGCCCAGCAGCGGGCTGGTCGCCAGCCGGTCGGGGCGGGCCAGGTCCCGGAGCGCCTGGCGGACGGCGTCCGCGAATTTGTCCTCGCCCAGCGCCACCAGTACGGGCGGGGGCGGGGCGGGCCGGACGGTCTCGCCGATCTCGCGGCCCTCCATCAGCTCCAGCCACGCCGCCGGCCCCCGGCGACGCCAGTCGTGGCCGTAGAGGTGGAAGTCCCGGCCGTCCATCCGGTAGCCGCTCCCCAGCGGGGCGAAGTCCAGGTAGTCCATCATCGGGCCCCAGTACTCCGCGTCGCAGATCGAGGCGATGTAGTCCCACGCCAGCCCGGGGGTGACCCAGTGGCGGGTGGACTGCCGGGACACGACGTTGAACGTCGTCGACCCGCGCTGGCCCAACTCACGGTCGAGAAAGAAGCGGTTGACCCCGACGACCTGGCCCGGGCGCGGCGGGTCGTGGCGCCGGGCGTGGGCCCATACGGCCGCGATGGCGGGATCGACCTCCAGGTCCTCGGGAGTCGGCTCGTCCAGCAGCAGCAGTGCCAGGAAGCCCGCGATCTCGTCGCGCCCGGTCTCGCGCACCACGGTGAAGCGCTCGGGCTGGCGGGCGAGCCAGTGGCGGAGCGCGGCCACCGACTCGGGACCGAGGTGGCGCTCGGTGATGGCGACCAGCTCGCCCTCGTCGCCGGGCTCGACCCGCGACGGCACGACCGTGCCGAACGTGGTCCAGTCCCAGTAGGAGCTCACCGACGAGCTGCCCCGGTGCAGGTACACGAGGTCGGCGAACGCCGCATCGGCCAGGCCGGGCACGCCCATCTGGGCCAGCACGTGGGACCGCACCGCCCGGTGGGTGGCGGCGTAGCGCTCGGGGTCGTTGCGGCGCAGGTCGCCCTCGAGCACGTCCCGGGCCAGCTCGTGGGGGCACAGGCCGCCGGTGACCCGTTCGACGAAGGGCCGGGCGGCGAGCCAGTCGAACAGGGCGGGCGCCCGGTCCTCCCCGAACAGCGCCCGGGCCAGGCCTCGCGACGTCACCCGTGCGAGCGCCAGGGCGTCGAGCGCCCGCCGGCACTCGTCGTCCGGCACCTCGTCGACGATGCGGCCGAGCAGCCCGGCCAGCACGTCGGGGGCGTCGGCCAGCTCGCGCGGCACCGCCCGCCGGCGGCCCGGCCCGCCGGCGACGACGTCGCCGAGCAGCGCCAGCGCCAGGGCGTGGCCCCGGGTCAGGCGCTCGGCGGCGCCGTGCTGGCCGGCGGGGACACCTGCCGCGGTGAGCAGCTCGCGCACATCGGCGCCGGCCAGGTTGCGAACGGGGACCACCTCCAGCACGTCGGCCCAGGCGGGATCGGTCCGCCAGGCCAGGTCGGGCGCCTGCCGGCTGGCGACAACGACGACCGAACCGGCGGGCAGGCGGGGGAGCAGCGTCGTTCGCAGCCACGGCTCCAGCCCGGCGGCCCGCTCGAACGTGTCGATCACGACCACGCGCCGCCCGCCCTTGGCGCCGGTCGGTCCGCCCACGGCCGCGGCCACGGCGTCCGGCGTCGGGTCGATCGTGCGCACGTCGAGGAACGCCACGCCCACCGACGCCTCGGCCGCCCGCCGCATCATGGCGCCGAGCAGGGCGGTCTTGCCGATGCCGCCCGGGCCGAACAGCCACAGCACCGTCGAGCCCGGCGAGGCGAGCGCCTCGCCGAACCGGTGCAGCTCCGCCGCGCGCCCGACGAACCGGGCGGCCCCGGCCGCCCGGAGCTCGTCGCCGATCGAGCGGACCGGCACCTCGTTCCTCACCGCGTACAGCATGTCATCCGGCCGCCGCCGGCCGGCGGCCGCGGGTCCGCGCCTACGCGGGCGCCGCCGTCCGGGTCAGGAAGTCGACGAGCAGCTCGTTCAGCCGGTCGGGGGCCTCGAGCGGGATCCAGTGGCCGACGCCCTCGATGCGCTCGTACCGCCAGGGGCCGGTGACGTGGGCCGCGGTCCCGGTCATGGCCTCCTCGGTGAGCGCCATGTCGCCGGTCGACCACACGCCCATGGTCGGGACCTGGATCGGCGGCAGCGCCACCGGCGGGGCGATCAGTGCCTCGGCCGGCAGCACCGCCCGGTAGATCGCCAGGCTGGCCGTGAGCGCCGCCGGGTCGCGCAGGCGCTCGCAGACCTCTTCCATGCGGGGGTGGCCGCCCCAGTCCCGCAGGTTGGCGAAGTCGTCCTGGGACAGCCATGTCTCCGCCACGCCCGCGAACTGGAACAGCAGCATGTACCAGGACTTCTCCCGCTGGGCCCACCCCGCGCCGGCGAACGCCGCGGGATGGCCGACCGACAGCAGGGTGACGCTGGCCACCCGGTCGGGCACGAGCGCGGCGAGCACGGCCGAGATGGCGCCGCCCCAGTCGTGGCCGACCACGTGCGCCCGCTCCACGCCCTGGTGATCGAGCACGCCGAGGAGGTCGCCCACGTGCTGGGGGATGCCGCAGGCCTCGACCTCGGCCGGCTTGTCCGAGGCGCCGAAGCCCCGCAGGTCCGGGGCGATCGTGCGGAACCCTGCGGCATTGAGTGCGGACACCTGGCCGCGCCACAGGTCGTGGGTGTCGGGCCAGCCGTGCACCAGCAGGACGGGCGGGCCCGAGCCCGAGTCGGCGACCTCGAGGCCGATGCCGTTGACGTCGATGCGCATGGGTGGTCCCTTCGCTCAGGCGGCGGCGGCGAGCGCAGCCACCAGATCGGTTCGGGCGGGGTTGCCGGCGGGGTAGCGGGGCGCGCCTGCCCCCCGTTCGATCACGGTGTCCAGGATGCCCGGTGGGGCCAGCGCCTGTTCGGCCGTCGACAGCAGTTCGGCGATCGACACCAGGGCCCGCAGGACCTCGTCGTCGTGGAGGGCCGCCACCGCCATGGCCTTTCCGATCGCCCACCCCGGGTCGCCGGGGTCGTACGCCTCGCCGGCCGCGTCGGCCCGCAGCTCCGCGAGCCGGCGGCGGTCGATGTCGAGCGTCCTCCGGTAGCGGGGCTCCAGCCGCTCGTCGGTGGCCGCGGCGAACGCCAGCGCGAACTCCTCGTGGCGTGCGGGCGCGACCTGGCGGGCCACGTCCCGCAGGCAGGCGGCGTGCTCCAGGCCGATCGAGATGCCCCGGCCGAGCGACGGGTTCGTGCACGCCCACGCGTCGCCCACCGCCACGACGCCCGTGGCGGCGGGGACCCCGTGGACCACGAGGCGCCGGTGGCGGTCCTCGATGGCGGCGATGGCCCGAGGGTCCTCCAGCGGCTTGCCCTCCAGCCAGGGCGCCAGCCGGGGATAGAGGGCGGCGGCCCGGTCCCAGATGGCGGCGTCCGTCAGCGCGCGGAGCGCCCGGTCCTCGGCCGCGGCGACCAGCACGACCGCCCAGGTGCCGTGGTCGGCGGGCAGGGTGAGGAGGCTGAGCGAGTCGTGGTGGGTGAGCAGTTCGCCGTGGCCGGGCGGCAGCCCGCCGTCGGGGTCGGCGAAGTGGCGGCCGTAGTAGACGAATCCGCTGTCCTCCCGCTCCTCCGCCACGGGCCCGGCCCCGGCGGCGGCGAGCCAGCCGGGCAGCGCGGAGCGGCGACCCCCGCAGTCGACCACGAGGTCGGCCCGGACCTCGCCGCCGTCGGTCGCCAGCCCGGCGACGCGCGGGGCCCCGGCCGTCCCCCCGTCCGTGATCAGCCCGCGGACGGCCACGCCCCGGCGGATCTCCACGCCGGGCGTGGCGGCGGCGGCCCGGGCCCCCGCCATCTCCACCACCGGGCGCCGGGCGGTCAGGACCTCGAACCGCTCGTCACCCGGGCGCAGGTCGCCCTGCCGGGCGGGGTGCTCCGCGAACACGTTGAACCGCAGGGCGCCGGCCGCCTCCAGCTCGTCGACCGCGGCCGGCAGCTCGACCTCGGCCAGCTCGCGCCACCGGGCCAGCAGGAAGTGCGGGTACACGAACTGGTTCACGCCTCGCCGGGCCCACCCGTCGACTGCGGCCGCCGCCGTGTCCGGCACCGGCGCCGGGTCCCGCTCCACCACGGTCACCCGGTGGCCGTCGCGCGCCAGCAGCATGGCCGCCTGCAACCCGCCCAGCCCCGCGCCCACCACCACGATCTCCGCCATCACGCCTCCCTCGCCCGGCTCCTCCGGTCAGTGTGGAGCGTGGGAGGGCGGACTGCCCGGAGACCAGGCCAGAAACTGCTCATCTGTCCCGTATGGGTCGCGGTGGCCGCGGCCGGCATCCGCGCCCGGCACCCGGAGTACGACGATGCGCAGGTCCACGGAGCGCTGCGCCGCCGGCGTCCGTCGACCTGCTGGCGCGGGCGCGGGTGGGCTGACGGCGGATCAGGCCTGGGCGACGCAGAACTCGTTGCCCTCCGGGTCCTGGAGGACGGTCCAGCGCAGGCCGTACTCGTCCTGGTCGGCGATCCGGGTGGCGCCGAGGGCGACGAGGTGCTGGACCTCGGCCTCGCGGTCGTCGGCGGTCAGGTCGAGGTGGACCCGGTTCTTCGACGGTCGCTTGGGCTCGGGGACGCGGACGAACAGCCAGTTGGGGGCGCCCGAGGACCCGTGGGCGCCGTCGCCGATCGTGGCGACGTCCTCGCTCGGAGCCGGTGACGTGCCGAGCGGGCGGCCGAGGACGTCGGACCAGAAGCCGGCCAGCTTGGCGGCATCGGCGCAGTCGAACGTGATGTTGGCAAGGCGTGCGGTCATGGGCGTCACGCTGCCGTCTCCCCCTGGGGGAGAGTCAACAGGCGGTCAGCGGGCCGGGCGGCGGCCCCAGCGGCGGTCGCCGCGCCGGCGAGGGCGGCGCATCGGCCCGGGCGCCACGTTGTCGGCCCGGGGCTGGTCCACGAGCCCGCTCAGCAGCGTCCGGGCCACCGGCCGGCGCAGCTGGTCCCCGGTGTCGACGAACGCGGCCCGGACGATGTCGGGCACCCGGACGTCGCTCATGAAATCGCGGCCGAGCGCCTCGATGACCTCGGGGCCAGGCTCGATCAGCAGCGTGGTGATGCCGGCGGCGTGCAGGCGGGCCTGCTCGGCTTCGAGCTTGGCGCGGGCATGACGCCGCACCGCGTTGCCGATGCTGAGCCCGCTGATCGAGCGCCCGGACATCGGCGAGAGGATGATGGCCAGGTCGAGGTCGGCCCGCCGCAGCACATCGGCGTTGGTGGGCGACCGGACGCCGCCGTCGATGTATCGGTGGCCGTCGACCGTCACCGGGCGGAAGTAGCCCGGGATGGCGCAGGACGCGGCCACTGCCGCCGCCAGGCGGGGCACCATGTCGCGGCCCATCACGATCCGGCGCAGGTCGCGCCGGCGGACCGTGCACACCCACAGGTCCCGGTCGGGCCACCGTGAGCCGAGCAGATCCTGGAGCCCGCCGGCGTGCTCGGCCAGGTCGAGGGTGCCGTCCGGGATCACGCTGGCCAGCGCGGTCACGGGGTCGAGCCGCCAGGGACGGCGCAGCCAGGCCGTCACAAGCGCCGGGGTCGGCAACCGGGGCGGTCGCAGGAAGGAAAGCGGCCGCATGGGCGGGAACTCGGGCCGCTCCCGCAGGGCGCGGGCGATGCCGGGCGGGCTGGCCTGGGGTTCCGCACCGACGGAGATGATCGACAGGTCCGATGCCGGCACGCCCCGCCGCAGCAGGGCGCCGACCACCGACCCGGCCGAGGTGCCGACCACGATGTCCGCGGTGCGGGGATCCCAGCCCAGGTCGTGCTCGATCGCCGCCAACGAGGCCGCGTGGTACGCCATGCCGATCACGCCGCCGCCGCCCAGCACCAGTCCGACTCGCACCGCTCCATGGTGGCCCACGGGCGCCTTCGGGTAGAGCATCCGCGTGCCCGACGACATCGGAAGCTGGTTCCTGACCGCCACGGAGCGTGGCAACCCCGACACCACGATCGACAAAGGCCGAGGTGGCGAGGCGTGGACGGTGGGCAACGACGTGGTCCCGCTCGTCCACGGGGCCACGTACTTCGCCTGCCTGCACGATGTGCTCGGGAGGACGGGGGACGGCGACCTCGTGCTGTTCACCGATTGGCGGGGCGACGGCGACGAGCGCCTGACCGGCGAGCCCGGCAGCGAGCTGGCCACGGCCATGGTGGAGGCCGTGAAACGTGGCGCCGACGTCCGCGGGCTGGTGTGGCGCTCGCACCCCGACCAGGCCCGCCTCAGCGAGCAGGAGGCGATCCACCTCGCCGAGGCCGTCAACGAGGCCGGAGGTGAGGTCCTCCTCGACGAGCGGGTGCGCTGCGCCGGCTCCCACCACCAGAAGCTCGTTCTGGTCCGCCACCCGGGCCGCGAAGCCGGCGACGTCGCCTTCGCCGGCGGCATCGACCTGTGCCACGGCCGCCGGGACGACGAGCGCCACCGCGGCGACCCCCAGGCGCCGCCCATGGACCCCCGCTACGGCGACACGCCGCCGTGGCACGACATCCAGGTACAGGTCCGGGGGCCGGCGGTCGGGGACCTGGCCCACACGTTCCGGGAGCGGTGGGACGACCCCACCCCCCTCGACCACCGCAACCCCTGGCGCCGCTGGATCGCGCGCGTGGCTCGGGAGCCCCGGTGCCCGGAGCCGCTGCCGCCCCGGCCCGCGATCCCGCCGGAGGCCGGCAACCACGCGGTGCAGGTCCTGCGCACCTATCCCGCCAGGCGCCCGCCCTACCCGTTCGCCCGGCAGGGCGAACGCAGCATCGCCCGGGCATACCGCAAGGCGTTCAACCGGGCCCGCCGGCTCATCGCCGTCGAGGACCAGTACCTCTGGTCGGCCGAGGTGGCCAAGGTGATGGCCGACGCCCTGCGGCAGTCCCCGGACCTGCTGCTGATCGCGCTGGTGCCCCGCTTCCCGGAGGCCGGCGGGCGGATGTCGGAGCCACCCGAGCTGGTCGGCCACCACGCGGCGGTCGAGGAGGTGCGGGCCGCCGGCGGCGAGCGGGTCGCCATCTACGACCTGGAGAACGACGACGGGACGCCGGTCTACGTCCATGCCAAGGCCTGCGTCGTCGACGACGTCTGGGCCACCGTCGGCTCTGACAACCTCAACCTGCGGTCGTGGACCCACGACTCCGAGCTGGCCTGCGCCGTGCTCGACGCCACGCGGGACGAGCGCGAGCCCCGCGACCCCCGCGGGCAGGGGGACGGCGCCCGCCGCTTCGCCCGGGAGCTCCGCATGGGGCTCGCCGCCGAGCACCTCGGCCGCGCGCCCGACGACCCCGAGCTGGTCGATCCGGTCGACGCCTTCCGAGTGTGGCGGGAGACGGCCCAGGCCCTGGACGGCTGGTACGCCGGCGGGTGCGTCGGGCCCCGCCCGCCCGGCCGGGTCCGGGTCCACCACCCGCAGACCGTGCCCCGGTGGGCGCTGCACGCAGGTCCGGCCTACCGCCTCTTCGTCGACCCCGACGGCCGGCCCCGGCACCTCCGCAGGGCGGGGCAGTTCTGACTACGTGAGGTCGTAGGCTCTGAACTCGACCAGCAGCGCGTCTGGGTCGCGGACGTAGATCGAGCGGGCGTCGCCCCGGGCACCAGAGCGGATGCCCTCGTCGACCACCTCCAGCTCGGCGGCCAGCGCCGCGAGGTGGTCGCCCTCGACGACCAGGCAGATGTGGTCGAGGTGCCCCCGGGCCGCGGGGTCGTCGAGCCCCGGGACCAGGTCGATGATCGTGCTGGCGTCGATGCGCAGCGACGGGAACGGCAGCTCACCCCGGCGCCACTCCTCGACCCGCTCGGCGGCCAGGCCGGCGTAGCGGCCGTACCAGTCGATCGCCCGCTCCACGTCGCCGACGACGAGCACGAGGTGGTCCAGTGCGAAGGCGGCAGGCATGGCCCCATCACAGCACACCCGCCGGCAGGTCAGATCCGGGCCACGACCTCGCCGTGGACGATGGTGAACACGCCGGCCGGGTCGGCGGCCCAGGCCCGCCACCCTGCGCCGAGGGCCACGAGCTCGTCCTCGGTGGCCACGCCGTACTGCACCGCCTGCGTCGCCACCGCGGTGGCGGTGATGCGCTCGGCCCACGACTCCCCCCACCACGCCCGGTCCTCCGGGGTGGCGAAGGTCCAGGTCGACGTGCTGTAGGTGGCGTCGGTCAGCCCGGCCTCCCGGGCCCAGCGCAGCAGGTGGCGCCCCGCGTTCGGCTCGGCCCCGTTGCGGCGGGCCACCGCCTGGTACACCTCGGCCCACCGCTCGAGGGCGTCCGACGCCGGGTACCAGACCATCGCCCCGTAGTCGCTCTCCCGTGCCGCCACCAGGCCGCCGGGCCGCGTCAGGCCGGCCATCGCCGCCAGGCCACCCACAGGGTCCCGCAGGTGGTGGAGGAGCTGGTGGGCATGCACGACGTCGAACCCCGCCGCCGGCAGGCCCACGTCCCGGAAGTCGCCGGCCACGAACTCGACCCCGGTGGCGCCGGCCTCCCTGGCGTGGTCGGCGGCGGCCGCCACCACCTCGGGCGAGGTGTCCACGCCCACCGCGCGGCCGGGGGCCACGCGGCCGGCCAGGTCGACGGTGAGCGTGCCCGGACCGCAGCCGACGTCGAGCAGGTCGAGACCGGGGCGCAGGTGGGGGAGCAGGTAGGCGGCCGAGTTGCCGGCCGTGCGCCAGCGGTGGGACCGCAGCACGGCGTCGTGGTGTCCGTGGGTGTAGACGTCGTCGTCGGGCACGGGGCCGAGCATGCCACCGGTACCGTTGCAGGCGTGACCGAGATCCTCGCCCCGCACGTCCGGGACGACATCGCGTTCGAGCGTACGTGGCTGGACGACGGCTCGTGGATCGACGTCGCCCGGGGCTGGCTGGCCGGCCACGACCACGTCTACGAGGCGCTGGCGGTCCAGGACCGCTGGCGCCAGGGCCGCATCTTCCGCTACGACCGCTGGATCGACGAGCCCCGGCTCGGTTCGTCCTGGCGGGTGGGCGACCCGCCGCCCCACCCGGTGCTGGTGGAGGCCCAGCGGGCGCTGCGCGCCCGCTACCAGGTGCCGCTCGACGGGTTTGCCATGGCCTGGTACCGGGACGGGCGGGACAGCCAGGCCTTCCACCGCGACCGCGACCTGCGCTGGCTCGATGAGACCCTGATCGCCCTGCTCACCCTCGGCGCCCGCCGGCCCTGGCTGCTGCGCCCCCGGTCCGGCCGCTACGACCACGAGGCGCCGGACAAGGGGGCGATCCTCGACATCGCGCCGGCCGGCGGCGACCTCCACGTGATGGGCGGGGCCACGCAGGCCGGCTGGGAGCACTCGGTGCCCAAGGTCGCCCACCAGGTGGACGGCCGCATCTCGATCCAGTGGCGCTGGACGTCCCGGCGGGGGCGGCCGGTGGAGGGTGCCTCCTACCGGGCGCCCCGGCACTACTCGCGGCGCGGTCGATCTTGACGCATCCCTATGCGCAGGGACCGTCACTCACCGTAGGGTCATCCCGTGGCCATCCGCGCGATCCCCACCGCCCGTGAGACGCCGGCATCCCCGGCGCCCGGGCCGGTGCCGGAGCTGGAGCAGTCGGGCGTCCCGCTGCCGCCGGACGCGCTGTCGTACCGGCTGAAGCGGCGACTGCTGGGCGAGCCGCTCCACAGCGACGAGCTCGAGCACCAGCGGCTGGGGAAACCGACCGCGCTGGCGGTCTTCGCCTCCGACAACCTGTCGTCGTCGGCCTACGCGACCGAGGAGATCCTCCACGTCCTCATCCCGGTGGCGGGCGTGGTGGCGTTCTCGCTGGTGTTCCCGATCACCGTCGCCATGTGCGTGGTGCTGGGGTTCCTGATCCTGTCCTACCGGGAGACCATCAAGGAGTATCCGTCGGCTGGCGGCGCCTACCTGGTCACCAAAGACAACTTCGGGCCGACCGTCGCCCAGGTGGCGGGCGCCTCGCTGCTCACCGACTACGTCCTGACCGTGTCGGTCTCGGCCTCCGCCGGCACCGCGGCGCTGACCTCGGCCTTCCACGCGCTCGAGCCTTACCGGGTGCCGATCGCCCTGTTCTTCATCGCCCTCATCGCCTTCGGGAACCTGCGGGGCGTCAAGGAGTCGGGCCGGATCTTCGCGATCCCCACCTACTTCTTCATGGTCAACATGGCGCTGCTGCTCGGCATCGGCGCCTGGAAGTACCTGGCCGGCGATCTCCCCACGTTCGACGGCACGGTCGAGGGCCAGCTCCACTGGGGTGCGGCCTCCGGGGTGGGGTTCCTGCTCGGTGTCCGGCTGTTCGACGTGCTGCACGCCTTCGCCTCCGGCGGCGCGGCGGTGACCGGCGTGGAGGCCATCTCCAACGGCGTGCCCGCGTTCCACGAGCCGGCGTGGCGCAACGCGCGCCAGACCCTGGTCATCATGGGCACCGGCCTCGGCGTCATGTTCCTCGGGGTCTCCGCCCTGGCCGCCGTCATCCACGTGACCCCCTTCGAGTCCGGATCGCCGACGGTGATCGCCCAGATCGGCGACGCCGTGTTCGGCGGTGGCGTCGCGGGCGACGTGCTCTTCTACTCGCTGCAGGCCGGCACGATGCTCATCCTGGTCATGGCGGCCAACACGGGCTTCGCCGACTTCCCCCGGCTGGCCAGCTTCCAGGCCGGCGACAGCTTCCTGCCCCGCCAGCTCACCAAGCGGGGCCATCGCCTCGTCTACTCCAACGGCATCATCGCCCTGGCCACCGCGGCCGGCGTCCTCGTCGTCGTCACCGGGGCCGAAGTCACCCGGCTGATCCCGCTGTACGCCATCGGTGTGTTCACCGGCTTCACGCTGTCCCAGGCCGGCATGACCAAACATCACCTCCGCAAGCGCGAGCCGGGCTGGCGCAGGGGGGTCGTGATCAACGGCTTCGGCGCCATGCTGTCGGCGGTGGTGGCCCTGATCATCGCCGTCACCAAGTTCGTGGACGGCGCCTGGGCCGTACTGATCATCCTGCCCCTGCTGGTGCTCGTGTTCCTGCGGCTCAACCGGCAGTACGTCAGCGAGGCCGAGCACCTGGAGGTCGATGTCCCCGAGGCCGCCACGGCCCCGATCCTGCGGCGCCACGTGGTGCTGGTGCTCGTCGACCGCCTCGACCTGGCCGTCGGGCGGGCCATCCAGTACGCCCGCACGCTCACGCCCGACGAGATGCGGGCCGTCCACTTCATCGTCGACGACGAGGCCGCCCGGCACCTGGCCGACGAGTGGGGCCGGCTGGGCCTGCACCGGATCCCGCTGGAGCTGGTCGAGTGCCCCGACCGGCGGATCGCCCGCGCGGCCGTCGAGACCGTGGCGCGGGAGCTGGCCGACGGCGACACCGAGGTCAGCGTGCTGCTGCCGGACCGCAAGTACCGCGGGCTGTGGCACCGGGTCCTGCACGACCGCACCGCCGAGCAGATCCAGGAGGAAATGTCCCGGCTGCCCCACGCCAACGTGACGACGGTGCCGTTCATCTTCGACAGCATCGACCACGCCCGGGTGCCGCTGTCCGCCATCATCGGCGCTCGGGGCGCGCCGGCCGTGACCGGACCCCGGGAGGCCGGCGGGGGCGAGGCGTCGTTCGGCTCGATGGCGACGGTGCGCAGCGACGGCAACGGCGGTTCCGGCGGGCCTCCGGCGGGGTGCCTACCGATCGCGGAGGCCCGCTATCGGGACCGGGTGCGCCTCGGCGGCCGGGTCCGGTCGCTGATGGTGGCGCCCCAGCACGACGCCCCCGTCCTGGAGCTGGTGTTGGACGACGGCACCGCGGGCATCTCGGTGGTGTTCCTGGGGCGCCGGCGGATACCCGGCGTCGACGTGGGGACCCGCATGGTGATCGAGGGCACGGTCGGCTTGCACCGGAATCGGCTGGCGGTGCTCAACCCCACCTACGAGCTACGGCTCTGACCCGGCCCCTGGGCCTACGGCGGTGCCTCACGACGAGCCTCACCGCATGGTGGGGCGGGCCTGGGCGAAGCTCCAGCGGTGGCCCTCCAGGTCCTCGGCCGTGTAGGCCCGGTAGCCGTGGCTGTGAATGCCGTGCACGATGCGGGCGCCCGCCGCTTCGGCGTGGGCGAAGTGGGCGTCGAGGTCGTCCACGAACACCCACGGCACGTGCGTCGGCGTCGCGTCCTCGGGCAGCGTGCCCTCGGCGGGAAGCAGGACCACGGGGCAGTTGGCGACGTGGAACTCGATCCAGCCGGCGTTCTCGCCCTCGTCCGGCAGTTTGCCAGTGAGGTGGAGGCCGAACGCGTCGGCCAGCCACCGGGCTGCGGTCACGGGCTTGGCGTAGTACACGACGATGGCCAGCCGGGCCATCTCCTCCGGCTCGCGGGGCGCAGTGTCCCGGCGGGCGCACCACTCGGAGAACCACGGGTCCAGCACCCTTGTGTACGAGAAGCTGCCGGTGACGGCGGGGTCGCCGCCGGGGCGGAGGCGGGCCTCGACCCGCACGAGCGTGCCGCCCGCCGTCGGCGTGAAGGTCACGTCGACGTCGACGTCGTCGACCGAGCTGCGCCACGCCAGCCGGGTGCCGGGCTCCCACACGGTGATCCGGCCGAGCTCGAGCGCGTCGCCCGCAGCGTCGTCGTACACCTCGAGCAGCCGGCCCCCGACGCCCGGCTCGTTGCGGCGGCCGATCGCCCGGGCCGAGTCGTAGAACGTGATCGGCGTGCGCAGCCACCACAGGTCCATCTCGTCGAAGAACGCGGTGAACGCGGTCGCCGGGTCGACGGCCACCTCCACCTGGGCCGAGGCCGACGTCGCTGTTGCGGTCATGGGTTCCTCTCCTGCTCCACGTGACGCTTGAAGGCCCCGAGCTGCTCGCTCCAGTGGGCCTGGACCTGGTCGAGCCACGCCCGGACGCCGACCAGCGACTCGGGCCGCAGCCGGAACACCCGGACGCGGGCGTCCTCGGGCACGCGCTCGTCGCGGACGACGTCCGCCTGCAGCAGCACCCGCAGGTGGCGGCTCATCACCGGCGCAGACGTCCCCACCGCCCCGGCCAGCTCGCCGGCGCGGTGCGGGCGCTCCCCGAGCAGCGCCACCACGCGCCGCCGCGTCGGGTCGGCCAGGACCTCGAACACCCGGTCCGAATCGATAGCCACATCAACAATAGTTCTATCAGCCGCTAACTAGTGTCAAGGATCCGGCCGTGCCACGCTGGTGGGATGCACAGCGGCGCGGCCACCGTCGACGAGTACCTCGCCGAGCTGCCGGACAACCGGCGGCAGGCGATCGAGGCGGTGCGCCGGACCGTCCTCGACAATCTGCCGGACGGGTTCGAGGAGCGGATGCAGTACGGGATGATCAGCTGGGTCGTCCCGCTGGCGCGCTACTCCGAGACGTACAACGGCGAGGCGCTGGCCGTCGCCTCGCTGGCCAACCAGAAGCGGTACATGGCGCTCTACCTCGTGGGCGTGTACGGCGACGAGGGCAGCCAGCAGTGGCTGCGCGAGCGATGGGCGGCGGCGGGCCTGAAGCTCGACATGGGCAAGAGCTGCCTGCGGTTCCGGAGCCTCGACGACGTCGATCTCGGCATCATCGGCGAGGCCATCGCCCGGATCCCGGTCGACGACTTCATCGCCGCCTACGAGCGGTCGCGGGGCCTGCGCTGAGCATCGTTAGAGTCCGGGCATGCCGATCGAGGGTGAGTACGAGCCGAGCCGCTGGGACTGGGTCGCCAAGCAGGTCGACCTCTACGAGTCGTCCGGGGGCACCAAGGGCCTGACGATCCAGGGTGCCCCGGTCGTGATGTTCACGATGCGGGGCCGGCGGTCGGGCAAGGTCCGCAAGGCGGCCGTGATGCGGGTCGAGCACGACGGCACCTACGCGGCCGTGGCCTCCAAGGGCGGCTCGCCCGAGAATCCCGGCTGGTACCACAACCTGATCGCCCATCCCGACGTCACGGTCCGGGACGGCACCGAGGTCTACGAGATGCGGGCGCGCGAGGTCGAGGGCGCCGAGAAGGACGAGTGGTGGGCGCGGGCGGCCGACGCCTGGCCGGCCTACGACGACTACCAGGGCCGCACCGACCGCCCCATCCCGGTGGTGCTGTTCGAGCCCCGGGAGGGCTGACCTCAGGCCGACGCGCACGCCGGTGCCGGCGCACTCGAGCGCGGCCGCCCGGTCAGGCCGACGACGCCGTGCTTGGCGGCCGCGTACGGGGCCGGCTCCGGGATCCCGCCGACTCCGGCCAGGGACGAGTTGTCGACCACCGACCCGCCGCCGGCCGCCACCAGCGCGGGGATCTGTTGTTTCATCCCGGCCGGGCGGCCGGGCGGCCGGGCGTCACCGGGCCAGGAGGTCGGCGTAGTCGGGGTTGTCGTCGATGAACTCGGCCACGTACCAGCATGTCGGCACGATCGTGTGGCCGGCGGCCCGCTCGGTGTCGAGCGCGGCCCGCACCAGCACGGCGCCGAGGCCCTGGCCCCGCCGGTGCCCGACGATCACGGTGTGGGGGAACGTGGCCACGCCGTCCCGGGACAGGCGGTAGTCGGCCACCCCGACCAGCTCGCCGTCGACGAACAGCTCGTAGCGGGAGCGGTCGGGCTCGTGGCGCACCTCGTGGGTCATGCGTCCCCGCTACCCCGCAGCTGCGCCTCGAACTCGTCGGCCAGCTTCTTCGGCGCCCGGACGAACCAGGCGTCGGTCAGCAGCTCGGTCAGTTCGTCGACGTCGACGGCGTCGAACCGCACCAGCACCATCGCGTAGCCGTCGTAGTGCGGGGTCGTGAAGAACTTGTCCGGCTCGGAGGCGAGCAGCGCCTCCTTCTCGCCGAGGTCCCCGAGCCACAGGACCAGTACGTCGCCCTCCTCGCGGATGCGGGCGAAGCCCTTGTCCTTCACCCGCCAGGCGGGCATGCCGTAGGAGGGCTTCTCGGTGGTGGCGGGGAGCGACAGGGCCACCCGCCGGACGTCGTCCTCGGTCACCATGCCGCCCATGATGCCGCCCCGGGAACTTGGTGGCGCGGCCGCGTCGTCAGAGATGGCCATGAGACGGATCATGGCGATGGCGGCACTGGCGGTGCCGGTGGTGGTGGTGAGCGCGGCGCCCGCCGGGGCCTGCGGGGGCCTGGTGGGCGAAAACGGCACGATCGAGCTCGTGCGGACCACGACGCTCGCGGCCTACAGCGACGGCGTCGAGCGGTACATGACGGCGTTCGAGTTCAGCGGGGAGGGCGAGGAGGTCGGCTCGATCGTGCCGCTGCCCGACGTCCCGACCGAGGTGACCCGGGCAGGCGACTGGACCCTCCAGCGGCTCGTGCAGGAGGTCACGCCGGCGCCGCGCGGGTCCGATGACGGCACCTCGTTCGGTGCCGAGGCGTCGGTGGCCGAGGTGGACATCATCCTCGAGACGACGATCGACGCCCTCGACATCACCGTGTTGTCGGGCGGGGGCGACGAGGTGGGGGAGTGGGCGGCCGACAACGGCTTCCTGCTCACGCCCGACGCGCCGGAGGTCCTCGACTTCTACGCCGAGCGCAGCCCGGTGTTCATGGCCGCCAAGTTCGACGCCACCCGGGCCCGGGAGCTGGGCCAGGGCGCGGGCGACAGCACGCCGATCATGGCGACCATCCCGACCGACGACCCCTGGGTGCCGGTGCGCATCCTCGGCCTCGGCCTGGAGGAGGACCGCACCGTCGAGGCCGACGTGTTCCTGCTGACCGACGACGAGCCCGAGCTGCTGGCGGGCGGCGCCGGCCTCACCCTCGACCGCAGCGAGCCGGCGCGGGACCTGCTGCTCGACGACCTCCGCTCGGACGTGGGCATGGGCTGGATGCCCGAGGACATGTGGCTCACGTACATGACCCTCGACGCGCCCGCCCGGGAGCTGGACTACGACCTGGCGGTCTCGGCCACGCCCGGCGTGACCCCCTCGCTGCTCGACGCCGGCGTGGAGCGGGGCCAGGCGGCACCGGTCCTCCCCGACACGCCCGGCCCCGCCCTGTGGCCGCTGGCGCTCGGCACCGGCGCCGCCCTGGCGGTGGGCGTGCTGTGGTGGGACCGGCGCCGGCGCGAGCTCCCGACGGCCGGCGGCTGGGCACGTGGGGCATGAGCGGCCCGGCCGCCCTCGACAGCCCGGCGGGCCCAGCGGCCGCCGGCCCGGCTCCGTCCCCCGGGCGCCGGAGCGGCGGGGCCCGCCGGTGGGTGGCGGCGGCGGTCGTGGCGGCCGCTGTCGCCACCGCGGCCGGCTACGGCGTGGCCGCGGGGACGGGCGGGCCGGGCGGGCGTGCCGTCCTCGGCCCGGGCGACGTGACCGTCCGGCTGGACATCGAGCACAGCCTGTTCGAGCCGGAGGACCTGCGGGTCGTCGAGGGGACGCGGGTCCGCTTCGTCGTCGTCAACGGCGACCCCCTCCACCACGAGCTGATCGTCGGGCCGCCCGACGTCCACGCCCGCCACGCCACCGGCACCGAGGCGGAGCACCCGTCGATCCCGGGCGAGGTGTCGGTGGACCTCAACGCCACGGCCGTCACCACCTACACGTTCGACGAGCCGGGCGAGGTCGAGTTCGCCTGCCACCTGCCGGGCCACTACGAGCACGGCATGCGCGGCACGGTGGAGGTCGTCGCCGCGCAATAGGTTGGCGGCGTGGACGACACGACCGGGGGCAGGGGACGGGTCCTGTGGCGCCCGCCGGGCGACGCCGGGCCGCAGACCCGCATCGGTGCGTACGTGCGGTGGCTGGCCGACGAGCGGGGCCGCGACTTCCCGGCCGGGGATTACGACGCCCTGTGGCGGTGGTCGGTCGAGGACCTCGGCGGGTTCTGGCGGTCGGTGTGGGACCACTTCGCGCTCCAGTCCTCGACGCCGGTCGGCCCGGCCCTCGCCGACGCCTCGATGCCCGGAGCCCGGTGGTTTCCCGGCGTCGAGCTGAACTACGCCGGCCATGCCCTCCGCCACGACCCGCCGGGGCCCGCGCTGGTCGGCCTGTCGCAGTCCCGGCCCCGGGTCGAGCTGGGCATGGCCGACCTCCGGGACCGGGTCGACCGCTGCAGGGCCGGCCTGGCCCGCCTGGGCGTGGGCCGGGGCGACCGGGTGGCCGCCTACCTGCCCAACATCCCCGAGACGGTGATCGCCTTCCTGGCCGCCGCCGGGCTCGGAGCCGTGTGGTCGTCGTGCGCCCCCGAGTTCGGGACCCGCAGCGTCGTCGACCGCCTGCGCCAGATCGAGCCGACCGTCCTGCTGTCCGTCGACGGGTACCGCTACGGCGCCCGGACCCTCGACCGGGCGACCGAGGTGGCGGCCGTACGAGCCGAGCTGCCGTCGCTGCGGGCCACCGTCACCCTGCCCTACCTCGACCCCGGCGCCCGCCTGCCCGACACCGTCACGTGGGACGAGCTGCTCGACGTCGCCGCGGCCGACGCGCCGCCGGTGGCCGACGTGCCCTTCGACCACCCGCTGTACGTCCTCTACTCGTCCGGGACCACCGGGCTGCCCAAGGCCATCGTCCACGGGCACGGCGGCATCCTCGTCGAGCACCACAAGGTCCTCGCCCTCCACAACGACCTGGGGCCGGGCGACCGCTTCTTCTGGTTCTCGACCACCGGCTGGATGATGTGGAACTACCTGGTGTCGGGCCTGCTGGTCGGGGCCACGCCGGTGCTCTTCGACGGCGACCCCGGCCACCCTGACCTCGGCGCCCTCTGGCGCATGGCGGCCGAGGAGGGCGTGACGTTCCTCGGCACCTCCGCGCCGTTCCTGCTGGCCTGCCGCAAGGCCGGTGTGGTGCCCTCGGCCGAGGGCGACCTGTCGGCGCTGCGGGCAGTGGGCTCGACCGGGGCCCCACTGCCGGCCGAGGGCTTCGAATGGGTGTACGAGGCCGTCGGCCCGAACCTGCTGCTGTCGTCGATCAGTGGCGGTACGGACGTGTGCACCGCGTTCGTGGGTGGGTGCCCGATGGTGCCGGTGCGGGCGGGCGAGATCTCGTGCCGCTACCTGGGCGACCGGGTCGAGGCGTTCGACGAGGCCGGCCGGTCCGTGGTCGGGCAGCAGGGCGAGCTGGTCATCACCGCCCCGATGCCCTCGATGCCGGTCGGATTCTGGGGCGACCCCGACGGGTCCCGGTACCGGGCGGCCTATTTCGAGGACCACCCCGGCGTGTGGACGCACGGCGACTGGATCACGCTCTACGGGGACGGCGCCTGCGTGATCACGGGCCGCTCGGACGCCACGCTCAACCGCGGCGGGGTGCGGATGGGCACGGCGGAGCTGTACTCGGTGGTGGAGGCGCTGCCCGAGGTGGCCGACAGCCTGGTGGTCCACCTGGAGGACCGGGAGGGCGGGCCCGGCCGCCTGATCCTGTTCGTGGCCCCGGTCCCGGGCGCCGAGGTGGACGACGACCTGCGGGCCCGCATCGCCACCGCCCTCCGTCGGGAGCTGTCGCCCCGCCACGTCCCCGACGAGATCCACGCGGTGCCGGGCGTCCCCCGCACCCTGTCGGGCAAGAAGCTGGAGGTGCCGGTGAAGCGGATCCTGGGCGGCGCCGACCCGGACACGGCGGCCAGCCGCGGCAGCCTGGCCGACCCCGACGTGCTGGACGCGTACGCGCCCTTCGTCGAGCGATGACGGGCGACCTGTACTCCGACGCCTTCTTCGCCGACGTCGAGCGGACCGCGGCGGGGTCCGCCCGGCGCGTGGTGCCGGTGGCGGTGCGGGAGTGGCGGCCGGCGCACGTCGTCGACGTCGGCTGCGGCGAGGGGATCTGGGCCGCGGCCTTCGAGGCGCTCGGCGTGCCGGCGCTGGGGATCGACGGCGACTACGTGCGACCTGGCCGGCGGCTGATCCGCCGGTTCCTGCCCTGGGACCTGACCATGCCGCTGCCCGACCTCGGGCGCTTCGACCTGTGCGTGTGCCTGGAAGTGGCCGAGCACCTCCCCGAGGCCGCGGCCGACGGGCTGGTGGAGAGCCTGGTGGGGCTGTCGGACCGCATCCTGTTCTCGGCCGCGGTGCCAGGCCAGGGCGGGACGGGGCACGTCAACGAGCAGCCCCACAGGTATTGGCTGGAGCGGTTCGACCGGCGCGGGTTCGTGGCCGACGCGTCCTGGCGGGACCGGTTCGCCGAGCAGGGCGAGGTCGCATGGTGGTACCAGCGCAACATGGTCGTGCTCGACCGCCGGGTGCCGCGGCCGCCCGCGCCGCCGCGGCTCGACGCGGGCTCGGGCGCACCGGCGGGGCAGGGGCTGGCGGACCTGGCGGCGACCGCCGACCTCGCGTCCCGGCTGCGACGGGACGAGCGCTGGGGCCACCGGCTGGTGGCGGGCCCGGTGGGGCGGATGTGGACATCGCAGGCCGCGTTCGACGCCGGGGTGGTGGCCGCGCTGGAGGACGTGGAGGCCCGCCTCCGGGCCCTGGAGTTCGCGGTCCGCGACGTCCACGGGCCCTTGCTGGGCGAGTAGCACCCCCGAACCCGGTGGCCCCTCGCCACGGGCGTGGCAGGGTCCCTCGCCGGGGACTGAGTCGCCGCCGGGGCCCTGTGGCACGATATCTGACACCGAATCAGATCTTCGGCCGGGAGGGCTCGATGCACACCAGGGACACGCTCTACATCGGCGGGGAGTGGGTGGCCCCCGCGACCTCGAACGTCATCGAGGTCGTCAGCCCCACGACCGAGCAGGTCATCGGCCGGGTCCCCGAGGCGACCGAGGGCGACGTCGACCGGGGCGTCGAGGCCGCCAAGGCCGCGCTGGCCGGTCCGTACCCGCAGCTGTCGCCGGCCGAGCGGGCCGAGTACCTGCGCAAGCTGTCCCTCGCCATCCAGGCCCGCAGCCAGGAGCTGGCCGACATCATCACCGCCGAGATGGGCTCTCCCTCCAGCTGGGCGCTCGTGGGCCAGGTGTTCAGCTCGACCATGGTTCTCGACGGCTGGGCCGACCTGACCGAGACGTTCCCGTTCGAGGAGATCCGCCCCGGCGCCCTCGGGCCGGTGCTCGTCCGCAAGGAGCCGGTGGGCGTGTCGGCCGGGATCATCCCCTGGAACGTGCCGCTGTTCATCATCGCCCTCAAGCTGGGCGCGGCGCTGGCCGCAGGGGCCCCGATGGTCCTCAAGCCGTCACCCGAGACCCCGCTCGACGGGTTCATCCTGGGCGAGATCCTCGACGAGATCGAGCTGCCCAAGGGCATGGTGTCGATCCTTCCGGCCGGCCGCGAGGTGGGCGAGTACCTGGTCCGCCATCCCGGCGTCGACAAGGTCGGCTTCACGGGCTCGACCGCCGCGGGCCGCCGGGTCGGGGCCATCTGCGGCGAGATGCTCAAGCGCTGCACGCTGGAGCTGGGCGGCAAGTCCGCCGCCATCATCCTCGAGGACGCCGACCTCGCCGCCTCGATCCCGCTGCTCATGCCGTCCGCGCTGATGAACAACGGCGAGGCCTGCGTCGCCCAGACCCGCATCCTCGCCCCCCGGTCCCGCTACGCCGAGGTCGTCGACGCGGTGGCCGAGGCGGTCAAGGGCCACAAGGTGGGCGACCCCGCGGATCCGACGGTCGCCATCGGCCCGCTGGTGGCCGAGCGCCAGCGCGACCGGGTGCTGGGCTACATCGACAAGGGCCGCTCCGAGGGCGCGACGCTCACCGCGGGGGGCGGGCGTCCCGCCGGCCTCGACAAGGGCTGGTTCGTGGAGCCGACGCTGTTCGCCGACGTCGACAACGCCATGACGATCGCCCAGGAGGAGATCTTCGGGCCCGTGCTGTCGATCATCGGCTACGACGGTCCCGAGGACGCCGTGCGCATCGCCAACGACAGTGACTACGGGCTCTCGGGGTCGGTATGGACCAGCGACGTCGAGGCCGGCATCGACGTGGCCCGCCGGGTCCGGACCGGCACCTACGGCATCAACCAGTACGGCACGCTCGACGTGCGCAACCCCTTCGGCGGGTTCAAGGCGTCGGGCGTCGGCCGGGAGCTGGGGCCGGAGGGCCTGTCGGCCTACCTGGAGACCAAGACGATCGTCCTGCCGGGCGATTACACGCCGCCGGCCTGATCCCACCACCATGGCGGGATGCGCCACCGGTTCCTGGCCGCGCTGCTCGTCCTGGTGATCGTCGCGTTCGGCGCGGTCGCCGTCCCGGCCCCGGCCGGGGCGGCCCAACCGGACCCCGACGACACCACCGTGACCGAGCCCGAACCCGCCCCGGGCGACGACATCATCCCGCGGCCCAACTCCGGCGCCGAGCCGACCGAGCCCGGCGACCGCGGCGGCGCGCTCCAGGTGGCGGTGTTCGTGGGCATCCTCGTGACCGTGGGGGTGATCGTGGCTCTGGCCCTGCGGGACGTCCGCCGGGCCCGGGGCCGGCCCGATGCCCCGAGCCGCTAGCCGTCCGCGGTCAGCCGAGCGCGCCGTACTCCCGCTGGCAGCCGGTGTACCCCTCGCGATAGCCGGTGCGCAGGGCCGAGGTCCGCTCGAAGATCGTGCCGACCTCTTCGTCGAGGCCGCTGCCGTAGGCGAGGAAGCCCTGGATGGCCTCGTCGAGGTCGCCGGCCGACGTCGTCAGTTCGGACTCCGGCGTCGTCTCGTCGCCGGGGCTGAGCGAGATGCTCCACACGCCGGTCAGGCAGTCGGCCTGGAGCGCCGCGTCGCCGGCGCCGGTCCGCCCGAGCCGGGCCTGCGCGGCCTGGGCCCACAGCCGGCCGACCTCGGCCCCGACGGCGAAGTCGCCGATGCGGTTGAGGTCGGGCACGAGTCCGGCGCCGTCGAGCACCACCACGTTCTCGTCCTCGCAGTACACCGCCGCGCCCTCGAGGTCGCTGCCCTCGAACGGCCGGCCTCCGCAGGTGATCGAGTCGCGGGCCGGGTCCACCAGCACCAGCTCGTCGACCGGGGTCCACTGCTGGCCGATCTCGCCGAACAGGACCCCGTAGAACTCGTTGAGGTCGGCCACGAGCAGCGTGAGCAGGCCGTCGCCGTCCGGCCCGTCCTCGAGGGGCATGTTGCCCTCGTTCCGGAACTCCTCCTCCGACTGGAACGGCACTTCGGTGGTGTCGCGATCGACGGACTGGTCGGCGTACTCGACGCAGGCCTGCGCACCGTTCTCGTAGCCGTCCTGGAAGGACGTGACGCGATCGAAGCCGCTGCCGTGGGCGAGCGGATCGTCGGGATCGGTGCCCGGGATGTCGCGGATGGCGGTCATGCCGGCCACCGTCTGGTTGAGGTCGACGTCCTCGGCCGAGAACCCGCCGGCCTCGCCGGCGGTCACCCGCCCGGTCCACGCACCGGCGAAGCAATCGGCCTGGAGCTCCAGGTCGACGGTGCGGTCGAAGGCTTCGGCCCGGGCCTGGATGGCGTGGCCGAACTCGTGGGCGATCACGATGGCCACGGTGAACCCGCCGAAGGTCTCGTTGACCTCGGGCAGGAAGGAGGCCGCGTCCCAGGCGATGATGTCGTCGCTCGGGCAGTAGAAGGCATTGTCGGCGATGAGCTCGTACTCGGGGGGCGGGTCGCCGCACGGCGGGGGCTCGGTGTCGGGCCCGTAGGGATAGAACCCCGCCACCTCCTCGAACTCGTCGTCGTAGACGTCGGGGTAGGTGACCCGCCAGAACTCGCTGACGTCCTGGACGGCGGCCTCGGCGATGGCGTCGGGGTCATCGGCCACGTGGGGGCCTTCGGGCACCTCGCCGCCCGGATCGCTGGTCGGGATCGGCCCGCCGCCGGGGTCGTCGCCGCCGGCCAGCAGGTCCTGCTCGGAAGGCTGCGCGCAGGCGGCCGCCAGCGCCACCAGCGCGACGAGGGCGCCCACGGATGTGCGCCTGCGGTTCACCTCGTCTCCTTCCGCCGTGGGGGCCGCTCCGGCCGCGTGAGGTCGCGACGCTAGCGCGGTCGAGGGTGATCGCCGCTGCGCCTCCCGCCACCTAGCCTCGGTGCCGGTGAGCGACCTGACGTCCACCGGAGAGGTGCCGCTTCCGGCCGGCTATCCGGGCGAGTGGGACGCGGACGTCGTCCTGGCCGACGGCGGCACGGTGCGGGTCCGGCCCATCCGGCCCGACGACGCCGAGCGCATCGTCGACTTCCACGCCCTCCAGTCGCCGGAGAGCATCTACTTCCGCTACTTCTCGCCCCATCCCCGGCTGACCGACGAGGAGGTCGCCCACCTCACCAACGTCGACTACGTGGACCGGATGGCGTTCGTGGTGCTGCGGGACGACGCCCTGATCGGGGTGGCCCGCTACGACCGCTGGCCGCTGCGGTCCGAGGCCGAGGTGGCGTTCTTCGTCGACGACCGCCACCGTGGGCGGGGCATCGCCAGCCTGCTGCTGGAGTACCTGGTGGCGGCGGCCCGCCGGGCGGGCATCCGCGCCTTCACCGCCACGGTCCTGCCGTCGAACCAGCGCATGGTGCGGGTGTTCCGGCGGGCGGGCTTCGACCTGCGCAGCAGCTTCGACGATGGGGTCATCGAGGTCCACTTCGACCTCCAGCCCACGCCCGAGGCCGAGGCCGCGGTCGAGGCCCGGGCCCAGCGGGCCGAGGCCGAGGCGGTGCGGCTGCTGCTGGCGCCCCGGTCGGTGGCGGTCATCGGCGCCGGCCGCGACCCGGCCAGCGTCGGCCACGCGGTGCTGCGCAACCTGCTCTCGCACGAGTTCGCCGGCCCCGTCCACCCGGTCAACCCCACGGCCGACCACGTCGCCGGGGTGGCCGCGTCGCCGACCATCGAGGACGTGCCCGGGCCGGTCGACCTGGCCGTGGTCGTGGTGCCTGCGGCTGAGGTGCCGGCCACCGTCGCCGCCTGCGGCCGCAGGGGGGTGAAGGCGGCCATCGTCATCTCGGCCGGGTTCGCCGAGTCCGGCCCCGAGGGCGCGGCGCTGTCCGCCCAGGCGCTCCGGGCGGCCCGCCGGTTCGGCGTCCGCCTGCTCGGCCCCAACTGCCTGGGGGTGATCAACACCGACCCCTCGGTCCGGCTCCACGCCACGTTCGCCACCCCGAACCCCCGCCCGGGCCCGGTGGCGCTGCTGTCGGAGTCGGGGACGATCGGCGGGGCGCTGCTCGACCGCATCGGTGAGGCGGGCCTCGGGGCGTCGTCGTTTGCGGCGATCGGCAACCGGGCCGACGTGTCGGCCAACGACATGCTCCAGTACTGGGCCGACGACGACCGCACCGAGCTCGTCCTGCTCTACCTCGAGTCGGTGGGCAACGCCCGCAAGTTCAGCCGCATCGCCCGCTCGCTGTCGCGGACCAAGCCGATCGTGGCGGTCAAGAGCGCCGGCGCCGCCCGGGCGTACCCCGACGACGGCGCCGACCTGCCGCCCGCCACCGTCGACGTGCTGCTCGAGCAGACCGGCATCGTCCGGGTCGACACGCTGGCCGAGCAGCTGCATTTGGCCCGGGTCCTCGCCTGCCAGCCGCTGCCCGGGGGCAACCGGGTGGCGCTGGTCGGCAACGGCGGGGGGTCGCTCGCGCTGGCCGCCGACGCCTGCGTCGACGCCGGCCTCGTGCTCGCCGAGCTCGGCCCCGCGGTGCGGGCGCTGGTGGGCGAGGAGCCCGGCAGCGCCGCCCGGCTGCGGGCCAGCACGGTCGACCTCGGGTTCGAGGCCGGTCCCCGGGACATGGTGCGGGCGCTGGGCGCGCTGCTGGCGGACGACGGCGTCGACAGCGTGCTGGTGGTGTGCGCGCCGGCGCCCCGCCAGTCGACCCGGGAGCTGGTGGCGGCGATCGCCGAGGCGCGCGAGGCGGCCCCGGCCAAGACACTCGTGGCCTGCGTGTTCGGCGATCACCCCACCGTCGTGACGGTGCCCGGGCAGGCCGACGTGCCGATCTTCGACTTCCCCGACGACGCGGCCTACGCCCTCGGGCGCGTGAGCCGCTACGCCCGCTGGCGGTCCGAGCCCGAGGGTGGCCCGCTGGTGCACGACGACGACGGCCCCCTGGCGGCCCGCCGGATGGTGGCGGACGCGGTGGCCGCCGGTCAGGTGGGCTGGCTCGATCCGGACGCCGCACTACGGGTGCTCGGCACCGCCGGCCTGCCGATCGTGCCCTCCGCGGTGGCGGGCGACGAGGAGGAGGCGGTGGCCGCGGCGGCGCGGCTCGGCTACCCGGTGGCGGCCAAGTCGGTGCGCCGGTCCCGCCTGGCCAAGTCCGAGGTGGGCGGCGTCTCGCTCGACATCCACGACGAGTCCGAGCTGCGGGCCCGGCTCGCCCGGATGGCCCGGGCGCTCGGCGACGCGGCCTGGCCGATTGTGGTCCAGCCCATGGTGGAGCCGGGAGTCGACGTCGCCGTCGCCGTCGCCGACCACCCGGTGGTCGGCCCGGTCCTGACCCTGGGGCCGGGCGGCGTCGCCACCTCGGTCGGGACGAGTGGCAGCCATGTGCTGCCGCTCACCGACGTCGAGGCCCGGCGCTTCGTGTCCGAGCTGCCGCTCGCCGGCCTGCTGGACGACGGCGCCAGCGCCCGCCTGTATGACCTGCTCGGACGCGTCGGCGCGCTGTCCGACGCCGTGCCGGAGCTGACCGGCCTGGAGCTGAACCCGGTGATCCTGTCGCCCGGCGGGATCGGCATCGTCGACGCCCGGGCCCGGGTGGCGGCGGTCGACCGGGACCCGCTACCGCCGGTCCGCCGCCTCTGAGCACCGACCTCAGCGCGGCTCGCGAGGGAGGCCGAGCGTACGTTCGCCGAGGATGTTGCGCAGGATCTGGGTGGTCCCGCCCATGATGGTGTAGCCGGGGGCGTAGCAGATGTTGCGGCTCACCCGCTGCGCCAGGCCGGGCTCGGCGAGGAGCGCCTCCGGGCCCAGTACCCGGCTGCAGAACCCGGCGATGCGCTGCTCCAGCTCGGTGCAGAACGTCTTCGTGGCGGCCGAGAACTGGGGCGGGCCCTGGCCGAGCGTCTCCCGCAGGACGAGCAGCCGCCCGATGCGATAGCCGGACTCGATCGCCGCGACCTCCTGACGGACGAGGGGGTCGGTCGTGTCGGCCAGCGGGCGCACGTCCTCGTACAACCGCCGGTTGGAGACCAGCCGGTCGATGCCCCCCCGCTCGTGCTCCATCTGCCGCATCACCTGGCGGAAGGACCCGTTGAGCTCGCCGACCATGTTGGCGGCCGGCACGTGGACGTCCTCGAAGAACACCTCGCAGAAGTGGCGGCTCCCGGTCATGTCGAGGATCGGCTTGACCGACACGCCGGGGCTGCGCATGTCGAGCACGAACTCGGACAACCCCTCGTGGGGTCGGGCGTCGGGGTCGGTGCGGCAGATCAGGTAGCACCAGTCGGCGCTGGCGGCGCCCGACGTCCAGATCTTCTGCCCATTGACCACCCACTCGTCGCCGTCCCGCTCGGCCCGGGTGCGGATGCCGGCGACGTTGGATCCCGCGTCGGGCTCGCTCATCCCGATGCACCACATCGACGTGCCGGCCACGATCCCGGGCAACCACCGCTCCCGCTGCTCCTCGGTGCCGAACGCCAGCAGGCTCGGCCCCATCTGGCGGTCGGCGAACCAGGCGGCGGCGATCGGAGCGCCGGTGGCGATGAGCTGCTCGAACACCACGAACCGCTCGAGGATCGAGCGGCCCCCGCCGCCGTGCTCGACCGGCCAGGTCATGCCCAGCCAGCCCCGCTTGCCGAGCTCCTCGGCAAAGGACCGGTCGTGTCCGGTGATCCAGGTGTCCTCGGGGACCTCCGCCCGCTCCGACGCGGCCAGCCCGACGTCGCGCGCCTCGGCCTGCAGCGCCTCCAGCTCGGGCGACAGCGCGAACTCCATGGCCGGCGAACCTAGCGTGGCGGCCCCTCAGCGCCCCAGGTCGGCGAGCACGACCGCGCCGGGCAGGCCGGCCAGGACCTCGCCGGGGAGCAGCAGCTTGGACCGGCGGACGCCGCTGCCGACCACCGCGTCGGGGCAGGCGGCCACCGCCGCGTCGACGAGGATCGGCCAGTCGGGGGGCAGCCCGATCGGCGTGATGCCGCCGTACTCCATCCCGGTCTCGGCCACGGCGAGGTCCATCGCCGCGAACGACGCCTTGCGGGCCTCCAGGGTCTTGCGGGCCAGTCCGTTGACGTCCGCCCGGGTCGTGGCCAGCACCATGCAGGTGGCCAGCTGGGTCGCTCCGGATCGCTTGGTCGCCAGCACGACGCAGTTGGCCGACTGATCCAGCCTGACGCCGTAGGCCTCGCAGAACGCGGCGGTGTCGGCCAGGGCGGGGTCGATCTCGGCGACCGCCACGCGCCCGGCGACGGCGGGATCGGCCCGCAGCGCGGCGGCGACCGGATCGGCCAGCAGGTCAGGGCGGTCGAGGGCGGGGGTCCAGGTGAGCGTGCCGGCCATGGGTCGAGTCTGCCGCACGGCGCCGCTCTGCCGAGCCGCGCTAGAACCGGGGCCGTGCTCGACGAACCGCTGGTGCCGCCGCCGACGGACGGGCGTGTGTTCCGGGCGGGGCGCCGGGTGCGCCTGGCCGACGCCGACCCAACGGGGCGCCTGCGCCTCGACGCCTGCGCCCGCTACCTGCAGGACATCGGCAACGACGACACCACCGACAGTGGCATGGACGACGCCGACACGACCTGGGTGGTGCGGCGGGCGGTCATCGACGTCCACCGCCGACCCCGTTGGCGGGAGTGGCTGGACCTGTCCACCTGGTGCGGCGGGGTCGGCCGCCGGTGGGCCGAGCGCCGCATGACCATGGCGGGGGAGCGGGGTGGCCGCGTCGAGCTGGCGACGCTGTGGATCCACGTCGACACGGCGACGATGACCCCCGCCCCCCTGACCGACCACTTCATGACGACGTACGCCCCGGCCGCGAGTGGCCGGAAGGTGTCCAGCCGGCTGTGGCTAGGCGATCCGCCGGTGGGGGCGGCGGCCGAGCCGTGGCGCCTGCGGGCCGTCGACATCGACCTGCTGGGCCACGTGAACAACGCCGCCTACTGGGCCGCGGTGGAGGAGCAGATCGAGCCGGGCACGGTCTTCGCCCACGGGCTGCTGTCCCGCCCCCACCGGGCGGTGATCGAATACGGCCCGGGCATCCCCGCCGGCGCGGACGTCGAGCTGCTCCTGGACGAGACCGACGACCACCTGTCCCTGTGGTTCACGGTCGCAGGCGCGGTGCTGGCCTCGGCCACCGTGCGTCCCCTGCCGCCGGGGACGGCCCCGCCCAAGGCCTGACGGGCGGGGCCGCTGGGCTCAGTCGCCGCCGAGGTCGAGGCCGGCGGGGCGCCGGGCGCGCCGCCAGCCCGGCACGCTGGCCACCGCGGCGAACACAGCCGGCACGACCACCGCCACGCCCGCCACCGCCCCGGCGGGCACAGGGACCGGAGGCAGGTCGCCGCCGTCCATGAGCTGCCACAGCCCGAGCCCGAGGGGGATTCCCGCCGCCAGTGCCAGCGCGCACGCGCCCATCTGGGACACCACCAGTGTCGCCACGGTCTGTCGGGGCGTGGCCCCGAGGGCCCGGAACGTCGCGTGGGCCCGGGCGCTGTCCCGGGCGGCGAACGACGCCACCACGGCGGCGTTGACCCCACCGAGCAGGATCAGCACGCCGGCGGTGGCCAGCACGATCAGGGTGACCCGGTCGTAGAGAACGGCGTCGGCTCGCGCGCTCAGCGTGCGGCCGGCCTCCGGGGGGTCAGTGGCCAGCCGGTCGAGGCTGGCGCGCAGCGCCACCGCCACGACAACCATCGCCACCGCCAGGGTCAGGCCGGCGGCGTTGCTGACGAGCCGGCTGGGCCGCCGCCACGCCGACCGCAGGCCGAGCACCGCGGGGAGAGGCGCGCCGGCCCGGTCCGCCAGGCCGGCCAGGCGCCCGCGGCGGCGGGGTGGCCGCGCCCCGGAGGCGAGCGAGCGCAGTGTGGAGCGCCGGGCGGCCCGCAGTGCGGGGCGCAGCGTGGCGACGACGACGGCGCCGGCGGCCACGCCCCCCACGATCGCCACCCGGGCCCAGGACAGGGGCGGCGGCTCCGGGGCGCCGAGCAGGGTCAGCGAGCTGCGGGCCAGCGGCGGCGCGATGGCCCGCGCCACCGCCAACCCCACGACGGTGGCGATCGCGGCGAGCGCCAAGTGCTCGACCAGCAGCACCGCCACCACCTGGCGGGGGAGCGCACCGACCGCCTTGAGCGTGCCGGTCTGGCGGGCATGGGCCGCCATGCGCCCCGCCACGATCACGGCGGCGGTCGCGATCGCCAGCACGCCGACGAGGATGCCGGCGGCGAACACGGTCCCCGCCAGGATGTCCACGTCGGAGTGTGAGTCCGCCCGCCGCTGGCGCCACGTCTCGACGAACATCCCCTCGACCGAAGCCGGGTGGCGGCCGGCCACCTTCTCCGCGTCGTCCGGATCCGCCAGGCGCACCGCCAGCTCCATCCCCTCCTCGGTCATGCCGAGATCCCGCAGCTCGGCGGCCGTGGCGGGCGTGATCCACACGTGCGCCGGTCGGGTCAGCGGGAACCGCCCCCGGCTCACGGTCATGGCCACGCCCCGCACCGGTACGTCCCGCCCCTGGAGCCGGAGGGTGTCGCCGGGCCCGGCGTGCATCGCCTCGGCCAGGCCCTGCTCCAGGACGACGCCGGGGTCGCCGTCGTCGAGCCACGCCCCGGCCGTGACCAGCGGGTGGTCGACCGGAGAGACGCCGGCGGGCCGGACCTCGGCCGTCAGGTCCTCGGTGCCGCCTTCGAACTCGAGTAGCCCGTAGAGGTGGGTCCACGGCCCGCCGACCGCCACCACATCCGGGTCGGCGGCCAGCGCGTCCATGGCCGCACGGGCCTCGGCTAGGTCGGCGTCGCGCCGGGGGTCGTCGCGGTTCCGGTAGGCCAGCGCCTGGACGTGGAAGCCGTCGGTGCGGGCCCACGCCCGGTCCCACGGCCCGTCGGCGCTGCCGTAGAGCCACATCCCGACCCCGAGCGTGCTGGTCGCCAGGGTCAGCGTGAGCAGCAGCAACGCCGCGTGGGCGGGCCGGTGGCGCACGTTGCGCCAGGCCAGCCACGGGGCGACCCGGGCGGCCATCAGGTGCCGCCCAGGTCGGCGAGCGACGCCACGCCGCCCGCGGTCCGGGGGCCGTCGAGGCGGGTCTGGCCGGTGATGGCACCGTCCCGCATCGTCAGCAGGACGTCGGCGGTGCTGGCCACCCGGGCGTCGTGGGTCACCACGAGCAAGCTCTGCCCCATGCCGCGCAGGTCGTCGAAGACCCGGAGGATCTCGCCGGTGGCCCGGCTGTCGAGGTTGCCGGTGGGCTCGTCGGCCAGGATGACCCGGGGCTCGTTGACCAGCGCCCGGGCCACCGCCACCCGCTGGCGCTCGCCGCCCGACAGGCGGTCGGGGAGGTGGCCCGACCGGGCGGCCACGCCCAGGCGCTCCAGCAGCTCCGCGGCCCGCGCCCGGGCCCGGCGGGGCGTCGCGCCGGCGAGACGGGCCGGCAGCTCGACGTTCTCGGCCGCGGTCAGCTCGTCGACGAGGTTGAACGCCTGGAACACGAACCCGATCGACCGGCGGCGCAGCACCGCCCACGCGGCCTCGGACCGGCGGTCGACCCGGGTCCCGTCGAGCAGGATCTCGCCGCCGTCGGGCCGCTCCAGCCCGCCCAGGAGGTGGAGCATGGTCGACTTGCCGCACCCGCTGGGCCCCATGACCGACACGGCCTCGCCGGCCTCGACGGTCAGGTCGAGCCCGTCGACCGCCCGCACCGGCGCATCGTCGGCCGCGTAGGTCTTGCACAGGCCCCGGGCCTCGAGCACGGGGGTCACGTTGGCCCCCGCTCGGTCCAGTGCTGCTCGCACACCTCCAACCAGCGGACGTCGGCTTGGAGCCGGAGCGCGGCCCCCTCCAGCACCAGCCGGGCGTCGTCGCCGGTGGGCTCGGCCATGACGAGCTCCTGGACGTCCCGGAGCTGGCGCAGCAGCTCCAGCCGCTGGCCCTCGATCAGCGCCACGGGGTCGGCCAGGCCGGTGGCGGCGGCCGCCACCAGCTTGAGGTGGAACTCGGTGGGCGCCACCTTGGTCCAGGCCCGCTCGCCCAGCCAGGCGGCGACCCGATCCCGGCCGGCGGCGGTGAGCTCGTAGACCTTGCGCCCGGGCGGTCCGCCGTCGTCGGTCCGAACGAGGCCGGCCTGGGCCAGCCGGCCGAGCGTGACGTACACCTGCCCGGGGTTGAGCGCCTCGCCGAGCGGCCCGAGGGCGTGCACCAGGCGCTGGCGGACCTCGTAGCCGTGAGCGGGCTCCTTGGCCAGGAGGGCGAGGATGGGATCTTGCACAACCGTTAGATATAACGGTTATATGCCGCCGTCAACCCCGGGTCCGTCCTGGGTTCAGTACGGAACCAATACGACGACATAACGTCAATCTCTCGACGCTCTCGGCCCGGCCCGTACCGGAGGCCGACCAGCCTGTACGGTTGTGTCCACCATCGCTGCGGGAGGCGAGCGTGCGCGACACGACGGGTCACCGGAAGAGCGGACCGGCGCGGCGCGCCGACATCGTCGGTGCGGCCCGGGCCGTCTTCCTGGCCGAGGGGTACTCCGAGGTCGGGTTGACCGACGTCGCCGCCGCCGGCGAGGTCTCGCGCGGCCTGGTGTACCGCCACTTCCCCCGCGGCTGCAGCGACCTGTTCGTCGCTGTCACCGAGGACGTGCTGGGCGAGCTGCAGGAGCGGCTGCGGTACGCGGCCAGCGCCCCGTTCTCGCAGGCCAAGCGGATGGAGCACCTGCTCGCCGCACTGTTCGCCTTCTTCCAGGAACGGCCCGAGGCCTACCGCTTCCTGTTCCGCGACGTGTGGGCCGCCCGGGAGGAGTCGATCGAGGCGTCGGCGGTCGCGGCCCGTGCCCCGCTGGTGGCCGAGGTCGCCTCGCTCCTCGCCGGCACCGAGGGCGGCCGGCACGAGATCGACGTGGCCAGCCGGGGCATTCTCGGCTTCGCCCTCTCGGCCATCGAGATGGCGCTCACCGGCGCGGTCGACGCCGAGACCGCGTGGCGGGTCGCCTCGCGCTACGCGGTGTCCCAGATGGTCGGCTGACCGATGGGGCAGATTCTCAGGTCCCGCCCTCGGTCACCAGGCGCAGCACCGGCGCCCGTCCCGGCGGTACCGGCGCACCCAGGACCGCCCGCACGTGCGTGCCCTCGCCGGGGGCGGAGGTCACCTCCACCGAGCCGTCGAGGTGGTCCGCCAGCGTCCGCATCGTGGTGATGCCGATACCCGCCTCGGCCGTCCCGGGGTCGAAGCCCACCCCGTCGTCGATCACGTCGATCACCGCCGTCTGGCCCCGAGGGGCGACCCGCACGGTGAGCGACCGGCAGCGGCTGTGCCGGTGCACGTTGTCCAGCGCAGCGTGGAGGATCCGCAGCGCGAGCACCTCGGTGGTCCAGTCCGGCGCGAGCGACTCGTCGACCTCCAGGTGGAGGGCCGGGCGGCACCCGTCGCCGTACAGGCTGTCGACGTAGGCCCGCAGCGGGGCCACCAGCCGCTGCGGGCCGTCGCTCCGCGCCGGGGCCATGGCCTCGAGCATGTCCCGCAGGGCGTCCACCTGCTGGGCCAGGTCGGTCCGGGTCTGCGACGCCACCATCGCCAGCGCCGCGCCGGGCCGGCCGGGCGGCGACATCTCCAGGGCGGTGACGAACGTGGCCATGGCGCTGTAGGACGACATCGCCTGCTGGTGGAGCCGGGCCGCCATGCGGTAGCGGTCGGTGTCGACGTGGTGGATCACGTCGGCCAGCAGCCGCCGGCGCTCGCCGGCCGCCTGATCGACCTGGTGGTACAGGCGGGCGGTCTCGCGGGCCACCAGCAGGTGGCGCACGCTCGACAGCACCAGCAGCGCCACGACAGCAGACCCGGCGCCGACGACTACCCACGCCTCGTCCCGCCCCAGGGCCGCCTCCGCCACGATGACCGGCACGGCCGCCAGCACCAGGCCCGACACCACGTTGCGCCGGCGGACCTGGGCCTCGGGGGGCAGCCGGTCGAGCCCCACCGACGGCCGGCGCATGGCGTGGACCACGAAGATGATGCCGAGCCCGCAGGCCAGCGCGTGCCAGGTGAGCAGCGGCCCGCTGCCGGCGGCGAAGCCGTCCATGGCCAGCGCCACCTGGCCGGCCGCGTCGACGAGCGCGGCGACGCCGAGGGCGAGGCCGACCCAGGCCAGGCCCCGGTCCTCGCGGGCGATGCGGGCCGCGAACACCGCCGCAACCGCCACGCCGTGGACCAGCGCCACCGTGATGACCGACCACGACACCGTGTACCAGGCCGCGTCCGACGTCACGACGGCGTCGCCCACGAGCAGCGCGACCGGGGCGGTCACGACGACCACGAACGTGGTGAGGTCGACGACGTCGATCCCGGGGGCCCGGTGGCCGGCCCGGGTGCGCATGACGACCATGTTCCCGGCGCCGTAGCAGAGGATGCTGAGCACGACCGACGCCACCCACAGGGCCCGGGCCCAGCCCCAGTCGTGGCCGCTCAGCGTCAGCAGCGCGGCTCCGCCGACCACCGAGATGCAGAAGCCGGCGAACCACAGCCGCCACACCGGGCGGTCCACGGGCGCGACCCGGCTGCCGGCCCGCCACGTGAGGGCCAGCCCCGGCAGCGCGAACACGGCCGTGGTGACCACGTACCAGGTGAGGTGCGCCTGCTCGCCCCGGACCGACCGGGTCGCGGTGGCCACGACCAGGACGGCGCCGGACGCCAGGCACCAGGCGGCGCGGCGGACGCCGAGGGGGAAGACGAACATGTCCTCCCCCCGCCTCAGGAGGCGGCGTCGTCGCGTGAGAATGCCACCGTCGACGGGAACCGCCGGCGGCAGCACGTCCTGCATCCCTACGGCCATGCGGCGCTCCCCCTCGGCCCCCGGAACAGGTGTCGTCGCGCCGGAGACGCTAGCAAGGGCCGGCGCCCCTTGCTGTGCGACCGCTCAGGATCCGTCGGTCGTCAGGACGATCTTGCCCAGCTTCCCGCCGGCGGCGAAGTGCTCGTACGCCTTGGCGGCCTCGGCCATCGGGAACGTGGCCGCGATGGGCACGGTCACGACCCCCGCCCCGAGCAGCGGCAGGACCTGGCGCTCGACCCGGCGGGCGGCGGCCGCCTTGTCCTCCAGCGGGCGGGGCCGCAGGGTCGACCCGTGGATGCGGCCCCGCCTGCCCATGAGGTCGAGCAGGCTGATGTCGGCCGACAGGCCGGCGCCCACGCCGATGACCGCGATGCGCCCGCCGATGGCGAGCGCCCGCAGGTTGGCGGGCATGTTCACGCCGCCGACCAGCTCCAGGACGACGTCGAACGGCCCGCGGTCGCCGAAGCCGTCGGGGGGCACCACCATGGCGCCGAGCGCCTCCACGCCGGGGCGGGACGCCTCGTTGCGCACGGTCGCCACCACCGACGCCCCGGCCGCCACGCTCAGCTCGACGGCGGCGGTGCCGACGCCGCCGGCCGCGCCGTGGACGCACAGCCGCTCGCCCATGGCCAGCCCGCACTGGGTGAAGAGCGCGTCGTGGGCGGTCGTGTAGTTCTCGGGGAAGCCGCCCGCCTGTTCCCACGACACGCCGTCGGGCACCGGCAGGGCCACCAGCTCGGGCACGACCGCCAGCTCGCTCTGCCCGGCCCCGGTGACCACCGCCATGACCCGGTCGCCGACCGAGAAGCGGCGCACCCCGGGGCCGGTAGCCACGACCTCGCCGGCCAGCTCCAGGCCGGGTCGGTCGACCGGAGTGGTGCCGGGCGGTGGCGGGTACATCCCGTCCCGCTGCATCAGGTCGCCCCGGCACACCCCGGCGGCTCGTACGGCCACCAGCAGCTCGCCCGTGCCTGGCTCCGGCTCCGGGTGCTCGCGCCATTCGAGCGCGCCGTCGACGATCGTCACCGCGTGCATCGCGTCCTCGGTCTCGGTCGTGCGATGGGCCGGGTGCTCAGCCCCGCTGGTCAATCGGAACGTAGGGCCGCTCGCCCGGGCCCACGTAGAGCTGCCGGGGCCGGGCGATCTTCTGGTCCTGGTCCAGCAGCTCGACCCAGTGGGCGAGCCAGCCCGACACCCGGGGGATGGCGAACAGCACCGTGAACATCTCCGTTGGGAAGCCCATCGCCTGGTAGATCAGCCCCGAATAGAAGTCGACGTTGGGGTAGAGGCGCCGCGACGTGAAGTACTCGTCGTTCAACGCCACCTCTTCCATCTTGAGGGCGATGTCGAGCAGGTGGTTGCGCCCGGTGATCGAGAACACCTCGTCGGCGGTCTGCTTGATGATCGTCGCCCGTGGGTCGTAGTTCTTGTACACCCGGTGGCCGAAGCCCTGGAGCTTGACCTCACCCGTCTTCACCCGCTTCACGTAGTCGTCGACGTTGTCGATCGACCCGATCTTCGTGAGCATCGAGATGACGGCCTCGTTCGCGCCACCGTGCCGGGGGCCGTAGAGGGCGGAGGTGGCGGCGGCCACGCACGAGTAGGGGTCGGCATGCGCCGAGGCCACGGTGCGCATGGCGGTCGTCCCGCAGTTCTGCTCGTGGTCGGCGTGCAGGATGAACAGCACGTCGAGCGCGTGGGCCAGCGTCGGGTTGGCGTCGTAGCGGGGCTCGGCGACCTTCCACAGCATCGACAGGAAGTTGGCGGTGAAGCCGAGCGAGTTGTCGGGGTACACGAACGGCATCCCGACGCTGAAGCGGTGGCAGGCGGCGGCGAGCGTCGGCATCTTGGCGATGAGCCGCACGATCTGCCTGTAGCGGTTGTCCGGATCACCGATGTCTTTGGCGTCCAGGTAGAAGGTCGACAGGGCGGCAACCGCGGACACCAGCATCCCCATCGGGTGGGCGTCGTAGTGGAAGCCCTCCAGGAACCGCTTCCGTACGTTCTCGTGGATGAACGTGTGGTACGTGATGTCGTGGACGAAGTGCTCGAACTCGGCGGCGGTGGGGAGCTCGCCGTGGATCAGCAGGTACGCGACCTCGAGGTAGGTCGACTGCTCGGCCAGCTGCTCGATCGGGTAGCCCCGGTAGCGCAGGATGCCGGCATCGCCGTCGATCTCGGTGATCGAGCTGCGGGTCGCGGCCGTCGTCATGAACGCCTCGTCGTAGAACCAGACGTTGGGCAGCAGCTTGCGCCACGCAGCCGCGTCGACCCCGCCCTCGGAGATCGGCACCTCGACTGACTCGCCCGTGCGGTTGTCGGTGATGGTGATGCTCTCGGGCACGGCCGCTGCGCTCCTTCGTCCGGGTCCTGGGAACCACCGGAAATCTACTTGCCCTCCTGCGCGACACCCCCGAACGGACCTGGTTCAGCTGGTGAGCGTGACCTGCACGCCCTCCCGGCCCGTCGCGGCCACGAGGTCGCGGACGGCGGTCCGCACCGCCCGGGCCGGGGCGGACAGGCGGCCCCGGCGCAGCGTTGCGAGACCCACCGACCGCGGCGTGAGCCCGTCCACCCGGACCCGCCGGCAGACGGACTCGTCGCCGCGGGCCGCCGTGGCCGGGACCACCGCGGCGCCGAATCCCTCGTAGGCGAGGAACGTCAGCAGCCGGATGCCGTCGATCTCGGCCTGGGGCCGCACGGTCAGGCCGTGGCGCGCCATCTCGTCGTCCAGCACGTCCCGGAAGGCGGTGCCCCGGGGCTCCAAGAGCAACGGGTGCTGGGCCAGGTCCTCCAGCGTCACCCGGTCGCGGGTGGCGAGCGGGTGACCGTGGGGGGCGAGGATGATGCGCTCCTCGTCGAACAGCGGCTCGGTGGCCAGCTCGCCCGGGGCAATGGGAACGTTCACGACGGCGAGGTCGAGGCTGTCGGCCATCACCTGGGGCAACAGCGAGGTGGTGGTGGCGTCGACCACGACCACGTGGACGAGCGGGTGGCGCTCGCCCATCAGCTCGAGCAGGCGGGGGACCAGCCACCGGCTGACCGTGCCGATGCAGCCCAGACGGACGGCGCCGGACACCTGGTGCAGCATCGACTCGATGTCGGCCCGCAGCGCCTCGAGCTCGTGGCTGATGCGGCGGGCCCGAGCCACGGCCACCTCGCCCTCGTCGGTGAGCGCCCCGGTCGACCGGTCGACCAGGGTGGCGCCGAGCTCGCGCTCGAGGCGGGCGACGTGGGTCGAGACGTTGGACTGCACGGTGTGGAGCCGCCGGGCGGCGGCCGAGAACGACCCGGCATCGGCGACCGCGGTGAGGGCGGCGAGCTGGCGGAGGTCCATCGCTCCCAATGATGGCAGCTATCGCTAACAACTGTTTGACGAATCGATCGCGTCCCGGCACACTGGAGCCACATACGAGCGGAGCTTGTGATCCCCCCTCCCAGTTTCCGCTCGACAAGAGTGCCGCAGGCAGATCCCCCCTCCGCCTGTGCAGCACCGCAGGAGCCGACCGATCCACCCGCGGTCGGCTCCTCTCGTTTTCCGGCATCGGCCAGCCACTATGTTGCGGTCGATGACCGCGGCCGCGATCTTCGACCTGGACCGCACGTTGCTCCGGGGGGCGAGCGGGCCCGTGCTCAGCGCCGCCCTGCGCGAGGCCGGCGTGATGGAGGGGCGGTCGCTGCCGGGCGAGGGCATCGTGTACAAGGTCTTCGACCTGATCGGCGAGACCCGGCCGTCGATGATCCTCACCCGCCAGGCGGCCCGCTTCGCCAAGGGCTGGCGGCAGGAGCAGGTGCGCGACGCCGGCAAGCATGCCGCCGAGATGCTGACCGACGCGGTCCAGCCCTTCGCCCTGCCGATCGTCGACGACCACCGGGCGCAGGGCCGGCTGCTGGTGCTGGCCACCACCACGCCCGACGACATGATCCGTCCGCTCGCCGAGCGGCTCGGGTTCGACGACGTGGTGGCCACCCGCTACGGCCTCGACGCCGAGGGCCGTTACGACGGCAGCATCGACGGCGAGTTCGTGTGGGGCAAGGGCAAGCTGCGGGCGGTGCAGGAGTGGGCCGCCCGCCACGACGTCGACCTGGCCGAGAGCTACGCGTACAGCGACTCCTACTACGACCACCCTCTGCTCGGCGCGGTCGGCCACCCGGTGGTCGTCAACCCCGACCCGCGGATGCTGGCCCTGGCCAGCGTGCGCCGATGGCCGATCGTCCATCTCGACGTGCCGGCGGGCGTGCCCAAGGTGCCCCTCATCGGCATCGAGCCCCAGCGCATCGTCCAGACGGTCGTGCGGCCCGAGCTGCTGCCGTGGGTGCGGTTCGACATCGACGGCGTCGACAACATCCCCGAGGCCGGGCCGGCGATCATGGTGGCCAACCACCGCAGCTACTTCGACGTGCTGGCGCTGAGCGCCACCTTCGCCAAGCGGGGCCGGGCCGTGCGGTTCCTCGGCAAGAAGGAGGTGTTCGACGCCCCGGTGGTCGGCTCGGTCGCCCGGGCGCTCGGCGGCATCCGGGTCGAGCGGGCCAGCGGCTCCGACGACCCGTTGGTGGAGGCGGCCGCCGCGCTGGCGAGCGGCGAGCTGGTCGCCATCCTGCCGCAGGGCACGATCCCCCGGGGCCGGGCGTTCTTCGAGCCGGAGCTGAGCGGTCGGTGGGGCGCCGCCCGGCTGGCGGCCACCGCCAAGGTGCCGGTGATCCCGATCGGGCTGTGGGGCACCGAGCTGGTGTGGCCGCGGTCGGAGCGCATGCCCCGGGTCTGGAACGTGACCCACCCGCCCACGGTGCGGGTCCGGGTGGGCGACCCGGTGGAACTGAAGCTCCGCTCGCCCCAGGCCGACACCAGGCGGATGATGGCGGCCATCGTCGACCTCCTGCCCGAGGACGCCCGCCGCAAGCGGGAGCCGACCCCCGAGGAGCTCGCCCGCACCTACCCGTCCGGCTACGACCCGGCCGACGACGAGGACGCCGGCCGCCTCGACCGTCGCCCCGGCGAGGACTGAGCGCCGGTCCCCGCTAGCGCCGGTAGCGGACCCAGCGGCCCCGGCCGGTGATCTTCGCCTCCCGCATCGCCTGGTCGACCCGGGCCAGCGTGGCGTCGACGCCCTCGTCCGCATCGAGCTCTGTGACCCCGATGCTGGCGTCCACCCGGACCTCGGTGGCCAGCCCCGCGCGGGGCTGGATCGGCTCGCGGATCACCGCCAGCAGGCGCTTGGCCACCGCCTCGACGTCGTCGGCCGCGGTCAGCCGCTCGCACAGCACCGCGAACTCGTCGCCGCCGATGCGGGCCACCAGGTCGCCCGGCCGCAGCACCCCCCGGAGCCGGTCGGCCACGATGGCCAGCACACGGTCGCCGACCGGGTGGCCGAGCGTCTCGTTGATCGGCTTGAAGTGGTCGAGATCGAGGAACAGCACCGCCGCCCGGCCCTCGCCCCCGGCTGCCACGGTCGCCAGCCGGTCGAGGAAGGCCAGGCGGTTGGCCAGGCCGGTGAGCTGGTCGTGGGTGGCCGCGTACTGCAGGGTGCGGTGGCTGCGCTCCCACTGGAGCGTCAGCCGCAGCAGCTGGCCGACCCGCCGGACCGTCGTCCACGTGAACCGGGTGGGCGCTCCGGGCCGGGTCCGCCACACGACGATGGCGGCCAGCGGCTCGGTGTCGCCCGGCACCACCACCGGGTGGACCCAGCAGGCGTCGTAGCCCTCCGCTCGGGCCAGGGCGGCCAGCGGCGACGGCAGCAGCTCGAGCTCCGCCACGTACACGTCCTCGCCCGACGCCATCGCCCGGGCCCACGGCGTCCGGCCGTCGGCGCCCAGCAGGTGGGACGCGCCGCCGGCCACCACCGCGAACGCCTCGCCGGTCCAGTGGTCGGCGATCGTGACGGCGGAGCCGGGGACCATCTGCTCCAGCGCCCCCACCAGCCGGGTCAGCACGTCGCCGAGCCGGGCGCCGTTCGCCATGGCCTCGATGGCCAGGTCGAGGGCCCGCTCGTAGCCGACCCGCCGGACGTTGACCACGTACCACGGCAGGCCCGTGCGCCTGGTCGTGAGCACCGACAGCTCGCAGGGGACCTCGGTGCCGTCGGCGTGGAGCAGGTCGACGGGCAGCCCCACGCCGCCCCACGGCGTGATCTCGAAGGCGTCGTCGATCGCGGTGAACGCCTGGATCACCCCGGGCAGCGACTGGGGGGCCACGACCTTCACGAAGCTGCGGCCCATCAGCCGGTCACGGTCCCAGCCGAAGAACCGCTCGACCGAGCCGGACAGCCAGCTGATCGTGCCGGCGTTGTCGACCAGCGCCAGCGGGAAGATCGAGTGCTCGGCCATCGTCTCGAACGCCTCGAACGACGGCCCCACCGCTTGGATCAGCTCGATGCGGTTGCCGAACGGGTCGTCGGTGTGCACCCGGCGGATTCCGGGCTGGTCGACCGCCGGGCGGACCTCGCCGCCCGCGGCCACGATGTGCTGGCACACCACGTCGATGTCGTCGACCAGCAGCCCGGGATGCGCCTTGATGGCCGGCCGGAAGTCCTCCTGCACGCCGACGTGGAGGCGCACGGTGGGCGACTCGAACCAGCAGCCGCCCGGGCGGGCGCCCTCGGGCTTGGGGACCCGGGTGAGGCCGAGGACGCCGCAGTAGAACCGCTCCGCGTCGGCCTCCGCCTCCTCGCCCGGCGGCATGGCGAGCTGGACGTGGTCGATGCCCAGCAGCCGCGCGGGCGGCAGGTCCGCCGCGGGTTCGGTCACCCCGCGTGCTTGCGCCGGATGATGTTCAGGGCGCTCCCGGCCTTGAACCACTCGATCTGCTCGTCGTTCATGGTGTGGGTGGTCTGGAACTCGACGGAGGTGCCGTCGGGCCTGACGGTGACGCACCGCACGGGCTCGTCGGGCGTCAGGTCGGCGAGCCCGAGCACGCTGATGCGGTCGTTCTCGCCGATGGCGTCGTAGTCCGCCGGATCGGCGAAGGTCAAGGCGAGGACGCCCTGCTTCTTGAGGTTGGTCTCGTGGATGCGGGCGAAGCTGCGGGCGAAGATCACCCTGGCCCCGCGGAACCGGGGCTCCATGGCGGCGTGCTCGCGGGAGCTGCCCTCGCCGTAGTTCTCGTCGCCGATGGCGCACCAGGCCACCTCCTCCTCGTGGAGGTGGCGGGCGATGTCGGCGAACGAGCGGATCTCGCCGTCCAGCGGGTCCTTGCCGTGGCCGGGCTCGACGTCCCGGAATGCGTTGACCACGCCGAGGAACAGGTTGCCGGAGATGTTCTCCAGGTGGCCCCGGAACCTGAGCCACGGGCCGGCGGCCGAGATGTGGTCGGTCGTGCACTTGCCGGCCGCCTTCATCAGCACCGGCAGGTCCGTGAGGTCCTGGCCGTCCCACGGGGCGAACGGGGACAGGAGCTGGAGGCGCTCGGAGTCGGGCGCCACCTCGACGTCGACCGCGGCGCCGTCGGCGGGCGGGGCGACGAAGCCCGACTCGCCGGGGTCGAACCCCCGTGCCGGCAGCTGCTCGCCCTGCGGCGGCTGCAGCCGGACCTCGCTGCCGTCGCCGGCGGTGAGGGTGTCGGTCAATGGGTCGAAGTCGAGCGTGCCGGCCAGCGCCAGTGCCACGACCACGTCGGGGCTGGTCACGAACGACAGCGTGTTGGCGCTGCCGTCGTTGCGCTTCGGGAAGTTGCGGTTGTAGCTGTTGACGATCGTGTTGGGCTGGCCGTTGGCGGCGGCCGGGCGGCTCCACTGGCCGATACAGGGACCGCAGGCGTTGGCCAGGACGGTGCCGCCCACCGCCTCCAGGTCGGCCAGCAGGCCGTCGCGCTCGATCGTGGCCCGGACCTGCTCGGAGCCCGGCGTGATCAGGAGCTCGGTCCTGGCCCTGATGCCGTGGGCGGCCGCCACCCGGGCGATCGACGCGGCCCGGGTGATGTCCTCGTAGGACGAGTTGGTGCACGAGCCGATGAGGGCGGAGGAGATGTCGGTCGGCCAGCCCTCTGCCCGGGCGTGGGCGCCGACCTCGGACACCTTGTGGGCCCGGTCGGGGGAGTGTGGCCCGTTGATCATCGGCTCCAGCGTCGACAGGTCGATCTCGATGACCTGGTCGAAGTAGCGACCGGGGTCGCCGGCCACCTCGGGGTCGGGCCGGAGGTCGTCGATCACGGCGGCGGCGGCGTCGGCGAGCGCGCCGCGACCGGTGGCCCGCAGGTACGCGAGCCCCCGCTCGTCGAAGCTGAACAGCGAGGTGGTGGCGCCGATCTCGGCGCCCATGTTGCAGATGGTCGCCTTGCCCGTGGTGGACAGGGCGTCGGCGCCGGGCCCGAAGTACTCGACGATGGCGCCGGTCCCGCCCGTGACCGTCAGGATCTCGGCCACCCGGAGGATGACGTCCTTGGGGGCGGTCCAGCCCGACAGCTCGCCGGTGAGGTGGACGCCGATCAGCTTGGGCCAGCGCACGTTGAACGGGAAGCCGGTCATCACGTCGACGGCGTCGGCGCCGCCCACGCCGATCGCGACCATGCCGAGGCCGCCGGCGTTGGGGGTGTGGCTGTCGGTGCCGATCATCATCCCGCCCGGGAACGCGTAGTTCTCCAGGACGACCTGGTGGATGATCCCCGAGCCCGGCTTCCAGAAGCCGATCCCGTAGCGGGAGGACACCGACCGCAGGAAGTCGTAGACCTCGCTGTTGACGTCGACCGCCAGGCGCAGGTCGATGTCGGCGCCGGCGTTGGCCTGGATGAGGTGGTCGCAGTGGACCGTGGTCGGCACGGCGGCCTCGGACAGGCCGGCGGTCATGAACTGGAGCAGGGCCATCTGGGCGGTGGCGTCCTGCATGGCCACGCGGTCGGGGTCGAAGTCGGCGTAGCTGCGGCTCCGCTCGAGCTCCTGGCCATGGGCGTCGCGGAGGTGGTTGACCAGGATCTTCTCCGCCAGCGTGACGGGGCGGCCGAGGCGTTCCCGCCCGAGGGCGACCCGGTCGGGGAGGCGGGCGTAGACCTGGTCGACGAGCTCGATGGGGGTGGTGGCGGAGACGGCCATGATCAGCGGGACCCCTTGCATCGGTGACAGGACGTAGACAAGTATATGACAAGTGAGGGAGGTCCGCTATCGAGCCATCGCTGACGAGCTGCGGCGGCGAGTGGAGAGCGGCGACCCCGCCGCGGGGGCGCTGCTTCCCAGCGAGAGCGAGCTCTCGGCAGCTTACGGTGTGAGCCGCGTCACGGTCCGCAAGGCCCTGGATCTCCTGCGGGACGAGGGCCTGATCGACGCCCGCCAGGGGTTCGGCTGGTTCGTGGCAGCCGATCCGGTGCGCCAGACGCTGGGGCGACTGGGCACGATCGAGGCCCAGCTCGGCGAGCTGGGGGTCGGGTCCGAGCGGCGCGTGGTCGGGTTCCGGTTCGTGGCCGCACCGCCCCGTGTCCGCCAGGTGCTGGGCGTGGACTCGGTGCTCGAGGTGCGGCGGGTCAACCACGCCGACGGCCAGCCGTTCGCCCGGGTCACCGTGTGGTGCCCCGAGGACGTCGGGGCGAAGCTGTCCCGGGCGGACGTGGAGGGGTCGCCGTTCTACGAGCTGGTCGGGGTGCCGATCGGGTCGGCGACTCAGACCATCGGAGCCGCGGCGGCGTCGGCCGAGGACGCCGCCCTGCTGGCGGTCCCGGCAGGGTCGCCCGTGCTGCGGTGCGAGCGGATCACCCGGTCCTACGACGAGACGCCCCTGTTGGTGTCCGAGCACGTGTTCCCCGGCCATCGGACCGAGTTCGTCGTCGAGCTTCCCCACGTCGAGCCGTCGATCGGCCCGTCGGGGCTCCGGCTGGTCGAGTAGGCCGGCTACGGGGCCGGCTGCATCTGCTCCGGCGTCGCCCCGGCCTCGCAGACGGGGTCGGTCGGGGTCCCGGGCTGGCCGTCGTTGGTGGCCGGCGCCTGGGCGACGGTGAAGCACCGCAGGGTCCCGGGCGGCGCCCCGGCGCTGGGGACGAGGGCGGACGTCCCGGGGGCCGGCGGGAGCCCCTGGGGCGGCGCGGTCGAGGACAGGACGGTCACGACGTAGGTGTCCTCGGCCGATCCCTCCCAGGTGATCTGGGCTCCCTCGGGCACGAGGGTGACGGCGAGCCCGGTGGGCGCCTCGGCCACGGCGTCGCCCCGGGGCCGCTCGGACGCCGGCGTGGCGGCGTCGTCGCCCGTGATGACCAGCCAGAGGACCCCGGCGATGAGCACGACGACCACGGCCACGAGCACGATGATCGGCAGCGCGGGCGGCCCGGCGGCGGGCTTGGGCGGGGGTGCGTCGGCGACGGGCGGGGGCGGCGCGGGCCGGGCCTGCGGCGGCTCCGCGCGGCGCACGGGCGGAGGTTCGGTCGCGTAGGCCGACTCGGTCGGCCGCGGCAGGCGGAACGGTGCCTCGGGCGTCGGCGACGACCCGGGTCCAGGCGAGGGAGCGGGCCTCGCGGGCGGGGCCTCGGCGGGGGGACCGACGGGATCCTGGGGCCGGTGGAGATCCAGCGGCGGCGGGGGTGCGGCCGCAGGCTCGCCGACGACGGCCCCGAACAGCGAACGGAGCTCGTCGCCGGCGCCGGGCAGCCGCTTGGCGGCGGGCTCGGACTTCCTCCCGTTCGGAAGCGGATCGGTGTACCACGCCGGCAGCACGTCCAGCTCCGGCGGCCGCGGCACCCCGTAGCTCGATCCGTTCCCGGTGCTGTGATCGGCCTCGGCCGCGGGCGCCCCGGGCCGGGGAGCGGTCTCCCAGAACGGCCGCGGTGGCGCCCAGGGAGCGTCGTCGCCAACCTCGTCGCCCCCGCCCCCGGCCTCGGGAGCGCCGGCGGCCCCACGCTTCGGCAGCTCGGGCCGAATCGCGGGCGGCGTCCACGCCGGCGGTTCGGCCGCGGGAGCCTCGTCGACCCCGCGCTCGGGCAGGTCGGGCCTGGTCGGCTCGGTCGGTCCGGCGGCGGGCTGGGGTGGCGCCCAGGGGGGCGGGTGGGCTGCGGGTGCTCCGGGGGCGCCGCGCGTGGGTAGCTCGGGCCTGGTCGGCTCGGTCGGTCCGGCGGCGGGCTGGGGTGGCGCCCCGGTGGTGGGGGGTTCGGGGGCCCCGCGTCTGGGGAGGTCGGGCCGCGCCGGCTCGGTCGGCTCGGGTGGCGTCCAGGGGGCCGTGTTGGCTGCGGGTGCGTCAGGCGCCCCGCGCCTGGGGAGGTCGGGCCGCGCCGGCTCGGGGGGTGCTGCGGGGGTTTCGGGTGGCGCCCAGGGGGTGGGCGGTTCGAGGGCCCCGCGTCTGGGCAGGTCGGGCCGCGCCTGGCCCGTCGGAGCGGTTTCCGGAGGGGCCCAGGTGGGTGGATCGTCGAATCCGCGTCGGGGGAGAACGGGTCGCTCTGGTTCGGCCGGGGTCCACGGCGGGGCGGTGGCCTGGCGGAGCGCCTCGGTGGCGGGCGGCTCGTCGGCCCCGCGCTCGGGGGGCTCCGGTGCACGCCACCGGTCGGCGCGGGTGCCGGGAAGGCCGGGGGCTGGCTCGGCCGGTGGTGCCCAGGCCGGCTGTTCGGCCGTCGGGACGACGTCGGGCGGTGGCGCCGCGGCTTCGGGCTCGGCGGGGCTCCAGGGGAGGGAGCCGTTGGCGGGGGGCGGGGGCTCCGACCACGTGGGGAGGACGACCGGATCCGAGCCGTTGGACACGGGGGCGTCCTCCGGCGGGGTCGAGCGGGCCTAGGCCGGCAGGTCGCCCGCCGGCCCGCCGCCGCTCGGCCACGAGCTGGGCCACAGGGAGGCGCCGTGGGCCGGGGCCTCCGGCGCAGCGGGCGGGCGGACGCCGTCGGTGGGCACCGCGGGCGGCTCGTCGTCGGCCACCTCGAACGGGAAGATCGTGGGCTCGGGGACATCCGCCGCGTCGTCGACCTCCGCCGGCGCGCCCGGGTCCGGGTCGCTGGCCGGCGGCGGCGGGGTCCACAGGCCGCCCACCGCGGGGGCGGCCGGCTCGGGCCAGGGGCCGGCCGAGTTCAGCGCCGCGGACCGGGCCGGAGCCGGTGGCTCCGCGCGGGCCGGGGCCGGCCAGGACGAGCGGCCGCCCGCGCCGCCGGTCGCGCGGGGGGAGCGCTGTGCCTCGATGTCGTCGAGGTCCAGCACCACCGGCTCGGTGATGGCGAACCCCGCCCGCCGCTGCACGTCCTGCAGCAGCCACGCCACCTCGATCGCCTGCTGGGGCCGCTTGCCCGGATCGGGCGCCAGCGGGCCCCGCAACGTCTCCACCACCCAGGGCGGCACGCCCGGGCGATCGATCTGCGGCACCGCGATCTGCAGCACCCGCAGCAGCAGGGAGGCGTTCGAGTCGGTCACCTCGGCCGGCTTCTCGTGCGGGGCCCGGCCGGCGATCAGCGCGTAGACCGTCGACGCCAGCGAGTAGACGTCGGTGGCGGTCGTGATCTCCGTCCGCTCCAGCACCTCGGGCGGCGCGTGGTACCGCACCGGGTTGTTCAGCGCCCCCAGTCCCGGGAACACGGCGAACGCCGCCAGGCCGGTCTCGGTCATCAGCGGCTCGCCGTGCGGGCCCAGCACCAGCCGGCTCGGCGACAGGTCGCCGTGGACGATGCCGGCGCCGTGCGCCGTCTCCAGCGCCCCCGCCAGCAGGACCCCGACCTGGAGCGCCCGCTCGACCTCGAGCGGCCCGTCCAGCGTGAGCGCGACGTCCAGCGCCTCGGCCGGCTGGGGGTCCGTGACGATCCACGGCCGCCCGTCGTCGGCCTGGCCCCACTCGTGGATCGAGATCATGCTCGGGTGAACGCCCAGGCGCTGGGCCGTGGTCGCCGCCCGGTCGAAGTCGGCCCAGGTGCGCCCCTCGCTGAGCGGGGGATACGCGATCACCGTGACCGCCCGACCCAGCCGGTCGCTCGTCGCGGAGAACAGACTGCGCGCGACTCGTTCCCCGATCAGGGAGAGCTCGCGGCACCCTGGGATCTGAGGGGGCGCGTTCCCAGCCATGACGTCAGGCGAGGCTACAGCCAATCGCACCCCCGGTTCCCAGACGCCCGCCGAGTTTTCGTGTGAACTTCCGCGCGAGCCCGTTCCGCTCGTTGGTGACGACCCCGTGGCGTAGTGCGATCAGCGCAGCGAGCGGCCGCGCGCCGCACCGAGCCACCGCTGTGCGTTCGTGATCGCGCCCAGCGCACCGAGGCAGATCAGCCGCGCAGCCGGGACCCCGACATCTACCCGGCGGGCAGGCGCTCGCTCACACGCTGGCGACGCGGCTGGCCTGGCCCTCCTCGAACCGCCGGACCTGGTCCTTGGGTACGACGTGCCACACGTTGGCGCAGGCCTTCGCCCAGTGCTCGAGCAGCCTCGCGGCCCGCGGCGACCCGGTCAGCTCCGCGTGGCGCTCGACCAGGAAGCGGACCTCCTCGAGGCCACCCATGTCGGGCCGCACCGCGTCGACCAGGTCGGGGTTGAGCCGGGAGATGAGCCGCTCGTGGTCGCGGTCGAACACGAACGCCTGGCCGCCGGTCATGCCGGCCCCGAGGTTCCAGCCCACCTGGCCCAGGACCACGATCGTGCCGCCGGTCATGTACTCGCAGCAGTGGTCGCCCGCGCTCTCGACGACGGCGGTCGCGCCGGAGTTGCGGACCCCGAACCGCTCGCCCACGCCGCCGGCCACGAACAGCTCGCCACCGGTGGCGCCGTACAGGCAGGTGTTGCCGGCGAGGATCGGCAGCCCGGAGGCGTCGTTGTCCGGCGGGCGGATGACGACCAGGCCGCCGCCCATGCTCTTGCCCACGTAGTCGTTGGCCTCGCCGGTCAGGTCCAGCTCGACACCGTGGGCGAGGAACGCCGCGAAGCTCTGGCCCGCAGTGCCGGTGAGGCGGACCCGGGCGGTGCCCCGGGGCGGCAACTCGCCGTACTCCAGCGCGATCGCCCCCGACAGCGAGGCCCCGATGGCCCGGTCGGCGTTGCGGATCTCGTAGGCGAGGTCGACATCGTCGCCGTCCCACACCGGCCGGAACGCGTCGGCCAGCAGCTGGTCGCCCAGGTCGGCCCGCGGGTCCTGGAGCGGGACCCGCTCGACGAAGTGCCGCGGCGCCGCGGGGTCGGCCGGCGGCTCGAGTAGCGGCGACAGGTCCATGACGTCGGCCCGCTCGTTGCCGCTGCGCCGCTGCCGCAGCAGGTCGACGCGGCCGATGGCCTCGTCGAGGGTCCGCAGGCCGAGCTCGGCCAGGTACCTCCGGACCTCCTCGGCCATGAACAGGAAGTACGCGGCGACGCCCTCGGGCGTCCCGGTGAAGTTGGCCCGCAGGTGGGGCCGCTGGGTGGCCACGCCCGGCTTGCAGGTGTCGCGGTGGCACGCCCGCAGCATGATGCAGCCCTCGGCGATCATCGCCGCGGTGCCGAAGCTGTACTCGTCGGCCCCGAGCAGGGCGGCCACGATGACCTGGCGGCCGGTGAGGAAGCCGCCGTCGACCCGCAGCCGCACCCGGCTGCGCAGGCCGTTGTCGACGAGCGCCCGCTGGGCGTCGGCCAGGCCCAACTCCCAGGGCAGGCCCGCGTGCTTGATCGACGACAGCGGGCTCGCGCCCGTGCCACCGTTCTGGCCGCTGATGTGGACCACGTCGGCCAGCGCCTTGACGCAGCCGGCGGCGATCGTGCCCACGCCGTCCTCGGCCACCAACTTCACCGACACCTGGGCGGCGTTGACCTGCTTGAGGTCGTAGATGAGCTGGGCCAGATCCTCGATGGAGTAGATGTCGTGATGCGGGGGCGGGGAGATGAGACCGACCCCGGGCTGGGTGTGGCGCAGCCGGGCGATCTCGGCCGACACCTTGTGGCCGGGCAGCTGCCCGCCCTCGCCGGGCTTGGAGCCCTGCGCCATCTTGATCTGCAGCTCGTCGGCGTGGGCGAGGTACTCGGGCGTGACCCCGAACCGGCCGGACGCGATTTGCTTGATCTTGGAGTTCTTGTCGTCGCGGCCCTGGCCCCGGGTCCGGTAGCGGGACGGGTCCTCGCCGCCCTCGCCGCAGTTGGACATGGCGCCCAGCAGGTTCATGGCCTGGGCCAGGGTCTCGTGGGCCTCCTTGGACAGCGCCCCGTGCGACATGGCGCCGGTCGAGAACCGCTTGGCGATCCCGGAGGCGGCCTCGACATCTTCCAGCGGGACCGGCTCGACCGCCGGCACCAGCTCGAGCAGGTCGTGGAGCTCGATGAGCGCCCGGTCGTTCGCCAGCTTGGCGAAGGCGTCGTAGCGCTCGGACGATTCGGTCCGGATGGCCGCCTGGAGGAGGTGGGCGATCAGCATGTCCCGGTCCTGGCCGTCGCCCCCTTTCTCCTGGACCAGGGTGAGGTCGTTGAGCGCCTGGACCGTGTCCTTGTCCTTGCTGTGGGGCTCGCCGCCCTTGCGGACGCGGAAGTAGCCCGGGGACTCGAGGTCCGGGGCCCTGCCCCACGCGGCCTCGTGGCGGGCGAGCACGTCCTCGCCGAGCGCGTCCCAGCCGACGCCGCCGACCACGTTGGGGGTGCCGGTGAAGCACACGTCGACGATCTCGGGGGCCAGGCCCACCACCTCGAAGATCTGGGCGCCCCGGTAGGAGTCGACCGTGCTGATGCCCATCTTCGACAGGATCTTGAGCACGCCGGCCTCGACCGCGGCCTGGAAGCGGCTCTGCGCCTCCGGGCTGGTCAGGTCGCCGTCGTCCTGGCGGTCGGCCTCGGCCGCCACCGTGGCCAGGGCCAGGCGGGGGCAGATCGCGTCCGCGCCGTAGCCGAGCAGGGTGGCGAAGCCGTGGACGTCGAACACGTCGTCGGCCACCACAACCAGCGACGCCCGGGACCGTAGCCGGCGGGCGCTCAGCGCCCGGTGGACCGCCCCGCACGCCACCAGCGACGGGATCGGGGCGCGGTCCGGGCCGGCGTCCTCGGACTCGATGATGAGGGTGCCGGCGCCGCCCTCCACCGCGGCCACGGCCTCGGCGGTCAGGCTGTCGACGGCCGCCCGCAGGCCTGCGCCCGCCTCGCTGGCGGGGAACGTGCCGTCGAGCGGGATCACCGGCCACGGTGCCTTGTCGATGAGCTCCAGGTTGTCGACGCCCGTGGGGTGGAGGAAGAACGACGGCAGCGTGAGCAGCTCGGCAGCCTCGGCGGCCTCGGTCAGCAGCGGGCTCCGGGGGCCGAGGACCGTGCGCAGGCTCATGACCAGCCGTTCCCGCAGCGGGTCGATGGGCGGGTTGGTCACCTGCGCGAAGCGCTGGCGCAGGTAGTGGGCCACCGGCCGGGCCCGGGGTGCGAGGTTGGGCAGCGGCGAGTCGTCGCCCATCGAGAAGGTCGGCTCGTGGGCGTCGTTGGCCATGGGCTTGAGCACCATGGCCAGGTCCTCCTTGGTCAGGCCGTGCATGGCCTGCCGGGCGACCAGGTCCGCGGGGGTCTCGAGCGCGGCCTCGCCGGGGCTGAGCCGGTAGAAGCCGTCGGCCGCCCACCGGGCGTAGGGGGCGCCGGCCGCGATGCGCTCCTTGCAGGCCTGGTCGTCGAGGAAGCCCCGGGTGGGGTCGACGAACAGCATCTGGCCAGGACCCAGCCGGCCCCGGACCACGCTGCCGTGGCCGCGGACGTCGACGGCCCCGACCTCGGAGCAGACGGCCACGAACCCGTCCTCGCACACCTGGTAGCGCAGGGGGCGAAGGCCGTTGCGGTCGAGCCGGGCGCCCACGCCCACGCCGTCGGTGAACACGACGCCGGCCGGGCCGTCCCACGGCTCCATGAGCGCGGAGTGGTAGCGGTAGAAGCCCCGGACCTCGGGATCGAGGTCGCGGACGTTCTCCCAGGCCTCGGGCATGACCATGGCCATGACGTGGCGGGCGTCGCGGCCGGCCCGCATCAGCAGCTCGACCGCCGAGTCGAGCTTGCCGGAGTCGGAGTCGTCGGGGGACAGCACCGGCCGGAAGAGGTCCTCCGGCCCGAGGCCCACGGCCTCGGTGCCGAGCTCGGCCCGGCCCCGCATGCGGTTCTCGTTGCCCCACAGGGCGTTGATCTCGCCGTTGTGGCACAGCGTGCGGAACGGCTGGGCCCGCTCCCAGGTCGACAGGGTGTTGGTGGAGAACCGCTGGTGGAAGATGGCGAAGGATGCGGCGAAGCGCTCGTCGTGGAGGTCGAGGTAGAAGTCGGCCAGGTGGTCGGCGGGGGCGAGGCCCTTGTAGACGAGGGTGCGGAACGAGCAGGAGGCGACGTAGGTGCCGGTCGTCGCCGCCTCGATGCGGCGGCGCAGGCGCAGTGCCGTGCGCTCGGCCTCGGTGTGGAGGCCGGCGTCGCCGGAGAACACGGCGTGGACGATGCGGGGGGCGGTCGTGCGGGCCAGGTCGCCGAGGGCGGAGGCGTCGAGCGGCGGCTCGCGCCACTCGACCAGTCCCAGGCCCTCCTCGGCGAGTGCGGCCTCGACCGCGGCCCGGGGCTCGTCGCCCCGCACGAACAGCACGGCCACGCCGTTGCGCTCCCCGAAGACCGCGGGCGGGATCGGGACGAGCAGCCCGGAGCCGTCGGCCGTGCGGGCGTCGGCGGCGACGGCGCCGCGGTGCTTGACGCAGGCCAGGCCGCCGAGGGCGGCGGCGACGATGGCTCGGGACGAGCGACCCCGGGCGTCGGCGACGAAGCCGATGCCGCAGGCGTCGAGCTCGCGGGTCGTGGGGGGCAGCACGGTCGCGGTCCTCCTGACTGAAACGATGGCGGGCAGTGGGACTGCCCGCGATCCGGGGGTGACGCTTGGCGCGGTCGTCGTCGTGACCGCCCACGTGCCGATCCCCGGTCGGGCCTGGCTCCGGGGGGCCGCTTCCGCGACGTCACTGAGGCGAAGCGGGCGCCTTTGCCCGAGCCCCCTGCGAGGGTCCGGTCAGGTTAGCCGATACCTGGTCAGAGCACTGACGTGGGATTCCGCCCGAACTCAGCTCTCGGGGGTGGCCGGGCCGACGTACACGGCAGTCGGGGAGCCCAGCTCGAGCATGGCGGCGACCCGGTCGTGCGTGGCGCCGCCGGCCCGGGCGTCGTAGAAGAGGCCGAAGGCGTTCGTGTCGACCCAGGGCACGAGGTCGTCGTGGCCGGCGGTCTGCAGGTCCTCGATGATCCTCGCCCGCAGGCGCTCGTAATCGTCCCGTTCGGCCTGCGTGCGGGGGTCGACGTAGGCCACGCGCTCGAACCCGGGCCGGTTCTCGTAGGTGTCCATGTCGGCGCCGACCGCCAGGTGGACCTCGGCATCTGCCTCGTCGGCCGGCAGCACCCGATGGGGCGCGCCCGGTCCGTGGAACTCGATGACGCCGACGTCGTAGCCCCTGCGCTCCAGCTCGTCGAGCAGGCCCCAGCCCGCGGCCCCGAGGTCGTTGGGGTCACCCCAGGTGACCAGGTAGCGGCTGTCCGGCCCGGTGCCGGGCACCTCGCCGGCCGCCAGCGCGTCGTCGACGGGGCCGGCCAGTGCGCCCACCAGGGCGGTGAGGGGCTGGCGGGCGACCTCGGCCGTCGCGCCGTCGGCGGTGAACTGTGCGGTCCAGCCCACGAGCACCGCCACCAGGGCGGACAGGGCCAAGGCCGTCGCCCACCGGGCCGATCGGGACGGGCCGCGGGGGAGGGCCAGGACCACGCTCCACGTCACCGACACGAGCACCAGCGCGGTCACCGCCCACGCCCACAGGGTCAGGTAGAACCACACGTCGCCGAAGATGCGGCTGATCGTCACGAGGCCGAGCACCAGCACCACGCCGACCAGGGCGTGCAGCCGCAGCAGCCGGTCGTGCTCCGCCGCGCCGGGATCGTCGGACCCGTGGCGTCGCCGGCCCCACCGCGTCACGCCCACGCTCGCCAGCCACGCCGCCAGCAGCAGCAGTGCCGGGACGGTCGAGCCGGACCGCACCTTGTCGTCGGTGTGCAGGAACCGCCAGGGGTCGAGGTGGGTCCCGAACACCTCCAAGGCGGTGGACACGCCCACGGGGTCCGTGTCCGGCTCGGCGAAGTTGCGGGCGACGATCAGGCCGTTGCCGGGCTCGTTGGCGATCTGGTCGAGCAGCGGTGGCAGCCACAGCACGACGCCGAGCCCGAGGGCCAGCCCGGTCCAGCGCAGCAGCCGGCCGCGGGCCGGCCGGTCGCCCCACACCCGCACGAGGCGGATCGCGAGCGCCACCAGCGCCAACAGGACCAGCCCACCGATCAGGCCCAGGTACGACACATGGGTCTGCATGCAGAACGAGGCCGCGAAGACCGCCACCGGCAGCATCGCCAGGTCGTCGCACAGCACCGCCCACAGCGCGAGCACCGCCAGGAACCACCACAGCACCGGCATGTAGGGGTTCCACGGCTCGGTCAGCGTATTGGTCCCGTAGGCATGCAGCAGCAGGGCCACGACGGCCGCCACCACGAGAATCAGGCGGGCGCCGCCCTGGCGGGCCGCCACCCACAGGCTGAGGCCGATCGCCGTGACGTTGAGGATCACGACGCCCACCAGCAGGCCGAACGACTCCGCGCCGAAGAGCCGGTAGATCGGCGCCAGCGCCCAGAAGCTGAGCGGGCCGGGGTGGCTGCCGGCCCGGCCGTAGGCGTTGATGCGTCCGACCAGCCCGATGAGCGGCGAGTCGCGGGTGCCGACGTCGCGCACCCGCATCTCGGTCTGGGCCAGGTCCAGCAAGGGGTACCAGTGAGGCCCGGACAGCGCGACCAGGGTCACCACCAGCGGCACCGCCAGGACGGCGGTCAGGCCGAGCACCAGAAGGGGCGTGCGGGCGCGTCCGGTGGCCGCCTCGGGGGCGTGGCCCTGCCCGGCGGGCGGGTCCGCGGTGTCGCGCTCGCCGCGGGCCTCCTCGTCGAGGAGGTGGGTGCCACTGGTCATGGGAGCCGCTTCATCGCCTTCAGCAGGCCCAGCTTGACCGGCGACTGGTGGTGGCTGGCGTGCTCGCCGCCGAGCGAGGCCCGGTTGGCGAGGAACCACTCGTAGGACTCGACGACGGCCGACGCGTTGGAGTGCTCGGACGCCCAGCCGAGCTCGTCCTGCGCCTTGGCGGTGTCGAACCACAGCGACTCGGCGTACAGCAGCCAGTGGTACGGCGCGAACGGGGCGAGGCCCACCGTGGCCAGGGCCTTCATCCCGAGCCGGGCCGGCGCCGCTGGCAGGGACCGGACCCGGGATCCGGTGCCGGCGTGGTCGACGAGCGCCTGGAGCGTCTCGCGCATGGTGCCGAACTCGGTGGCTCCGATGTTGTAGACCGAGGGCTTCTCACGCTCGGCGGCCCGCAGGACGGCGTCCGCCAGGTCGTTGGCGTGCACGAACTGGTAGCGGTTGTCGCCGCTGCCCAGCACGTAGACGGGAGCGCCCTCGGCCACGAACTCGAAGAGTACGGCGATGATGCCCAGCCGGCCGTGACCGAGGATCGTCCGGGGCCGCACGATCGACACGTCGACGCCGGACGAGGCGGCGTCGTGGCAGAGATGCTCGGCTTCGAGCTTGGCCCGGCCGTAGGCCTCCAGTGGCCGGCCGGGGGTGTCCTCGGTGACCGGGTTCGTCTCGGGGATGCCGAAGATGGCGCTGGACGACGTGTGCACGACCTTGGCCACCCCCCGGTCGCGGGCCGCCAGCAGCACGTTGGCGGTGCCGGTCACGTTGACGGACCAGAACAGCTCGCGGTCCTTGGCCAGCGGGACCTGGGCGACGTTGTTCAGGACCACGTCGACGCCGTCGCACGCCTCCCGCAGGACACCCAGGTCGCGCACGTCGCCGGCCGCGTACTCGACGTCCGAGCCCGCGGCGGGCGGGTTGAGGTCGAAGACCCGGACCCGGTCGCCGCGGGCGAGGGCCGTCTCCGCCAGGATCGAGCCGAAGTAGCCGCTTCCCCCGGTGACGAGGACGGTCCGGGGCATCAGAGCTGCTCCCCGTGCTCGAGGCACCAGCGGATGCTGTTGCGCATGCCCTCGTACAGCTCGACCGTGGGGGCGTAGCCCAGCTCGGCCCGGGCCCGGGACACGTCGCAGGCGATGGTGTGGTTGAGCTCTCCCAGCACGTGCAGCGGCTGGACGTAGCGACCCCGCGACTGGAGGACCTCGTCGAGCCGCTCGGCGAGGCGGGCCGCGGCCCGCGGCAGCCTGACCGTGTCGGGCCCGGAGACAGTCAGGCCCTCGGCGTCCAGCGCCCTGCGCACGGTGGCGAGGATCTCGCCGAGCTCGTAGGCGCGCTCGTCCGCCACCCAATACGCGTTGCCCGGCGCCTTGTCGGCCACCTCGGCCCTCAGCAGGCCCTGCACCAGGTTGCCCGTGTAGGCCATGGACCGGCGCTGGGTGCCGTCGCCGACCAGCGGGAACCGGCCCCGCCGGATCGTCCGGAAGAACTGGCTCTGGCGAGCCGGCTGGTAGGGGCCGTAGAACCACGGGGCCCGGATCATCACGGTGGGCACATCGCCCCGGTCGTTGGCCTTCTGCACCAGCTGTTCGGCCTCGTACTTGGAGAGGCCGTAGCCGAGGTACGGGTCGTAGGGCGAGTCCTCGGTGAAAACGTCGTCGGGGGAGGCGTTGACCCCGAACGGCGAGTTGGAGGACACGTGCACGAACCGGCCGGCGCCGCTGCGCCGGGCCCGGTCGAGGACGTTCTGGGTCCCGCCCACGTTGACGTCGAAGAACTCGCGGGTGGACGAGGTGGGGTGGATCACCGCCGCCGCGTGGAAGACGGACGCGTCGGTCCCCACGCCGTCGAACAGCCGGTCGGCGGTGCCGGGGTCGCGCACGTCGCCCACGACCACGTCGATCACCGGCGAGACCAGGGCGAGCGGCGCAGCCTGGCCGTCGGTCGGCACGAGGCAGCGGACCCGCTCCCGGTCCGGGGCCAGGGACCGCACCAGGTTCTGGCCCAGCCAGCCGGAGGCGCCGGTGACCACGACGGTGGCGGCCGGCGGGCCGGTGGGGACGTCGACGGGATCGGGGTCGGTGGAGGTCACGTCACCAGTCCGGTGGGGATCGGGCGGCCGGGGCCGGCGGCGCCGGTCACTGCTCGGCCAGGAAGTGGTCGCAGTTGCGGGTGGCGATGGCCATGATCGCCGCCTGCGGGTTGACACCGGGGGCGTCGGGGATGAGGGCGCCGTCGTTGACCCGCAGGTTGCGGAAGCCCCACACCCGGCCGAAGCTGTCGGCGCCCGTGCGGGCGCGGTTCTCGCCCATGCGCACGGTCGACGTGAGGTGCACGGTCATGAGGTTGGCCCGGGCCCGGGTCACCTGGTCCCACCAGCCGCCCAGCTCGTCGGGCCGGCGTACGACCGCGCCGCCCACCACGGAGGGATGCAGCTCGGTGGCGCCGGCCGCCAGCAGCAGCTCGCCCAGGTGGACCAGCCCGCGGGCCAGCCGGCTGACGTCGGCCTCGGTCAGGGAGTAGGTGACGAGCGGGGAGCGGACCCCGGGCAGCGCGGCCACCCGGCCGCTGCCGTCGCTGCGGATGGCGGCGTAGTAGACGGAGATGTTCTCCCAGTCGGCCAGCGCCTGGTGGAACGGGGCGCCGGTGTCGGCCAGCGCCATGGCCACGTGGCCCTTGCGGCTGGCGGAGCCGCCGATGGCCACGAACGGCGAGAACTCGGTGATGCGGTGGGTGGGGACGTCGCCGTGGTCGACCGGGTGGGGGAAGCGGGCCGCGATCTTGATCGTCGGGTGCATCTTCAGCCCGTTGCCGACGTTGCGCCAGATCCCGCTGCGCTGCAGCAGGGCCGGCGTGTGGACGGCGCCGCCGCACACGAAGACGTGGTCGGCCGTGACCGTGAGCCGCTCGACCCCGCCGCCCGGGTGGGTCCGGCGGCAGCGGGCGCCGACGATGCGGTCGCCGCGGCGCAGGAGCCGCAGCACCCGGCAGTCCGGGATGATCGTGGCCCCGGCGGCGGCGGCCTTGGGGAGCATCGTGCGAGACATCGTCTGCTTCGTGCCGCGGCCGTTCTGGTCGTAGCTGAACACCCGGGCGAACTCGACGTTGCGCCAGCCGAGCTTCGTGGCGCCCCGCTCCAGCGCGGCCGACGACGGCGGCGGCGCGCCCGGCATCGAGGCGACCGACAGCTCGTGCTCCACGCGCTCGGCGTAGCGGGCGAGGGCGTCGGGGAAGAACTCCTCGATGCCGTAGCTGGTCCGCCACTCGTCCGCCAGGTGGTCGGGCAGGCGGTGGTAGAGGCCGCTGTTGATCTCGGTCGACCCGCCGACGCAGCGGCCCTCGGCGTAGGCGATGGCCGGCGAGCCGAGCGCGGCGGCCAGGCCGTGGTGCCGGTACTTGGCCACCATCTCGTCGAGCGAGAACGGCTCGAGCGCGTCGGCGTCGACCCAGGGGCCCTCCTCCAGCACCGTCACCGTGCGCCCCGCGGCGGCCAGGGCCGCGGCGCTGATGGCACCCCCGGCACCAGAGCCCACGACGAGGACGTCGGTGGCGAGGTCGGCCATCAGGCGGCCCCCGCCGGCGCCAGCTCGTTCTCCGCGAACACGACGAGCGACTTCAGCATCCGCACGTACGAGCGCAGCACGCCGACCGGGCTGGTCTCCCAGGATTCCAGCAGCGCGACCAGGGCGTGGGGGTCGTCGGCCGGCAGGCGCCCGGCCTTGCGCAGGCCGGCGACCCACGCCCCGAGCAGGACCGACTCCCCGGCCACGCCGAGCCGGAGGTGCTCGGGCATGTCGCGCAGCGAGCCGTCGACGAAGGCCTCGACCGACGACCGGAGGGACTGCTCCGGGGATTCGGTGAGGGCCCCCACGACCTCGCGCTCGAACCAGAGCATGGCGCGGCAGCCTAGGTCAGTCCCCGTGGGTGGTGCGATCCGGCGCATCGCGGCGCGACGCTGCCCGGACCGGCATCGACACCGCCGCCCGGCCGGGTGCTCAGCCCGCGGTGGCGGGCTCCGGGGCCGGCTTCGGCAGGAGCAGCAGGGCTCCGGCCAGGAAGCACAGGGCGCCGACGAACGTGCCCATGTTCATGAGCGTGGCATTGCGGGGCTGGTCCGACACGGGGACGACGTAGGACGCCACGGCCGACGCGCCGAAGGCGACCGAGCCGACCATGTTGAACGCCGCGATCTGCCAGTCCCGCTCCCGGGGCCGCCACCCCCACCAGCCGTGCACGACCGCGGCCCAGGCCATGCCGCTGGCCACGAGGAAGCAGATCGACCCGAAGGCGTCCGGCGTCCAGACCAGCCGGTCGTCCTGCTTGGCCGACAGGTGCTCGAGCATCTCGTCGAAGGTGCTGAGGTTGAAGAACAGCGTCCCCGCCAGCTGGACCAGCGACGACCACCAGTCGCTGCCGCCCCTGTGAACCCCGGCGTCGAGGAACTGGAGGGCCGCGGCCGACGTGAAGAACAGCGATCCGACGAAGAACGTGATCCCGTCGGCGGCCACGCCCACGGCGTCGACGTAGCCGGGTGCGGCGCCGAGCGCGAAGCACGCCGAGCCCACCGCGAACAGCAGTCCCATCCAGCGGCGCCTGTCCATGGCGGACAGTCTCGCGGACGGCCGCTCAGACCTCGGGCCAGCGGCGGCGCTGGCGGGTACGGCGGCGGTCGGGGTCGCCCAGCGCCCAGGCCCGGCGCCAGGCGGGGGCGGTCGGTCCGGTGAGCGCGGGGCTGTCGCCGGCGTGGGCCCTCCGGCGGGCCTGCCACCAGTCGGTGACCGCCTCGTCGGCCAGCGCGGCCACGGCCTGTTCGACCACCGCGCCGAACCGCCGCGAGTCCGTGCCGTCGGCCGGGACCAGCGGGTGCCCGAACGTGACCCGGGCGGTGGCGGGGGAGGGCAGCTTGCGCCCCTTGCGCAGGATCTTTCCGGTGCCGTCGATGTGGACCGGCACGACCGGCACCCTGCAGCGCAGCGCCAGGTAGGCGGCCCCGCCCCGGAACGGCTGGCCCCAGCCGTCGGGGCTGCGCCCGCCCTCGGGGAAGATCAGCATCGACCAGCCGTCGTCGATCAGCGCCGCGGCCCGGTCGGCCGAGCGCCGGCTGACCCGGCTGCGCTCGATCGGGATGGCCCCGATGGCGAGGGCCGACACCGCGCTGGTCAGCGCGGTGCGGAAGAAGTAGTCGGCGGCCGCGCCCACGAACAGCCGGTGGCGCCAGGGCTCGGGGACGGCGGTCAGCATCACCGGCGTATCGACGTGGCTGTGGTGGTTGTCCGCGAAGATCACCGGGTCGCCCGCCTCCACCAGCGGGTCGAGCCGGTCCAGGCCGTGGACCTCGGGCCGGGCCAGCGCCGCCACCGCCGGGCGGCCCACGGTCTCGACCAGCGCGGCCCGGGCCAGCCGGGCGGGGTAGCGCCGGGCCCAGGCGGTGTCGTAGTCGGCGCCCGAGCGCGGCTTGCGGGGCGGGAGCTCGACGCCCCGCGGCACGGTCGGCGCCGAGAACGGGAAGGGCAGCCGGGGCAGGTAGCGGCTGACGGCGGAGGGGAGGCCGGCCATCGGCTACGTCACGTCCGCCATCACGAGCGGCGGGTTGTGCAGGTGGGTGATCGTCGCGGCGCGGCCGACCACGTCCTCGGCCATCGCCAGCGCGTCCTGCAGCGTCGACGCGGCCGTGAACCCGAGCCGGCGCACCGAGCGGGGCTCGCCCCCGACGACGATCACCTTGCCGGCGTGCGCCAGGCCGTGGCAGCCCCAGTACCACATGTAGAAGGGATGGACGCCGTGGTAGGCGTAGCTGGTCCGGTACAGGTGCCGGTACCACTCGTCCTCCGCGAACTGCTTCTCGTAGCGGGCCTCGATCTCCACCGGGTCGGTCGTGTCGGCCAGCACCTGCTCGAAGAAGTCGATGTAGCTCGGGTGGTGGACCGGGTGGAACTCCCACGGGGTCGGGTGGCTCATGATGACGACGCCGCCCTCGCGCACCAGCGGCCGCCGGCGGTACATATTGAAGAAGTAGCCGAGCCCCAGGCACATCACGAGGATCGGGTTCATCACCGAGTTGACGTTGTAGGGGCAGATGTAGGGCAGCCCCATCGTGAGGATGTCGGTCTGGCCCTCGACCTCGACCAGCTGCTGGCGGAACACGTTCGCCGTCGTGGCCTCGTGCACGGCCTCGACCTCGCCGGCCTGCACCGAGGTCAGCCCGTACGGCGCCTGCCAGGCGTGGAAGATCTTGCGGCGGGCCCTGGCGGGCAGCCGGTCGAGCCCGCCCTTCATGGCGATGAACGAGGCCCGGTCGCGGGCTGACCACTCCCACTCCCGCTTCTGGAGCACGGCCATCGGGCCGGACGTGCCGAACGTGTCGTTGTTGAGCGTGGTCTCGATCTGGAAGATCTTCACGCCGGCGTCCCGCAGCACCTTGCCCATGCGCCAGTTCGAGCTGTGCAGCTCGGAGGAGTGGCGGTCCATGAAACTGGTGGAGCGGCGCATGGTGGACACGTTGTGGTGGTGGCGCAGGCTGCGGTAGCTGGCCAGGCCGGTGGCGGTCGACTTGTGGCCGCCGTCCATCGACACCAGGTTGATGTTCACGTAGACGACGAGGTCGGACTCGGCGGCCCGCTTGTTGATCTCGACCTCCTCCCCATGGGGCGTCGTGCCCAGGAAGGCGAGGTTGTCGGGGTCCTCGGCGTCGTGGTTGTAGAGCAGCCCGTGGGGGGCGAACGCGTCGTAGACACGGTCGCCGACGGCATGGCGCAGCTCGGCCTCGGTCATGCGCCGGTGCAGGGCGAGGGCGGCGACGATGTGGACGTCGTCGACCCCGGCCGCCGCGGCCTGGTCGAGCACGGCCTCGATGACCCGCTGGCGGATGTCGGGGCGGCGCATCGGCGGCAGCGGCAGCGAGATGTCGTCGAAGCAGATCGTGAGCTTCATGCCCGGCTGCAGCAGGGCATGAAGCGGCTCGCTGTCGCCGAGCGGGTGGTCGAGGGCGTGGCGGATGGCGCCTTCGGGGTCGTCGAGGGCCTCCAGCGGCTCGCCGGGGTAGAGGACCCGCGTCCGCCCGGCGGGCAGCTTCTCCAGCCGCAGGCTCTCGCCGTGGTGGAACAGGATCGGCGGCGTCGAGCGGTCGACCTCGAGCACGAAACCGGGGCGGGGCATCAGTCGGGCTCCTGGGGGACGCGGAACGGGGCGCGCCAGTCGGGGGCCGGGTCGCCGCGGTCGTCGACCGAGTGGTCGATGCTCCGGGCGATCAGGCCCTCCTCGACGACGGCGAAGGACAGGCAGTGGAACACGTGGTGGCCGTCGGCCAGCGTGGCCCGGGAGCCGTACCCGTCGCGGGCCTCCATGCGCTCCCACCGCGCCCGCACCACCTCGGCCGGGGTCACCGGGCACCCCGCAGGTCGAAGGCGACCTTCACCGCCCCCCGCCGGCCGGCCTCGGCGGCGTGGGCGACCGCGTCCTCGTAGCGGGACAGCGGGTAGGTGGCGCTCACCAGGCGCCCCAGGTCGGTCTCGGCGACCAGGCCGGCGGCGGTGGCGAAGTCGTCACGGCGGTAGGCGTAGCAACCTCGCAGGATGGTCTCCCGGTGCCACAGGCCGGTGAGGTCGAGTGTGGTCCGGCCGGGCATGCCGACGGCGTGGACGGTGCCGCCCGGGGCCACGACGGCCAGCGCCTGGGACAGGCTGGCCTCGCTGCCGACGCAGTCGACGACCGCGCGCACGCCGCCGGTGAGCTGGCCGCCGGCCACCATCGACCCGGTCGCGGCCCGCACGGCCCGGGCCAGCTCGTCCGGCACGACCACGACGTCCGCCCCCAGCTCCTTGGCCCAGCGGCGCTGCTCGGGGTGCTTGGCGGTGGCGACGATCTCGGTGGCAGGGGACAGGCGCCGCAGCGCCGCCACGGTGAGCAGGCCGAGCGTCCCCGCGCCGAGCACGGCGACCCGGCCCGCGTCGACCTGGCGGGCGGCGTGGACGGCGCACGCGGTGGGCTCGACGAGCACCGCGGCCTCGTCGCTCAGGCCCTCGGGGACCTCGACCACCTGGCTGACGTGGACGACCATCTCCTGGGACCAGCCGCCGCCCGTCGACTCGCAGAACCCGCACTGCAGGCCCGGCTCCAGGTGCCCGAACGCCACCCGTTCGCACAGGTTGATCTGGCCCGACACACAGCCGGCGCAGGGCGGGTCGATGCCCCGACTTGCGCAGGACAGCACCGGGACCACCACGACCCGGCGGCCGTCCTCCATGTCGCCCACGATCTCGTGGCCGGGCGTGAACGGGAACGACACGATGGGCTCGAAGTACCGGGACGACCGCCCGTCGAGCGTGGCGAGATCGCTGCCGCAGATCCCCGACAGGCGCGGCCGCAGGGGCAGCCAGTCGGCTCCGGGGAGCTCGGGCGGATCCACGTCCCGCAGGGACAGCGGGCCGAACCGGGCGCCGCGGCCGGGCCGCAGCGTCCCGGCCACCATGGCCGCCGCGTAGCGGGCGGGCTTGCGGGAGAACACCAGCGCCTTCACGACTTCCCCCAGGCGCCGGAGGTCAGGACCCGGGTGAGCAGGCTCGGCTTGCCGCCGCCGTGCCACGCCGGCCCGATGGGCAGCGGCAGCTCCGGGGCGCCGGCCATGACGTCGAAGTGCTCGACCAACCAGCCCCGCTTGCGGGCCAGGGCAGCCAGGCGGGTCTCCGGGTTGACCGCCACCGGGAAGCCGACGGCCTCGAGCATGGGCAGGTCGGAGGTGGAATCCGCGTACGCCACCGCCTCGGCCAGGTCGAAGTCGTTGACGTCGGCGTACTCGGCCAGGACAGAGGCCCGAGCCTCGCCGGTGGGCGGGACCTCGGTCAGCTCGCCCCGGTAGGTGCCGTCGGCCCGGGTGTCGAGGCGGGCGCACACGACGTCGTCGAACAGCGGCCGCAGCGGCCCGATGGCGAAGTCGAGCGCGCCGGTGATCAGCACGGTGCGGTGGCCGAGCCGGCGATGCTCCCGCACCCGCCGGATGGCGGCCGGGAACGACTTGGCCAGCAGCAGGTGGCTGAACATCTCGCTGGCGTCCTCGTCGAGCTGGGCGACGGGGGCCTTGTCGTAGCGCCGGTAGAAGTGGCGCAGGAAGTCGCTGCGGTCCCGCCGGTCGAGCGCCAGCAACGACGGCGCCTCGGCCAGGGTCTTCAGCGCGTAGCGGACCCGGTCGTCGCGGGGCAGCCGCCGCGTGGCGAGCCAGGAGTACGACGCCACCACGTTGGACGCGATCAGCGTGTTCTCCAGGTCGAAGGCGGCGAAGTGGCGCTGCGGGTCCAGCACCTGGCGGCGCAGCCTGTCGGCCCGGTTCTCCACGGTGCGGCCGCCCGGCGTGGTGCGGACCCGGGCGTGCTGCACGACGGACGGCAGGTGGACGTCGTGGACGTAGGTGGCCCAGTCGATCACCCGGGGGTCGAAGCAGAACGCTTCGCGGTCCGCCTCGTCCAGGCGCTCGTAGCGGGCCAGCAGCCGGTCGACGCCGTAGATCGCCTCGCACTCGGCGTAGGCGCCGTACAGCTCGACGTAGCCCAGCGCCCGCTCGGCCTCCTCCCGCCGCTCCTCGAGCCGGGCCGACCACGCGGCCTGGCGGCCCCGCAGCGGCAGGGACTGGAGGGTCGACTCGGCCCGTTCCAGCACGGTCTTGGCCCGCTCCAGCTGACGCTGGACCCGGCCGCGGCCGGGGAATGACCAGTCGGGCACCACGATGGGCTGGCCCTCGCTGTCGTACAGCGGGCGCTCCGTGAACCACTCGCGCACGAGGTCGACCAGGTGGCGGTAGCGGAGCGGGTTGGTGGACCCGGACGCCACCTGGGTGATCGCGGGCTCGTCGGGCGGGCCGCCGGCCGCGGCGTCGATGACCGCGGCCACGACCATGTCGACCGGGATGACGTCGATCGTCCCCTCGGGCACCCCGGGGAACTCCTTCAGGAGGCCCCGGGCGTAGCTGATGATGATCGGCTCGGCCATGCGAAAGCCCCGGATCCAGCCCGGGCGGGGCTCGGCCCACGCCGACTCGATGATCGAGGGACGCACGATCGACACGGGGATGTCGCCCCGCTGCTGAAGCAGCGCCCGCTCGCCGAAGGCCTTCGTGTAGGCGTACGCGTCGGGCCAGCCCAGCGACGCGGCCCGGGCCAGGCCGGCGTCCACCATGCGGTCCTTGACCCAGGCCTGGCGGCGCTGCTCGGTCTTGGCCGACAGCGCCGGCGTCCCGGCCGCACCCAGCTCGCGGCGGGCCTCCTTGCGGAACCGGGCCAGGGCCTCGGGGGTGCGGCTCTCGGCCTCCGCGAGGCGGCGGGCGCGGCGGGCGCCGTCGACCTCGCCCCGCCAGTCGGCGTCGACGAAGAACGGGCTCTCGTGGACCGGCTCCTCGGGCGCCGCGCCTCGCCGGTTGCCGGCGACGTAGCAGGTGGACACCGCGACAAGGTGAGGCGTGACGCCCAGCTCCCGGAGGACGATGGCGATGCGGCTGGGACCGAGCAGGTTGACCTCGACCGCGGCGTCGAGCGGCGAGTCGAAGGCCACCGTGGCGGCCGAGTGCACCACGATGTCGCACGCGGCCAGGACCGCTCGGCCCTCGTCGTCCAGGCCGAGGCCCTCGGTGCCGACGTCGCCGGCGACGACGGTGACCCGCCGCCCGACCATCTCGTCGAACGCCGCCGTTCCCATCTCCCGCCGCAGGCGGTCGAAGGCGTCGTTGCGGAAGATCTCCCGACGGGCCCGCTGGGTGACCGAGGACCGCCTGCCCGGACGGACGAGCAGCACGAGCTGGCAGCCCGGCGCCGACCGCAGCAGCCGTTCGACCAGCGCGGTGCCGAGGAAGCCGGTGCTGCCGGTGATGGCGATGCGGCTGCCGTCGAGTACCTCCGGGATCACGCCCACCTGTCTACCATTTGGTAGATGGAGAGGGCGACGACGGCGATGCCCCGGGGGGCCAACCGGACCGCGGAGCGCACGCTGGCCGCGGCCCTGGACGCGTTCGGCACCCGGGGCTACGGGGCAACCTCGCTCGACGACCTGGCCCGCGAGCTGGGAATCCGCAAGCAGACGATCCTCTACTGGTACCCGTCCAAGGAGGCGCTGCTCGACGCCGCCATCGACCGGGTGGCGGCCGAGGTGACCGTCCGGCTGGAGCGGGCGGTGGCCCGGGCCGAGCCCGGGTTCGGCTGGGTCGAGGCCATCGTCCGGGCGATGTTCCGCCTGGCTGCCCGTCACCCGTCGATGCTGGGGTTCCTGCGGGAGGTGACCCGGCTGGGCCCGCCCGCCTCCACCCGGCTGCTCGGCGCGCTGGCCCCGCTGATCGACCGGGCCGCGGGATTCCTGGCCGCCGAGATGGACGCCGGCCGCATCCGCCGCCACGACCCCCGGCTCATCCTGCTGGCTGCCTACTCGATGGTGACCGGGCTGGCCACCGAGGTCGAGGTGCTGCGGGCCTTCGGCGAGGAGCCCACGCTGGCATCGCTGGTCCGCCGCCGCGACGAGCTGGTCTCGCTCCTGCGGGACGCGCTGATCCCCGCTTGACTCTCGGGCTAGGCCGACAAACGTTGTCCCCGTGATCGACCGACCGCCCGAGCTGCTGACGTTGGCGAGAAGCTCGGCCTGATCGAGATGAGCGAGGGCGGGGACTGGTCCGTCTTCGACGGCGGCCCGGTCCAGATCGTCGTGGAGCCTGCCCGCGGCGACCTGGTCGGGCGGTTCGCCGGCATCTCGTTCGCGGTCGGCGACGCCCGGGCGGCGTGCGACGCGCTGGCCGCCCGCGGCGTCGAGATCGTCCACCAGCCGGCGCGCCAGCCGTGGGGCGGCACGCTGGCCCTCCTCGCCGACCCCGACGGCAACGTCCTGACGCTGGTCGAGTACCCGGCCTAGGGTCCCCCGTCATGACGACGGGGGACGGGCGGCGGGTGGCGATCGTGACCGGGGGCGCCAGCGGCATCGGCCGGGCCGCGGCCGCCGGGCTGGACGCGGCCGGCACGGCCGTCGCCGTGTTCGACCGGGACGGCGACGACCCCGTCGACGTGAGCGACCGGGCCGCGGTCGAGGCCGCGGTGGCCGGGGTCCGGGAACGGCTCGGCCCGGTCGACATCGTGGTGTGCGCCGCCGGGGTCGCCGCGCCGGCCCGCATCGACGACCCGGGCTACGCCGCCGCGTGGGACCGCGCCCTCGGCGTCAACCTGGCCGGCACGCTGCACGTCGTGCAGGCGTGCGTCGAGGACCTGGTGGCCAGCGACGCCGGGCGGATCGTGACGATCGCCTCGACCGAGGCGCTCGGCTCGGCCCGCGGCGACGGCCCGTACGCGGTGTCCAAGCATGCGGTCGTCGGGCTGACCCGGTCGCTGGCGGTGGACCTAGGGCGCCGGGGCGTCACCGCCAACTGCGTCTGCCCGGGCGCCACCCGCACCGGCATGACCGCGCCGATCCCCGAGGAGGCCAAGGACGCCTACGGCCGGCGCAACATCCCGCTGGGGCGCTACGGCTCGCCCGAGGAGGTGGCCTACATGATCGTGGCGCTGACCGCGCCGGAGGCGTCGTTCGTCAACGGGGCGGTCATCCCGGTCGACGGCGGCATGACCGCCATGTCCCGCTGAGGGCCGCTCGCCAAGAGCGCCCGACCGATGCGCAGCGCGCGCTCGCTCAGCGCTTGGTGGAGAAGCGGCTGCGGTGCTCGTGAGGACTGGCTGAGGACCAGGCTGCGGCGGTCGCTGGTGCGATCATCGACCACCCGTAGACGTGGGGCCAAGGCCCGGCGCCTTCCTGACTCACCCCGGCGTGAGGAAGGCCGCCGCATGAGCGGGAGAGTCAGTCCAGCGAGTCCTCGATTCGCCGTTGGCGCTCCCTGTCTCGCGGGGCTCGCCAGGCCAGCACTTTGCTGCCGATCCAGATGACCAGTCCGAGGATCAGTAGCGGAACGGTGCCAGCGAAGATGCCTGCCGAGAAGCCGGGCACCTGGTCATCGAGAGCCTCGTTGTATGCGCCCCCGTACCGATTGGGGAATGCGGCGATGACGACTGCACCTAGTGCGGCGAAGATCGACAGCACGACCGTTGCGCTGGTAGCGCGCGGGCTGTGCCCTCCAGAGAGTTTGCGGGCCAGGGCCACGATCAGTGGGAAGACGTACCAGCTCGCTCCGACGACAAAGCCGAGCGCGACGTTCCCGGCCTCGGAGAAGTCCGGCACGTCGAGCAGGTCGACGAGCCACAGGCGGTCGGTGAACCGGAGCGCCACCCCGCTGACCACGATGGCGATGGGGATCGCCCAGATGTGCCACCGATCTTGATCCTGGGCCACGCCGCGATCGTGCCCAGTCGACGCGAGTTCTAACTGGGTCTGTCCAGTTTGGTGGTGCTACCAAGCGCAACAGGTCCGACGTGCACCCTGCTAGACACCGCTGCCCCTCCGAGTAGCGTCAGACCGGCCGAAGGGCCGAGCGATCCAGCGAGCGGGGAGTATGGCGCGACGTGGCTGAAAGTGTCAGGGCGGGACGGACGTCAGCTGCCTTGGGGGGAATCCTTCTGCCTCTCGCGCTTGCGCAGTTCATCTGCAGCTTCGCCGGCTCGAACATGAACGTGATGATCAACGACATCAGCGAGGATCTGGACACGACGGTCCAAGGCGTGCAGGTCGCCATCACGCTCTTCCTCTTGGTCATGGCGGCGCTGATGATCCCCGGCGGCAAACTGACCGACCGGTGGGGGCGGAAGCGGTGCTTCATGCTCGGTCTGACCGTGTACGGCGTCGGTGCGTTGATGAGCGCAGTGTCACCGGGTCTTGGGGTGCTGATCCTCGGCAACTCGATCCTCGAAGGCGTCGGCACCGCCCTGTTGATCCCGCCCGTCTACATCCTCACGACGATGTTCTTCGACGACGTCACGTCGCGTGCGAAGGCGTTCGGGGTGATCACCGGCATGGGAGGCGTCGGGGCAGCGGCGGGGCCGTTGCTCGGAGGCCTCATCACCACTGCGCTCAGCTGGCGGTGGGCCTTCGTCTTCCAAGCTGTGATCGTCGCGACGATCGTGTTCCTCAGCCGCACGATGAAGGATCCGCTACCGGCGGATCCGACCCGGTCCTTCGACACCACCGGGGCGGTCCTGTCTGCCGTCGGCCTTGTCCTCATCGTCATGGGGATCCTCGCAGCGGACAACAACCTCTGGCTGATGATCGCCCTGCTAGCCGTAGGGGCCATCTTCCTGGCCGGGTTCTTCCGCCACATCCGCGCCATGGAGCAGAGGAGAGAGGAACCGTTGCTGTCGACCGCGCTCTTTCGGAACCGCGAGTCGAACCTCGGTCTCGTCACGCAGAACGTCCAGTGGCTGCTGCTCCTGGGGACGGCGTTCGTCGTCTCGGCCTTCTTGCAGGTCGTTCGTGGCTACAACGCCATCGAGACGGGCGTGATCTTCACGGCGGCCACGGGCGGCATCCTGATCTCGTCGCTCGCTGCAGAGCGACTCGCCAAGAAATACGCCCAGCGCACGCTGATCGTCACAGGCTTCATCACCACACTCGCCGGGGTCGGGGTCTTGCTCGCCCTGGTGAAGGGTTCGCCCAGCGTCTACGCCTTCGCACCCGGACTCCTGCTGATCGGTCTGGGGGTCGGCGTGATGCTGACCCCTTCCGTCAATGTCGTGCAGTCGAGTTTCCCCGAGGAGCGCCAGGGTGAGATCTCGGGTCTGTCGCGCTGCATCTCCAACCTCGGCTCGTCCCTCGGCACGGCAATCGCCGGCACCATCCTCGTTTCTGGACTCAGCGACCAGTCCTACGGCCTCGCCATGGTCGCTCTGGCCGTTGTAGGGGTGATCGGGCTGGTGACCGCCCTGTTCCTCCCCGCCACGCCTGTGCCGCGAGCTGTCGATGGTTGACCACGCGTGGTCGCGAAGAGATCCCGAGGACCTCGGCGATCGACAACCGGCTGGTGGCGCCACGGCGGCGGGCGGTTGGTGCGGGTTGCATGCGCAGACAACGCCGGGCACGCGCCGGTCGTGAGATCGACGAGGCTGCGCGGCTCGGGTCACGACAAGGAGACGATCAACAGCGCGGACGCAGCCGTGCCGGCCACGGTCCGAACGTTGTTCCAGGCCGTCCACCGCCGGAGGTAGCGCCGCCACAGCTCGGCCGTGGCCCCGCCGGCGGGATCGGCCTCGTCGAGCGCCTCGTTCATCGGCACGTTTACGCCCATCGTCAGCCCGAAGGTGCCGGCGACGTAGAGCGCCGCGCCGATCCCCCGCCACACTGCGTGCGCCTCGTCGGTCGTGAACGGCGCGGTGACGGCGAGGGCCGCGCACAGGAGCGCCGATCCCCCGAACAGGATGCCGAACAGCGGGTTGAGGATGGCGGCGTTCATCGTTTGCATGGCGGCCACGCCCTCGGCGGCTGGCCGGCGCCGGAGGGCCGGCATCACGCTCGTCGAGAAGGCGAGCATGACGCCGGCCACCAGGCCGGCTGCGACCGCCGCCACCACGGTGCCCGTGGTGATCAGGTCTTGGGTCATGTGTCCGTGTCCCTCGGTCAGGAGGCCTGGTACGCCGCGGCCAGCTCGACCGCGAAGTCCTCGAAGCGCGTGGGCGTCGTCGTCGCCGGCGTGCGTTCCTGCTGCGAAGCGACCCGGCCCTCGCTGAACGCCCGGTTCATCCCCACCTGCAGGCGGGCCGAGTCCGCCGACCAGCCGGCAGCCTGCAGGGCGGCGCGCAGGTCGTCCTCCGGGATCTGCACGTACGCCAGGCCCGGCCGTCCGGTGGCGGCGCCGATCAGAGCGGCGACCTCCGCGTACGTGAGGTCGCGGGGCCCGAGCAGCTCGCGCACCGCGAACCCGGTCCAGTCCCGTGACCGCAGCGCCGCGGCCGCGGCGGCGCCCACGTCGCGGGTGGCGACCATTGGCAGCGCCGCGTTCGGCGCCACCGAGTCGGCCATCACGCCCTG